>Ga0209597_1002220_pt1 | contig 12410 bp, 13 predicted proteins | sample M_140625_MF_Meta_FD_187316 | JGI IMG/M metagenome (GOLD analysis project Ga0209597, IMG submission 187316) | Freshwater microbial communities from Lake Montjoie, Canada to study carbon cycling - M_140625_MF_MetaG (SPAdes) (version 2) | ecosystem: Environmental > Aquatic > Freshwater > Lake...
CCCGGTCGGCGATGTAGGTGATCTTGGCGGTGGAAGTCTCAACCACCGAATCAGGTTGGCGCGTAGTCGCAACGCTGAAAAGAGGCAGAAACACGGGATCACTCTCCGGTGACGAGGAAAGCACCGTCGCCCCGACGGGACCCGCGACGTCCCCTGACAAGGAGACGACGGTCACGTAATAAGTCTGACCTGAAATCAGATTCGGAAGGGTAACCGATTGAACCAAACCCAATTCCACAGATTGGTTCAAGGTCGTCGCAGAAGTTCCGTAAAGAACACGGTAGCCCGTGACTCCTGATGCAACCGCGGTATCCCACGCCAGACTGATCGACCCCGCGGTGCCAGTCGGCACGAGGCGGATGTTGGGCGGGGCAGCGACTAGGATTATCGGACGACTAACGCGGAAGAACTTCTGCATTCCCTCGGCAGAGACGCGGTGCGAGAGATTTCCACCGGTGCCGGCGAGCGTTCCGGAAGCAGCAGACCATCCTGTGGAGGAGAGTGAGGAATTTTCCTCGACGGTATAAGAGACACCTGCCAACGAGGGCCATTCGAGACCCATCACACTGCGGGTCGTGGAAGAAATCTGCCGCGTCTGCGCGGGCGTGGCGGGGGTGGTCGTCTGGTACTCGAGAGCTACATCATCTAGCCATACGTCGCCATTCGATCCAGCTACCGCGCCGGTGGCGAAATAAAACGTGATCCGCGCGGTTGCGGTGTTGGCTGGTGCAGTGAGAGCAGAGGTTGTGATCTTCAAGTAGGCGGCATTACCGCCGGAAAAATTGACCCAGTTTCCGGTAGCGACGCTGATGACAGCGCCGTTCGAACCCACCCATTCAAGCTTGTATTGCTGCACATAACCCGTGCCGGCGCTGATTTGCTTGGCCCAAAAAGACAAGGTGTAGATTTTGCCGGGGACAATGGCGGGAACCTCTTTGACCAACTGCGCCCCGACCGCACCCCCGGGAATATAACTGCGCAACGCGGATGTCCCGGTGCGGGCGTTCGAAGCCTGGACCGTATGGATCGAGCCGAGGGTCCAACCAGTGGCGCCCGACTCGAATCCGGGATTAACCGTGATGGTATTAGCCACGACGTCAACGGAGCCAGAGGCCGGAACCGTCTCCATCACGCGATAAACCCGCGCCATGGAGGTATCATACGCACTTTGGCTGGACCCGCTGCCCGCCAACGAGGAGCCAAGGTCAGTCCATACCGGGTCCACTAAAGTCGGCGACCACTGCGCTTGGTAACTATTCCCAACAATCGGCGTCCATGAAACCTCGTTCTCCCGCGCTATGCGCAACTCTTCTCCGAACAAGGCGAAACCCGTGTGAACGAGGCAAACCCAAGTGAGGCATACGGCGATGGCAAACTTCCATCCGCCTTTCACATTTTCAGGATTTTTTTCTTTGATTTTGGGATAAAGGGACTGGGTGGCGTAGGAGCAGAAAGAGTCAAAGGAACAATTATTTACGTTCGAAATTGAGGAAGACCATACGCCTTTGCGCCCCAACCGTAGGCTACACAAACTAGGAGATTTTAGATTGGACATAAAATTCGAAACTTATAAATGCACTCTAGTCTAGTTCTAGGATATATCAATAGGGTGTTTACGAAAGTTATGTTTCGAAGTTTATTCTAGCTCGCATTTCAGATCGATTACTCCTGATTGAAGTTACGCGGTCTGACCGCGCTTTGCTCGAGGAGACCCTAGTACACCAGATTTACTCCTTCAGACCCTTAACGTCCCTACCTTCCGACAGCCATTCGTAATCCTGCCCACGCGGGGCGTTGTAAATTTAAACTCGTCCACCGGTAGGGCGCATCATTCCTGATGCGCCGATTGGACCACTCAACACTTTTAGTCCAGGGCGCGTCTGCGTCTCTACCCCGATCGGCATCGGGGCCGCAACCGCGGGACCACATTCTCACATCTGTAATCCCTTTCCGACCTTCGCGTCCTTGGCGTGAGCAATCTCTTCCTCAATCAAAAATCCACGCGTAAGCGCACGTGAGCGCGTCCCGCCCATGCGGTGACGTGTCCCGCAACCGCGGGAAAACATTCAAAATTAAAAATCATCCCCTTCGCGTCCTTAGCTGACTTGGCGTGAGCTATTATTCACTTCCACAACGTCGCAATCTCATACCGTCGGTCTGACCACGTAGGATCATTCGTCACCGCCGTCAGTTTTTCGCACCGGCACTGAGCGATCATCAACCGATCAAACGGATCCGCATGCACCCCAGGTAACTGATACACCTCCTCCGCGTGTCTCCCCTCAATCGGTAACAAAATAAATCCAGCCTTCTCCAAATCCCCACTCAACCTCTCCCCAAAACCCGTCGGCGCCGCAACATGACCCAGCGACGCTTTGACCGCAATCTCCCAAATCGCCGCCGCACTCACATAAACCTGATTGCGAGAATCCTCCACCGCCCGCACCGCCTTCACCGCAATTTCCTCATCCTTGCGCAAAAACCAGATCAGCGCACTCGTGTCCAAAAGTAACTTCATTCACCACCCCCAAACCCATCTAAAGGACCGTGAAACTTCTCCCGCACCGGCCCAAACTGCTCCCGCATCATCCCCTGCTTTCGCCGAATCTCAGGCCCCTGACAAGGCCTCAACTCCGCCATCCTCTTCCCATTCCGCGTAATCACAAAAGTCTCCCCCTCCGAAGCCGCTCGCAAAATCTCCGAAAACTTCGACTTCGCCTCATAGGAAGGGATCGTTTTCATAAATCTATAACTAGATTGACCAGTCTGACTGGTCAATCTAAAAGTCGATAATTATGCTAGAATTACCCCTTTTTTGGACTATTATCTGATTCTGTGAGCAAACAAAAATCAAAGTCATCTTCTAAGAAGGCCGCCCCAAGCAAGACCAAGTTGTCCGCCCCCACCATGGGCTGCGACCTCCTCGTCCAGGCCCTCGAACACGCCGGCGTCGATACCATCTTCGCCTACCCCGGTGGCGCCAGCATGATGCTCCACCAATCTCTCACTCGCTCGAAAAAGATCCGCACCATTCTCCCTCGCCACGAACAGGGCGGCGCCTTCATGGCCGAAGGCTATGCCCGAGCCACTGGTAAAGTCGGCGTCGTCATGGCTACCTCAGGTCCAGGCGCCACCAATCTCGTTACTGGCATCGCCGATGCCTTCATGGACTCCGTGCCCATGGTCGCCATCACCGGCCAAGTCCCCACCACCGCCATCGGGCGCGGCGCTTTTCAGGAAACCGACGTCTTCGGCGTCACTCTCCCCATCGTCAAACACAGCTACCTCGTCATGAGCCCTGCCGATATCCCCCGCGTCGTTGCCGAAGCCTTTCATATCGCCACCACTGGCCGCCCAGGTCCCGTCGTCATCGACATCCCCAAAGACGTCCAAAAAGCCACCGCCCAAGTCTCCTGGCCCGCCCAGATGGATATCCCTGGCTACCTTCCTCCACCCGCCCCACCAGAAACCACCCTCCACGAAATTCTCGCCCTTATCGAGAAAGCCGAACGCCCCATGCTCTACGTCGGCGGAGGCATCATCACCTCCGGCGCCGAAGCCGACCTCCTTAAATTCGCCCGCTCCACTGGAATTCCCGTCACCACCACCCTCATGGGCATCGGCTGCTTCCCCGAAAACGATCCGCAATCCCTCAAATGGCTCGGGATGCACGGCACCGTTTATGCCAACTACGCTGTCGATGAGTGTGATCTCCTCCTCGCCTTTGGCGTCCGCTTCGACGACCGCGTCACTGGTAAAGTTTCTGAATTCGCCAAGAAAGCCACCATCGTTCACGTCGATATTGATGCTTCCGAACTCAACAAAAATAAAATCGTCCACCTACCCGTCCTCGCCGATATCCGCCTCACCTTGCGCGACCTCAATAAACTCCTCTCCCAACGATCTCACGCTCACCTCCCCAAACGCCTGACCAAATGGCGTGAAAAAATCGAGGTCTGGCGCAAAAAGTATCCCTTCTCCTACACCCCCGTCCCCGATCGCATCATGCCCCAACAGGTTATTGAGGAGCTCTGCCGCCTCACCAAAGGGGAAGCCATCATCACCACGGGTGTCGGCCAGCACCAGATGTGGGCGGGACAATTCTATGACTTCCACCACCCCCGTAGCTTCCTCACCTCCGCAGGACTCGGCGCCATGGGCTACGGCTACCCCGCCGCACTCGGCGCCAAAGTCGCCTGCCCCCATCGCGAAGTCGTCGATATCGACGGCGACGGCTCCTTCCTCATGAACGTCCAAGAACTGGCCACCGCTATCGCTGAAAATATTCCTGCCAAAGCCATCATCATTAATAACCAGTACCTCGGAATGGTCGTCCAGTGGGAAGATCGCTTCTTCGCCAGTAACCGAGGCCACACTTTCCTCGGCGATCCCAACTCCCCAAAAACTATCTTTCCCGATTACCTCCCCATCTGCCAAGGCTTCGGCGTCCCCGCGGAGCGCATCACCAAACCCGAAGAAGTCCGACCCGCCCTCCAACGCCTCCTCGCCTCCAAAACCGCCTACGTACTCGATGTCATGGTTCCCTACACCGAACACGTTCTCCCCATGATTCCTGCAGGCGGCACCGTCAAAGACATCATCCTCGAACCCATGCAACTCGGCGACGCCCCCCTCCAATCCGAAGTCCCAGGCTAACCACCCCACCCGCCCGTTGCGGGCGCCCTCCGAAGCTCAGCGAGGTTTACCGAGACCGAGCGAAGGAGGGTTAGCGGCTTTACCCCGACCCGCGTCGGGGCTTTGCGTGAGCATCTCTTCCTCAATTAAAAATCCAAAATCCAAAATTAAAAATCCCCCCCTTACTTCCCCATTTTAAACCAACCCGACCACATATCGTTCCCTGAACGTTGATCACTTCCCCGCGGCGCCTCCACATTCGCTCCCACTCGCACTCCCCCCTCCTGCTTCGCCCGGGCCGCATTAAACTGCAACGATTCCGCCATCGACTGGCCTGGAGCTAACGATCCTGGATAAAATTTTCGCGTCGTGCCCCCCACCGTAATCTCAATCGTCGGCGAGTTCACCGTCTCAGTACCCCGATTCTGGACCGCCACTGTCACTTTTCCATTTTTTAAATCCACCACCACCCCCGCCGTTGCCAGATCAATGATCCCCCGCTTATTTCTCTCCAGTACTCTCTGCACATTCACCACCCCCATTCCCGTCTCCTCATCTCGACCCGCCCCCCCCGTGTCATTCGCATATCGAATCACCAACTCGGCTGCCTGCTTTCCCGTCAAACCCCGCTCTTTCGACAACAGTGCTGCAATCGCCCCACTCACCAGCGCCGTCGAACCCGATGTTCCACTCACCTCCACTTTCTTCTCCCCTGGCCAATCCGCCACCACCGCAAATCCAGGCGCCACTACATCCACCGCAGCTCCACGATTCGAGAAATACAAATGCTGCCGATCCCCATCCACCGATCCCACCGCCACCACCCCATCATACGCCGCAGGATACGCCACCCGATTCACCGCCTCATTTCCCGCCGCCGCCACCACCGCCAGATTCTTCCCCAACGCATAGGCCACCGCATCCCGCATGACCGAACTATCCCCCGCCGACCCCAAACTAAGATTGATCACCTTTGATCCATTCTCCACCGCCGCATAAATCGCCTTAGCCAAAGTAAAACTATCCCCCACCCCCTTCGCATCCAGGACGGCAAATTCCAATATCTTTGCCCCAGGCGCTGCCCCTCCCATCCCAATAATCAACGAAGCCATTGCCGTCCCATGCCCCTCCTCACTTCCTAAACTTGTACTCGTCGGACTCAAACTCGTATCCAGTAGCGCCACCGTCACCCCTGTTCCCCAATCGGCCGTCACCCCATCTGCCCCCATCATCTTCAAGGCATCGCGCCCTACCACGCGGTAGACAGAATCTCCCATCGTCATCACCTCGGCAGGCACCTCAGGAGCCACCATATAGTAGTTCTTTCCCACCTCCATCTCCGCCGATTTTCCCATCGATTTCAACCACTCCCCATCCTTGACCCGTACCGCCTGCAACTGATCAATCTGATCTAAAACCACCCCCGCTGGAGCCGTTTTTAAAAACCGCCGATACGCTGCACTGTCTTTAAACCGAAGAATTTTTTCCCCAGCAATCTCGTCGCCCGATCCCGTGTCGATCGATCCATCAAAACTTCCCTTCGCCTTCTCCTTCGTTCTCAGCCCGTCTGCCGATTTCTTATCCACCTCCACTCCTACTCCCCCCATCTTGCTTGGAATCGATCGCAATTCAGGATCGGTTTTCTTTACCTTTTTCCTAATCCCCGTCGGATCGATCACCCACCAAAGCGCCATCAACAGCGCAAAAGCCCACAACCCATAACGAAAATTCTTCATCCCCAAAATGCTAGCCTACTTTGCGGGCAGGAAAACCCCTTGTCACACCCCCGCCCGATAGACGATTATACAACTTACCTTAGCCGGCGTGGCGGAACTGGCAGACGCGACGGACTCAAAATCCGTTTCCCGCAAGGGAGTGTGGGTTCGACCCCCTCCGCCGGTAGGTTTTTAGAAAAAAGAGTTGTAGAGTCGCTTTCCAGTCCAACACCCGGGCCTAGGCCCGGCATTCAATTCCTCCCTTGATTACTCCTGCCCTGACCAGAAGACGTTGGTTGAGCTTGTTGGAATTTCTGACTTTTTTCGCATTTCCACATGGGCATCCATAAAACAGATATTTACTGAGGACGACGGATCATTGGTGTTCCGAGTAGGTGGATGGCAGCAGTAGGGCATGAGTGTGGGACCAACAAATCCAAAGCCGGATGAAGAATTCCAACTTCCATCCATGATCAACGCCATCTTAGACGGAGAAGTAACTCGTGGCACGGGGATGGGAGGAGTTCGAGTCGTCGGCTCACCCCCAGCTATCGCACTGTATGAATATGTGGTTGAGTTGCGACCATCGGCAGTCTGAGATTTCATGGCGCTTGGGCAGTACCACGATCCATTCTTTCCTTTATTTTCAGAATAAGGTGTGTTGCGGGGCGCCGACCCAGCATCAGCCAAAATAGTCAACCAGTCTCGAGATGTCGCGGTACTCCCTCGACCGGATGTTTCTTGCAAAGGTGGGAATGTTCCACTTTCAGCTATATAGGCGTTCAGACCTTGCCCCAAACCTTTAAGATTCGATACACACTTTGCACGATTGCCTGATTCCTGAGCTCGCCCGATAGCCGGAATGGACAGCCCAGCGAGAAGGCCAATGATTGAAATCACCACCAGTAACTCGACCAGCGTGAAAGCCCGATAAGGCATCCAAACTGGCCTCTGAAACATTGCAGACAGATCCCTACGAGAATTGACCCTCATAGACGATGAAGTGCTTAATACATGAAACATTTCATATGCCTATCACCAGAGTGGTTTCTCGCAAGCGAAAAATAGACCTACTGATGCTGCTCTGAAGGAGCCCTAGTTCAACCTGTTTTTCAATGTTGGCCACAAGAGCCCTTCATCCAAGTGCCAATCCCAATCACGATGGTAGATAAAATCAGCAGGGCTACACCTGCTCCAATCAACCCATGGGCTTTTTTGCTGGCCCCTTTCCACTCGTGAAATCTCCATCCCCACAACGTGCTAAAAATGATGATGGAAGCCATGTGCAAGGTCCAACTGGCAAAGCTGAAAAGACCCATCCGACTCTCCCCCATCGTGTAAAAGAAGAATTGAAAATACCACGTCACCCCCGCTAAAGCGCAAAACAGGTAGTTCCGCAACATGGGAATCTGAAGATCCTTGGATGCCGAAGCTTTCTGGGTGGCTCCCCCTCCGTGTTCGCTTCCGCCCGCGCCACTTTCGTGAGCGTGCTCCTGCCGACACTCCTTTGAAAAATACTGATAACCCGTTCGGTTTTTCAGGTTCAGGAGAGAACACCAAATAAAGTTCGTCGTAAATCCTCCGAGTAAAACCACAACAAGCTTTGGTAGTCCGGTCCAGAAGGTTCCCGTGCCGCAGGCAGCCGAAGCGACCCCGATCGGTGCCGCCGCCGTCAGACCAAAGCTGAAACAGGCACTTAGAATTCCACAAAAAGTCGCCACCAAAATCCCCTTCCGAAAATTAAATTCGGCAATCGCCTTCTTTTTTTCCTCTTCCGGCATTTCCCGCTCCTTGGTGAGACCCGCATAAGCCGCCACCGCAATTCCCAAAAGACAGAAGAAAACTCCCAGTAAGGTCACCTGACCGGGAGCCGTCGAGGCGATCTGGGAAAGCGTTTCTGGCACAGGGATTTCAGGGAAAAACTGCTTAAACAGAGGGGGCATCAGAGTACCGAAAGCTGCACAGTAACCCAGCGCGACCCCCATCCCCAGCGACAGCCCGAGATAACGCATAGTCAGACCGAAAGTCAGTCCACCAAACCCCCAAAGCACCCCAAAGAAATAGGTCCACCCCAACGTGCTCAGACTTTGCTGTGCCAAGACGGGCAACAAATCACGGGTCAGCAAGAGGGCGAAAACCCAAGGAGCGATGATCCAGGAAAAGAACCCTCCCGCCAACCAGTAGGTCTCCCAAGACCATTTACGAACTCCGCGGTATGGGACGTAGAATGAGGCGGACGCAAGTCCGCCCATCCAATGTAAAAAAACTCCAAGTAGTGGACCCATGGTTGTTTTAAATCCTAAAAGCGTTCACATTACTCTACCAGGTTACTCCTGCCTTGGAATCCACTTCTGCCAATCAATCGAGGTGCGAGTTTCATATTCTCTTGGAGCAAGGTTGGCCTTCAACCAAGCCACTGGGTCTTTTTGATATTCAGCTAGTTTTTGCTTCATCTCTGGGCGACCCCCCTGATTTTCTAAATCTTTTTTCAGCAAATTCTCGAGCCGTTTTGTTACCAGGGCGAATTGCTTGGGATCCGCTTGAACCAGCCTTGCGTCCTGGGCCGCCAAAGTCTCGAGAAAATGCAAACCCTTCGAACGAAGGGAACGCCCGGTTTGCCAAACCGTTTCACGTTGAGTCCGAATATCCGCCTCCTTTGGAGATTTTTCCGCTAAGGCCTTGTCATAAAACTCCACCGCACGGAAAGACATTGCGGCGGCTTCTTCCAAACGAATTCCAGCGTCCTCAAACAACCAAGGATGGACTTTCGGTTCGTCCGTCAGCATGAAATTGCCCCGCCGATTAGCCTTCCAGATGGGAGTCTCCCAAGTGGAACTCAGAATGACCACAGGTTCCCAGCTATGCGAACCATTCGCCCCTCGATCCAGTCCCATTGGACCGATCAAGTACGTCGTGTCCCAAGGATAAACCTCCAGGGACTGCGCCACATACTCCCATGCCTGAAGAAGCAAAGGAGCCGCTTTTTCTCCATAAGGAGCAACCACTTCGTCCAGGAGCGTTTTTAAAAGAGCATCCGGAGTACGCACCCAAGCCTTGAGCATGGCAGCGTTAACCGAGAAGGTAGTCGGCGAGAATCCATAGTATTCCTTGATAGCCACCACCCCCTTCATCTCCCGCCAACCGTTCATTTGTTCGTAAATCAAGCGCGGGAAATAATCCTCGATCAGATACAAGGGCTTGTAAAACGTGTGATCAAACTCTCCCATGACTGGAATTTTTCTCTCCAACGCGATTTGGACAAAGCGACGCACACCGAGATCGGAATAGAACGACCGATCATTGAACGGATAAACCTCATTGCTGGTAGATGGATTCAGAGATAATCCGAATCCCTCAGCCTTCACCTTCCCCAAAATCGAGCCCACTTGACCCTTGGTAAGTTCCCACGGCTTCCACCACATAGTTGTGTCGGGACGGCAGGAGCGCATCGTATCGTTCAGCATATCAAGGAACTGGGGCAACCTTTCATCCAGCGGGATTCCGCTACACCTTGGACATGGACCGTATTCGCTACAAAGCCAAGCCTGCTGATCAAATGTATAAACCATCACATCATTGACTTCGGGAAAGGAAACCATGAAGTCTTTCAGGAGTTTCTGATACTTCTTTTGGACCTCTGGATCCAAAATACATGCGGGTCGCACGGGATTAAAATTAATCATCTTAGGTATCCCAAACTGGGCCATCGTCCGAAGTCCGTGCTTTTGGGCTTGGGCAATACGGAACTTGAATTTTTTCCGTTGGTCCGCATTCAAATCTTCCAGATTGATCACCTCATCCGCAGGCTTTCCACCCCATGCGATGCTTAATTGAACCATATTCACCCCCAAAGCCTTGATTTGTTCGAGTTCGTCGTCACTCCAACTGATGTCGGGTACGGACGGATTGCCCACGATTCCGATAAAGTATTTAAATCCCGCAGGACCAGTTGCTTCCGTCCTCCACCCCGTTTCACTCATACCTTTCATCCCCACTCCCATAAAAATCCAAACAGCAAACCAACCTAGCCGCCACCAACCAGACCGACCGACCCATGGAGAGCCACACAAACGCGTAAAGGTATTATCTATATGAATCATTTCGTATTATTAGCCCGCCTCTTTGCTTTTTCAAGCAGAAATTTCCTCTACGGCCCTTTTTCAGATGCTTTTTCGCTCATTTCCACATCATTGATCGTATCTTATCGAGTGTTGATTTTTGACTTAGCAGCATCCTTGAACTCGTGCCCCGGCTGCAACAAGGAGCGATATCGATCCGTCGTGACCCTCATCTCCTGAAGACATGAGGCAAAATCCGGATTCGAGCTGAGATCCGCCGTTTCTCCAGGATCCTTTCTTAAATCAAATAACTGCTCGACCACTGGTTTCTGATTAAAATAGCGAATGTATTTCCAATCGACCGAACGTATGCCCTCGCTCGGCTCGATTCTCCCTTCGGCCGTCCAAGTAAATTCATGGTAGAACTCTTTTCTCCAAGGAATCTTCTCCCCGCAAACTAGCGGAACAAGGCTACTCCCCTGCATCTCGACTGGGATACCCAGTCCCGCCCATGACAAAAAGGTAGGAGCCAAATCGATATTCAGAATCATCTCATCGCATCGCCTCCCCCGTTGACCATTGGGGCCGCGCGGGTCATAGACAATCAACGGAATCCGAATCGACTCCTCATACGGCAACCACTTCCCCCAGAACCCGTGCTCCCCGAGAAAATGTCCGTTGTCGGATGTGAAAACGATGATGGTGTTGGCATCCAATCCCTCTCCCGCAAGCAGCTCCCGTAATTTTCCCACCGTCTGGTCAATCGTCGAAACAAGCCGATAGTTTTTCCGTATCTCATCCGCCAGCTGCTTAGGGTTTTTCACAAGGGAGAGACCGTGATCTGAGGCCATCGATGCCCGCAAAAAAGCAGGCTGCCCCTTTGCATCCGCCTCCGTGGCCGTGGCTGGGATGGGCACCGAATTGGATCGATACAATTCCGCTGCATCTGGAGGAAAGTCGGACCAAGGGTCTTTGGGACCCCGGAAAGCAATCGCCAAAAAGAAGGGCTTGTCACGATTCCTACCCTCTAGGAATTGTTTAGTTTTAATTGGAACAATGTCCCGATCGAAGTGAATGGGCTTTTCCATGCCGGCTGAACCCACCCGCGGGTCCGAACCTTTCGGTGGGCAGGTGCACTTGATCGTATCCTTTGACTGCCACCCGTCATTCGTCACCAAAGGGCAGTCGGTCTCATGCCAATAGTTCCCATGAAGCCGATCTCCACCCCAGTAATTAAACAGCCTCATCCCCATTTGGAACCCCTCCTCCCCAGATCCCACGTCCCACTTGCCGATATAACCTGTCTCATATCCCCCAGCTCGTAAAACTGCCGGATAGGTTACATCTGGATTCGTGGGTGTTACCATGGCCACCAAGTCGCCCGAACCCCGTGAGCAAGGATAAGCACCTGTAAGAACCGCCGCCCGACTCACAGAACATACGGATGCCGTTACAAAGGTGTTCCGAAAGAGTGTGCCTTGAGTAGCTAAACGATCGAGATTGGGCGTTTGGATCGCTTTGTTTCCCATGCAACTCAACGAGTCCCAGTGCTGGTCGTCCGTCAGCAGAAAAATAATATTCGGTTGCTTTGAGCTACCCGCGCACAGCTCGTTCACCCCAAATAAAACCCATAAACCAAGTGAAGAAATTAGCGCAAGGAGCTGAGTACCACAAAGTACAGTACCACGCTGGGAGCAAACTGGAGCGGGCTGTTTGACGCTCATACCCGTCCGCGATTCAACAAACGAAAAAATCGTTTATTTCCCCGACCAGACGGATAGGACAATTTTTCCAGCCTGTTTTTCCGTGTCCACATCCACCGAATACTCCATCGAGCCATCCGTCCCCTGCGCCGTAATTAGTTTGGTGTTATCGATCCAGTACCGGACATTTCTGAGATTCTCCTCCGAGTTCGGGAGAACCAGTTTACCCGATCCAACGAGAAGTATTTTGCCTGCTCCAGCTTCATGAATTGACAGCCCTTCCGCATTCACTGTTCCCG
>Ga0209597_1002222_pt1 | contig 12406 bp, 17 predicted proteins | sample M_140625_MF_Meta_FD_187316 | JGI IMG/M metagenome (GOLD analysis project Ga0209597, IMG submission 187316) | Freshwater microbial communities from Lake Montjoie, Canada to study carbon cycling - M_140625_MF_MetaG (SPAdes) (version 2) | ecosystem: Environmental > Aquatic > Freshwater > Lake...
GGTAGCACATCACAAGATGATTGCCTTTGGGGAAAGTATAATGATCGTCGTAGTTTTCAGCCACGGGCACATACCTGCGCCCAACTTTTTCGTATAAGATTTTTTTTACCATGAGCTGTTGTAGAACACTCGTAGACCCAGAAACAATTCAGCCTTGGCATCGCGGATGAATTTGAGATCGCGTTCTTGATACTCATCATCACTGTCGTTGCCAAAGAAGAATCCGCTGGTGTCAGGCAAGGTTTTTTCTCGCACGGCTTGTTCCAGTGCGTCAAGATCTTCCCAGGTGAGTTCTAGTTCGTCGCCGTTGAATTCACCCGAATTGCCTTTGCTCTCCCACAGCCGATGCATCCAGCCATGCAGGTTAGGATGCTTACGCCAGTAAGCAATCTCGCGTGGATTCTCTGCTGCTGGTTTGGCAGCGGTGTACGCATACATGTCTAGTCCCATTGCAAATCTCCTATGACTGTATTTTAACGGTATTCACGTTACCTGTCAACTCTTTGATTTTTTCTACGGTTTCCCAGTAGCCCGAATTGTGCAGAGCCATTTCATAACTGCCATCTTGGCAGCTCTTCCAATGTGCATTGGACTCTAATATAGAGTTTAGACGGGTCTGTAGTGTTTCAAGTTCGTTCATTCTTCTTCCAATCCAAAATGTTCTAAAATTTGATTATAAACTTCATAATTGCCGTCAGCATATTGTTGACCAATATCGGCACATTTTTGAACAATCAACTCGGCGAACTTTTCTAAATCTGTTTCTTTACCATCCACAACAGGAACCATTGGATTGCTCATCAGTTGGGTAAATCTCAGTCCAGCCTCATCGGCAAGTAGTCTAATTCGTTCGTTCATTGGTCACTGCCCCAATCTTTTTTCTCACCAAACGATTCATTGTCGTTGAAGCCTGCGGTGTAGGCTGTGATCTCAGCAGCAGTCATATCTTTCATTTCCACACGAGGGGTAGTGCTTGTGGCACCTTCATAGTAGTGCGGATTGTAACCACGGCTGTAGTAGCTGTCGGCACTGCCGCGATCATACGGACCGCCGTGACGTGGGTCATATCGGGGTTGATTGGTGTGATTGCCGTTTACTGCGTCCATGTATGTGGCCATTGTTTGCTCCTTAGTAAGATTGGTGTGAGTGACCGATACGGATCACAGTCTCACCCTTGGTGATGCCGTACTGCTCGTCTTCGGACTCTGCCGTGTAGAGTTCAGGCATCATGGTGTCTGCGAACTCTTGGTAACTGTAATAACCGCTTTCGGTCACGACCAACTTGGCTTCCGGAGGCATCTTGCTCAATGCCTCTATCATTTGTTTAACTGTGATTGCTGTCATAATCTTCTCCTATTACTTGAAATAACGATAGGGCAAGCCCATCAAGTAGCACAGGAACTCGTCGTCCCCATTTGAACCTTCTGCTTCGTGGATCCAACGCAGGGCCATCTCACGATTATGAGCACCGCAGGCCATGATGCTCTGCACTCGCATCTCAAAGGCATGAGCAGCCTCTTGCTCTTCAACCTTGCGCTCTTGCTCGTTCTTACCAATCAAGTCCTGCAGATAGTTGAACTCAGCTTCAAAGGTAGCCTCGTCCCAGTTGGTGGTGTCAATACCGCGTGGGCGGAAGCCGTAGGCATCCTTGTGCATGTCCCAAAAGATGCTGTGTAGTTCTTCCCAGCGGGTCATTGTATCTTGCATGATGATTCCTTTTTGCTGTGTATGTGTGTATTATAGCAGAACGGTGATTTCTGGTCAACCGTTCTGCTTGACACGAACGTCTGTGTTCAGTGCAGGTGCATATTGTGCGATAAGTTCACGCTCCAACTTATGTGCAACATCTTTACCACGCACAATGTCAACAATAGTTGACACAATGCTGTCAGCACCTGCGGCACGAATTGCTTCGTACAAGCGCCAAGACTTGTCTTCAGTACGCGAGCGATAGATGTGCTTGTTCACACGGCTACGCAAGCTCATGGGCACAGTGCGCTGAGTCTTGGCAGTGATGCCAATGTACGTCTCAAAACCGATATGCAAAGCATATACGATATGAGTACGATCTACTCGCTTTTTACGGGTGACTTTTGTTGCTTCCATACATGTATTATAGCCGATCTAGCAATTTTGGTCAACCGTTTTGCCCTCAAAAAACAGCAATTTTGTGTGGGTTTTTAGCAACAGTTTGTGTGGAATTTTTACAACACTTGATATTATCTCAATATTATCGGAATATTATCTCAATATTATCGGAATATTATCTCAATATTATTGGAATATTATCTCAATATTATCGGAGATAATATTTAGGCTGAGCCATTAGTAAGTAATTCAATTATGATATTATCTTTGAATCTAGATAATCTAGTTTGAAATTGATAACAGTTTTAGGTTATCTCAGTTAAATCAGTACTCCACAACATGTTACGACGCAGTAACTCTGCCCAATTAGATAACTGATCTTTTTCGTACTGAATATCCAAGGCATGATTTCGTGGTTTTGCAACTTTGTAACGATTCCATTCGTTGAGCAATTCCCTCGCGGTTGCTTTGGGATCTGTCATGCCAATCTCCTTGTATTGTAATTATATATCAGTATCAGCTGACCAGTGCTCATAAAAATAGGCCCCAAAGGGCCTATTGTGTTTTGAAAAACTAGATTAGAAATTGTATTCTACGCCAGCGCCAAATTGTGTAACATCAGACGCAGAACCTGCCACGTCAACGTTGCTCCAACGAGCATGCAATGTCAATGCCTTGCTCATTGCATAAGCGGCACCTACTGCTTTGCCAGTTGTGCCATTTGAGTTTTCACCATAGCTGGCCAACAAACTCAATTGTGGGCTAACACCTTGGCTTACACCAATGCTCTTGCCAGTGGTACTTACGCCAGCAACTTTGTCATCACTGTACATGCCATAAACGGTAGTACGGGTTGCGGCCACTGTGTACTTTACACCACCAATGGTGCTGGTACTGGTACTGCCGTTATCATACATCGCCACAGTGGCTGCAAGAGCACCGTTACTGTAATTGATACTACCAGCTTGAACATTAGAAACATTTACTGTTTCGCTGTTGCTGATTTGGTATGTTCCTGTCACGCCCATTACAGGTGCTGTGGTTACAAAAATAGCATTCTGCACACGTGAACCTTGAGCAGCATGGATGCTGGGTGCAATGGTGCCATAAGCATTTTCCAATGCATCAAAGTTATCCAATGCACGGGTCACAGCGTGTTTGTCACGACCCAAGCCCACAGTACCTAAACTGTTGCTGAGATTGAACAAAGTGGTACGGTCACCCAAAGTAGTAGCACCCGGGGCATCAGCACCAACGCCTGTTTCAACAATGGCAGCGGCTGTGAAACCATTGCCTACGTCAGCAGTGGCCTTGATTCCAATGCGGCTGGTGTCATTGGTCAAACGGGTTAGTGCATCAGCGGTGCCCAATTTGTACGATTCTTCGTACATGCGAGCTTTGCCATACACACTGACTTGAGGGGCAGATTGTGCCAAAACGGCCGAAGTGGCAACTGCCAAGGCCAATACTGTTACTAATTTCTTCATGAAGTCTCCTTAAATTTTGAAGTAGCTAATTGTAGCATGATTGATATAGAAATGTCAACTGCCACAGAATAATATTTAAGCTCATATGCTCAGACCCCGGTATTTTCCCGGAGTTTTAGGGGGTTATTGTACCGGAATCACTGCAGGTGATGCTGTAATTGGCGGATCTGCTGGTATGTGATTGGCCGAAAACAATCCTGCTGCCTGATACGAAACTTGATTGCGAGCCTCACGCATGGCTCCAATTATGGCTTGTCCTCCCACAATTGTAGTGTCTGCTACATCTTCTAAAAATTCAGCGGCTTGACAAGCATCTGTCAACACAGCATAAGATGGCAAGTTTTGAACAAAAGCCATCACACTGGGTTGTTCACCAGCTAAGAGATTGAAATAGTTTATACCAGCACGAGTTTGAAAAGCCTTTTCGGAACTCAACGAACTGGCGATATTATTCCATGCGGTGTTCATGGTGGTAGTCTCTGTGGGCCACGCTGCAATTACGCTATCCAAGGCAGTGTTGGCCAATGGTATTAGAGTTTGTAATGCTAGGTCACCACCATAGTAAGGAAATGCATTGGCATAAGTTCCTGAGCCAGCACCCACTGGTACTGTCACACTCACTGCCGGATTACCGTAGGTACTGTTACATACATTTTCAATGCGTTGGTAGAGATCCAACAATGTGTTGTAACTGGCAGACCCCACAATTGCAGTCAACGCCGTACTGGCAGTGTTGAGATATGTGGCCAGGCCATTGTAATCAATTGCAGTTCCTAGTACATCACAAGTGGTAATGGTGCCATTGGGTCCGGTGCCATTGGCAATGCTGACATCAAAGAATGTAGTAACTGATGCAGGTACTGGTGTGGTCAATGCAGTGATGGCTGGCAATCCTGACATGGTACTTTGGCCGCCCAGTGTGGTTGGCAACCAGTAACTGGTGTTGTTGATATCAATGCCCACAGGAACATCTTGTTGCGCTCGATAAAATGTAGGTATAGGTTCACCCTTGGCCACTAGATTATTGGCCAAGTAAGGTTGAGCCGGATTCCAAGAACGATCAGTATAACCGTTTACTGTTTTGGCCAACGCTGGCAGATTGGTAGCTGCTATGTTAGGAATTTGTTGAAGTGCAACTTGTATGGCTTTGTTGGCCACAGCGTCACCTGGTGGTATAATTTTCCCCAATTCATCGCAACCCGATGCAGTAGGCAAATAAGAATTGACTACGGGCTGCACTGAGGAATTCAAACTGCCATTGGTATTGAATATTGGTATTGGTCCAATTGGACTAGGAGTTTGTAAGGTAAGATAACTTAACGGAAATATTTTTTTAGAATCCAACAAATCACCTAATGAATTTATATTGGGTGTGGTCACATCTAATATGCTCAATATCTGTGCAAGGTCATCACCTGACACCATGGTCATGGCATTGTATGCTTGCAGTTGCAATTGATCAAATTCATTGTTGGTAATGCCGTCGGGATTGAACAACCCAACACGATTATCGCTCACAAGATTTTGAATATCTGTAGCAGTTAACCCCACTGCTGTCAACGCATTTTGTACAGCCGGCACAGTGGCATTGGAAATTCTTGCCACGGCACTGATTTGTTGCAGTAGACCAGCAGGTGTACCGTACAGTTCTAACTTGTTTAAATTGACCAATTGCCCTTGCCTAGACAAATCTGTTGCAAACGGTTCTAGATCGGAATTGACTGTGGTAATATCCGCAGTGACCAAATTGTCCATGCTACTGAAGCTAGGACCGAGATATGTTGGAGCATTAACTGCGGTGTTGATGTAACTGTTGGTTGTACTGATAAATGCTTGTACCGCCATAAATCCTTGTGCAAATCTACCACTGTCTCCGTATCCCAGATAGTAGTTGGCAGTTTGTGAAACCAATCCGGTTAATCCTGAAGGATTAGCCATTGGTGTTAATGTGGTGTATGCTGCTGGTATGCTGTCGCCTAGTGCAGGGCATCCTGTTCCTGTTCCGCGTATGGTTTCAAGACTAGTCAGTGTAGCAGTTGAACACCAGGTGGTGCCTGCTGCATTATTAACAGCTCCGGTGATTGCTGCAATTATTGTAAACGAATTGTATTGTGATATTGCAGAGGCCAATGCTGTGGGCAATGCTTTTAGTCCTTGATTGTTTAGCAAGGCAGCTGCGGCTGTGAGCTGTAATGGGGTTAAAATGCTGGTGGCCATTTTAACCAATCCTTACATTTTCACTGCCGCCGGTTCTAGCATGTCCGCAGGTGTCTGGATTACCAGTCACATTGATTGGTATTCCGCCGGCCCTGACACTAGCAACACCACTGGTGGTTACTGGAACATGTACAGGTTTTGAACTATGCGGACTGACTGGGCTGCCATCTACCGACACAACACGATTATTAACTCGCACAGAACTGAATCCGCTGGTGACTACTCCACCACCGGTATCACTATCTCCTACACGTTGTACTGCTGGCATTTTATCCTAGTATGATTTTTTTATCTGGTACTTTGATACCTGTGGTTGCTTCAATGTACTTCATTTTGACTGGGTCATCAGTAAGTGCATAGAGACTCACACTGGCAGTATTTAGCCGTAGTTTTTCGTCAGGATCAGCAGTGAACAAACTGGGTACAAGTCCCATTCCTTGAGGGCCTGGAGCCACACTGACCGGATGCTCAATGCTGATCCAATCGTCTGATGATATGTCTGATACTTTGGCAATTAATTCTTCTCCTGAGTTTAATTTAAAGGTATAAACTTGACCTGTACTGACGGATAATTTCATTATAAACTTTCTGTGGTAAGACGTTTTCTGAGTTCATTGAACCCTCCTACTAGTTCTTCGCCTAGGAAGATCTGTGGTACGGTGCGAGCATTTGGTACTGCTTCTAATAGTTGTTCACGTGTCCAATCTTGGCTCACGTTGCGTTCTTCAAATTCAATGTTGCGCGATTTCAACAGTGCTTTGGCCTGATCGCAGTAAGGGCATTGGTCTTTGGACCATACTATTGCTTTCATTTATTTTCCTTTTCTAATTTCCATTTGTTGTAGATATTTTCAAGCTCTTGCTGTGTAATATTTAAGAAACCAAATTGTATCAACGTTATATCAATATCTTTACCGCAGACAGTATGGTAAGTATTGTGATTGAACAATATTGATTCACATGAATTCAACATCACGCTGTCTTTCTTTATTATCTTGTTATCAATATACAATTTGTGAGTATTGGGGTTAAGCACATTACTATATAAAGGCGGTTCCCCAGCTTTGATTATAACTCTCTTGCTGAGTTCTGCATCTGGCACATACCATGATAATTCGTAATTTCCTTTTATGCAACAAGTTAGACTCGATCTTTTTAAATTGTCCGAATGAATAGGAAAATTGTTTTTAGATTTTGCAATAACCAATGTCAACTTAGGTTCATCAGGAACCAGTGAAAAAAAGTCACAGTAATTGCTGTGATTCATAATTTCATTGTGCAAGTTAGCATCAAAAGAAAATCCTTCTAAAGAATAGAATTCTGAATATTCTTGCATGTTGGTTGGGATTAAATTTTTGTCTTCTATAGCGTTGACAATTTTGTCCAGCAAATGCTGCGGGACATCTAATAGTGGTGTTCTTAGATAATACATATCAACTCCATTTAAGCACAAATGCTTTTATGGTGTTCCTTAAAGGTTAGGTAATTGATCGTAGTCAATGCTGTCACTCATGACTCCGATAACATAGTTAGTTGATTCGTTCTCTTGCAGTGCAGTTTGTTTTTTGCTGGTATCCACATGTTTGTTGAACCACGGAATAGGTGTGCTCTTGGGCGCACTGCTTTGATATTTGATACCAATTTCTTTCAATGCTGACACCGCGGTGTAGTCTACAAAGTCTTTGAGTACGGCTGCATTCAATCCAATTACTGGGCCTTTGTTGAACAAGTAATCTGCCCAGGCTTTTTCTTCGCGGATCACATCCACATACAGTTGATAAACTTCGGCTTCGCACTCTTGTTTGATTGCTGCAAAACGGCTGTCTTCTTTGATCACCTGATTGATGATGTATGCTGTCCAGCCTTTGTGTAACAGTTCATCTTGAAGAATCAAGCTGATGATGTTACCATTACCAATGAAGATCTTGTTTTCAACCATGGCCAAACTGGTGGCAAATGATACCATAAAGCGGAATGCTTCCAAAGCATAGCTGGCATGCAGTGCCATCCAAATGGCTTTGATATGACTTTCTTCTGACACAGTTCCTGGACTGATCTCTTTGAAACAATTTAATTGGTGTAATTTTTCATAATAGTTGCCCACACTTGACGCCATATCAATAATTTCTTGTGTGTCATGTATGGTGTTGAATACATCTTTTGGCACATTGTAGATGTTACGGATAATATGACTATAGCTTTTGCTGTGGATATTTGTTTCAAAGAATGTCCAGTTGTAGACTAGTGCTTCTAGCTCAGGCAAACTAATAACAGGCATGAATACCTGTGTTGGTCCGCGGCCTTGCAAACTATCCAATGCAGTTTGTCTCAGCAGGTTACTGGTGAAGATATGTTTAACGGCGTCTGACGCATCTTTAAAATCTGTTGCATCCTTTGACAAAGAAATTTCTTCTGGTTGCCAAAAGAAGCCTCTTGCTGTTTCTTCAAATTTGGCAATCTTGGAATATTTTACTTCTTCAAACCGTTGAATGGTCACTGGACCTGCTGGGTCCAAAAACATTTTGCGATTGAGATAGTCTGTTTTGGTTGTTAAATTGTATTGTGCTTGACTCATAATTTGCATGCCTCGCAATCTTCTTCACTATCAAAATCAATTGGTTCTAACATAGTGGGTGCTATCTCGTCGGGAGATTTACTACCTTGTTTGTTGATCAAACTGTAGTAGAAAGTTTTAAGACCCCAGGCATGTGCTTGCATCAAATTTTTTGCAATCAATGTGATTGGTACTTTACGATCTGCAAAGTGTGCTGGGTTATAAAAAGTATTTGTGCTGATGCTTTGGTCAACATAGGCTGCTAGTACTGCTGCGGTTTTTAAGTAACCGTCACAGTCTTTTTGTTCCCACATCAATTGATATCGGTTCTTTAGCTTGTGATATTCAGGAACCACTTGTGTTAGACTGCCTGCTTTGGATTCTTTCACACTGATCAGACTCATGGGCATCTCAATACCATTAGTACTGTTGATGACCACGCTGCTGGATTCTACCGGTGCAATGGCCATTTGGGTAGCATTACGTACACCATGTTTTTTCATGTTGGTGCGTAGTGTTTCCCAATCCAATTCAGGATCAAAGTTTGTCAGTTCGTTCACACCCGTGGCACGTAATTCCCAAGGAAACACTCCTTGACCATAGCGTGTGTGTTCGCTGCCCACACAAGCACCACGTTCTTGTGCAAGTTCTACTGAGGCTTCTGTGAGATAGAATGACAAGTGTTCCATCCAAGTTTTAACTTCCGCCAGCGCATCTTTTTCGCCATACTTTAATCCACGCTTGGCATGCCAATAAGCAAGATTGGTTACGCCAATGCCTAAGGGGCGGATTTCGTCGTTGCTTAGTTTAGACTGAATGGAGAGAAAGTCTTGGTAATCCAATATATTGTTAAGACTCCTATGTAGAATCCTGCTAGCGCGCCGCATATCTTCTGGGTTACGGAATGCTCCCCAATTGACGCTTCCCAGTGTACACAGTGCAATGCGTCCTTCTGCATCGTCAAGTCGTTTGAATGATTTTGTTGGTAAAAGTATTTCACAGCATAAGTTACTCTGGTAAATGGTGTGATACTCAGGATCAAATGGTCCTTGATCCATCACATTGTCAATGAACACTAGATAGATACGTCCAGTGTCTGTTCGTTCTTTGAGAATACCACTTTTGAAAACTTCCTCAGCAGCCATTGTCTTTTTACGTAGGCCTTTCTGCTTTTCGTATTTAACATATAGTTCTTCAAACAGTGCAGTATTTTTATAAAATGCTTCATACAAGTCGGGCACTTCGTTTGGGTCAAAGAATGTTATATTTTCTTTGTTCTTGAAACGTCTCCAGAAGAAGGCGGAAAGGACCACTCCATAGTCCATGTGTCGAACGCGGGTCTCTTCTGTACCTTGGTTATTTTTAAGTACGATGAGATCATCAAACTGATGATGCCAAATAGGATAAAACACAGTAGCACTAGCATTGCGAATACCTCCTTGTGAGCAACTACGCAGATCACCAAACCACTTTTTCAAGAAAGGTATCATACCAGTATGCATGATTTCGCCGCCACGAATGGGACTACCCAATGGGCGCAGTCTACCAATTTCTAATCCGATGCCAGCACGTTTGCTAGCATATTTTGCCATCATCTCTCCCGAAGCAAAAATACTGTCCAAATCATCGTCACTACGAATAAGCACACAACTACTAAATTGCTTGGTTGGAGTTCCCAGGCCAGCCAACACAGGGGTAGCCAATGTAAAAAGACCATCACTGGCAGCATTGTAGTATTCTTTGATGTAGCGCATTCTCGCGCTGTTCGGTTCTTCTTTGTGAAATACAGTAGCGGCCGCAACCATATATCGAATTTGTGGAGTTTCATATGTTTCCTTGGTGCTGCGATTCTTTACCAGATACTTTTCAATCAGCTGTTCAATAGCAGCATAGCTAAGAGTTTCATCTTTAGAATGATCAATCAGATCATTCATACGATTCCAGTCATCTTCCGTGTACCATTCTAGTAGTTCTGGAGTGTAGAGTCCGGTTGTGACATTCTTTTTCACAATCTCATACAAGTGAGGTACCTCATATTTTCCGTAAACATCTTTACGCAACATGCTGAGTCGTTGTTTACCTGCCACATATTGATAGTTAGTATGCCCTACATCAGGGTTTGATTCTACATCTATCAGGTCCACAATGGCTCGGAGTGTGACACCGTCAATTTCTCGTGTGCTTATGCCATCATAAAAATGCATTTGGGCTTTGATCTCCACCATGCTTTGACTAACATCTGCTATACCTGCACATACTTTGGCTATTTGTGCCTGCCATTTTTCCAATGCCAATGGCTCTCGCGTGCCATCACGCTTTTGTACTGTTGTAATTTTCATCGCTACCTTGTTTGTTGTTGTACTTGTTGTTGAGTCAAGCTGTGTCGGACCTGATATGGTCCTGGATCAATATTTAACACTCGAGACTGGTCCCAATTCAATATATATTTCTCATTGGCAATCAGGACTAAATTATCAGTTCCTGTGTCGGTCAATACTGCATCTTGCAATTCTGGGTGATCTATCATAGCTATAGTATACAGTATTCCTAGTCCGCGAGCAACCGGACAATACATATTATCGCTCAATAATTGCCATGGATCAGGCCAGCTCAGTTGATCATCCCAGTGCAGATGATATGCTGACCAGGGCGCGCGAAACCACCATTGGTTAACCGCTTCAGCTGCTGCCAGTGCAGGCCAAGATTGAACAGTGTGCCTGAGTTTTTGCCAGCTTTCAAGCCTCTGTGCAAAGTTTGAAAACCACATCAATTTAAATGTGTCACACTATATTTGATGTTGCCTGCATATCCCGAGTTGGTTGAAGTGTAACTCAGAGTAATATTTCCACCGGCTGAGGCTTCTGCTGCGGCCAATGTTATACCAGTGATGCCATTTTCTATATAATCATCTGTGTAGCCAAATCCGCCGCCTGAACCATAAACCACAGTAAGACGACCATTTCTGGCAAAAATATCTCTTGTGATGGTATAATCCACACAAAATGATTTCATGATACTGGTATCAACTATGAACAATGTTCCTGAACTGTTGTTGGTCAACGTATCATTGATACCATTATCTCTAGCCCATGTTCCTTGTGCCAGTTGATTAGCAATACTGTTGCTGGCTGCATTGCTAATATAGTAAGTGATGCCACGATTGTTCATACTCATGGCAGTACTGTTGGTATTGCTCAATGCGATACGAGCATACACTGTACTGTTAGCAGTAGTGCGAGTGAACATGTCACCCACGCTTATGTTGTTATCACCAGAAATTAAAATTATATTGCTAGCTGGAGACCCAATACCTGAAAAATGATTTCCTACATCGTAAAAAGTATTGTATGCACTGGCATTCAACGAGCAAGCACTAAACACAACACCTTCTACATAGATGTTGTCAAATGTATTTTGTACCACACGCACACCTGTGGCATTGGTGCTAAAATACAATCCTTGATACAGTGTATCAAATGTGCTGTTGCTGTATGTGATACCTTGAACAGTTGCACTGGTATTTGTGCCATATGTACAACCAGTAAATTTGCAAGTATCCATAATGATATTTTTACAAACTGGAGAAGTACCTGCATAATTTACTGCATGAGTATTGGCAGTGGTACCAGTCAGAGTACTAGTAGTTCCTGCACCTGAAAATGTGACTCCGGTGGCCGAACACTGTTGTGCGTTTTGCCAAAGGAACGGATCATTTGCTTGATCAGTAACAAACGACATATCTCGTATGGCAATATATTGTGGTGTTGTAGCACCATTGGAGCCTACACTAACACCTGTTTGTTGCAGACTGTCGGCAGTGCTGGCACCACAGGTAGGTAATGTTGTTGCAGCACCAGTATTGATATCGCCCCAATAATATTGTCCGCCAGTGGTTGTGCTGCCAATACTGGTACCCACTGGTATATCAAAGTTTGCTCGATAAAAACTACCCGAGTTGCTGACCAATACTCCCGAAGGGTACGAAACTGAACTGGTCCACGGCAGCACAGAAAATTTAATAATACTAGAGTTTGACCCTTCACCATATAACAATGCATAAG
>Ga0209597_1002223_pt1 | contig 12405 bp, 21 predicted proteins | sample M_140625_MF_Meta_FD_187316 | JGI IMG/M metagenome (GOLD analysis project Ga0209597, IMG submission 187316) | Freshwater microbial communities from Lake Montjoie, Canada to study carbon cycling - M_140625_MF_MetaG (SPAdes) (version 2) | ecosystem: Environmental > Aquatic > Freshwater > Lake...
TTACATACACAATAAGTGCTGCAAGTGCAATAGATAAGAACACAATTTTTCCTGCTGGTTTAGTTACTGGCGATATTACAACTGACTGGACTTTAGACGCTGCTGTTCAAAATGCTGCCGTAATGGTAAGCACAGAAATCTGGCAATCTAGAACCGCTACCCTTTCAGGTTCTAACCTTGTCGATTTCCAGCCCTCACCTTACCGAATGTCAGCTCAGCTGCTCGCTAAGGTCAGAGGATTAATAGCTCATGCACTTGATCCAAGATCAATGGTGGGATAATGCCAGTTGCGCTTACTACTCTTAGAACGACACTTGCCACAGCTCTAATCGATAACACAAAATGGCAAACCTTTGCATTCCCGCCTGCTACAGTATTGGCTAATTCAGTTATTGTTAGCCCAGATTCTGAATACATCGTCCCAAGCAATAATCAGCACATCACTATTAGTCCAATGGCCAATTTTAAAATTATTATTACTACGCCTTTATTTGATAATGAAGGCAACCTCAATGGCATAGAAGATTTTGTGGTTCGAGTGTTTAACCTACTTGCTGCATCTTCTCTGGTCTATAATGTAAGCGCGATAAGCGCACCTAGTGTTCTCAATGCTGCTTCGGGAGACCTTCTCAGCTGCGAGATGTCCGTATCAATCCTAACAAGTTGGAGTTAATATGTCCGAGTGGGAATTAGAGAACGAAGCCTTCCTGAAGAAAATCGGGCAGGTTAGCACACCAGCACCAAAGCCAGCACCTACTAAGAAAGACGAGGAATAAATCTCATGGCTGTATTTCTAAATAATAATGTGGGCGTGAAGATTAACTCAGTTGATCTTAGCGACCATGTAACAGCAGTAACAATCAACCGCGTATTCGATGAACTTGAAGTAACTGCAATGGGTGACACTGCTCACAAGTTTGTTAAAGGCTTGGAATCATCATCTGTAACAATCGACTTCCTAAACGACACAGCTTCAGCGAATGTCCTTGCGACACTTCAAGCTGCATGGGGAACAACAGTCACAGCTGTATTCCTACAGACTAAGGGAACAGCAGTTTCAGCGACTAACCCGCTTTATACTGTTTCACTCCTAATCAACAACACAACAGACATCAATGGTGCTGTTGGCGATGTTGGCACACAGTCAATTACATTCACTGCTAACTCAACAGTTGCAGTAGCAACAACAGGTTCATTCTAAACAATTAAACAAAGGGGCAGCTCATGGCAAAACTAAAGATAGTTCGTACAGATGGAAGCGTTATTGAAGGTGAGATTACTCCAGCAGTGGAGTACGCATTTGAGCAATACGCTAAAAAGGGCTTTCATAAGGCTTTTCGTGATGACGAGAAGCAGACGGATGTCTATTGGATTGCATGGGAAGTCCTACGCAGATCGGGTGAAACTGTTAAGCCTTTCGGGGTTGAGTTTATCGAGACACTTAAAAATGTCGAGGTGCTGGACTCAGACCCTTTAGCTTAAAGCGCGATTTACCATTCACCTACTTAATAGCTCGCTTGAGCATTAGGTTGGGAATCGCGCCACAGCAGTTATTAGAGTTAGACCCAATAATGCTTCAAGCCTTGTTGCAGGGTCTCAAAGATGAAGCAAAGGAGATTCAAGATGCCAGTAAGCGTTAAGGGCGGTATTGAACTCCGCAAGGCTTTACGCGCCTATACGCCAGACCTTGCTAAGCAGATGCCAAAAGAAATTGCAGCAGCTTTAAAACCTGTTGTAAAGATTGCTAGAGGGTATCTACCAGATAACGGCTCGGTGTTAAGCGGATGGCGTTCTCGCGATAATTACACTGGCAACTTTCCACTTTACGATGCCAGTATTGCTAAGAGAAGCGTAGGCTTTAAAACAACTCCATCTAAGCCTAATCGCAATGGCTTTAGATCACTAGCGCGTTTATTTAATAAATCAGCAGCTGGTGCTATTTACGAAACAATGGGTCGCAAGACTCCATCTAGTCGCTTTGTTCAAAATCAAAGAGGCAAATATGGAGCAGAGTTTAAAGGTCAAGGCAAAGAACAAGGCACTGCCCTCTTTCGTGCCTATGATGAAGATAGGGGCGCAGCTAGAGATGGCGTTTTAAAAGCCATTGAAAAGGCCAACGCAGACTTTAAGAAGGCAACTGCATGAGCATTTTAATTGATGTCGCAGCAGAATTCACTGGTAAAAAAGCCTTTAAGCAAGCCGAGACTGCTACAGATAAACTTACTAAATCGGCTAAAAGTTTAGGCAAGACTTTAGGCATAAGTTTAGGTACAGCAGCCATACTTGGTTATGCAAAAGCATCAGTTAGGGCAGCAGCTGAGGATCAAAAGGCTCAAAAACAATTAGCCCTTGCACTCAAAAATGTTGGACTAGAGCGGGATGCCGCTTCTGCTGAATCTTACATCCAGCGACTTCAAAGCGAGTTCGGTGTGGTGGATGACAAGCTGCGTCCTGCATACCAAAAATTAGCAATCGCCACTCGATCAACTACTGAGACTCAAAAACTACTCAACCTTTCATTAGATATTAGTGCTGCAACTGGCAAAGATTTAGAGTCAGTAACCGCAGCCTTGAGCAAGGCTTATCTTGGTTCTAATACTGCACTGTCTAAATTAGGCATTGGCATATCTAAGGCAGATCTCAAGACTAAATCTTTCGATGATATTACTAACAAGTTAGCCGATACCTTTAAGGGTGCTGCTGCTACATCGGCTGCAACCTTTGCTGGATCAATGGCTAAACTTGGAGTTGCATCACAGAATGTCAAAGAGATTATTGGCACAGGCATTATTGATGCTCTTAAAACTCTTAGCAATGATGATTCAGTATCTAACCTTGCTAAAGACATGGAATCTTTAGCACTTTATACAGCCGATGTAATTCGTGGCTTTGGTCTTATGGCTACTACATTACAAAAAATTCCTGGAATCTCTGGCTTTGATGTTGGAATGATTCCCATTCTTGGTACTTACATTAAGGTCTTACAAGAAGCAGGGGCAAAGGCTCGTAGAATTGCAGAAGTAGGCGGACAAAAGAACCCAATCCAATCTGGTTCTTATCTTGCAACTCAAAAGAAAGTAACAGCTTTAACTAAAGAGCAAGCAGCAGCACAGGCCAAGATTCTTGCTGATAAAAAGTCTCAGGCAATTCTTGACAAGGCCAACCTAGCCCTTAACAAGGGCACAGATGTCTTTGACATGGATAAAATCCAACTTAACGCTGCAATGATTAATCAGGCTGACCAGTTAGGCAAAGTAACTTCTCAGGCTCAACTTCTAGCCATTACTAATGACATTACTCGCCTAAAGATTAAGCAAGACATTATTGCCCTTGAAGATGCCATTGCTTCTAAGGATGAAGCAGCTATTACTGCTGCAACTAACAAACTAAACAAAGACCTGCTTATTCTTGGAGCCCTGCAAAATCAAAGTCTCAAACTGGCTGATATTAAATCAATACTTGATACTTTGTTGCCTAAAGACTTAATCAACCTAGCCAATCTAAATGAGGCTATTCGTCTTTTAACAATTATCAATAATGGCAAGACTCCAAGTATTACTAATCCAGTTGCACCAGTTGTTCCAGTTAGTCCTGTAAGTCCCATACTTGGCAAGCCTATTCCACCCGTAGGAATACCTGGAATAGATTACAACCCTGGCCAAAATCCTGACCGCAATATCAGTAATGGTTTTCCAAATGGTGTTACATCTGGTGCTGGCATTACATATAATCCTAACCAACAAGGTGATCGTAATTACGATATTAAAATCTATGCAAATACCATTGCTAATCCAGATGAATTATCTGGTCTCATCCAAGATGTAGTTATTAGGCTCAATAAGCAGGGAGACTACCTCACTACTGCTGGAGCCTTATGAGTCGGCCAGTAATCAATGTAATTATTAACTTCTCTACTGGGGCAACCTTTGGAAACCCGTTTATTTTAGATCAGTCTCAACTAGGTAGCCTTGATGTTTTGGCAGATGCCACAGCCCTTATTGTGGATGTTTCTGACCTAGTAGATACAATCTCGACCAACAGAGGCCGACAGTTATCAGCTGAGCAATTTAATACTGGCACTGCATCTGTTCGCATCCTTGACCAGACAGGTGCGTTTAACCCACAAAATCCTGCAAGTCCGTATTACACATACCTAAGCCCTATGCGCAAGATTGCTATTACCGCAACCTACTTGGGAGTAACTTACCCAATCTATGCAGGCTATATTACTGGTTACAACACCAGCACTCCTAAATTTACTGGTGACTTGGTTTATACAACTATTACAGCTGTAGATGGATTTCGTCTATTCCAGAACGCTCAATTCTTTGGAGTAACTGGAGCGACAGCAGGCGAGACTACTGGCTCAAGAATGACTAAGATTCTAGACACAATCGGTTGGCCTGCATCCATGCGCGATATTGACACAGGGCAGACCACAGTACAAGCAGACCCAGGAACACAAAGAACAGCCCTATCAGCTATGCAGACAGTTGCTACGACTGAATTTGGCGCTGTATATATGGGCGCAGATGGCAAGGCAGTTTTTCAAGATCGTGCTGTTACTGCTGGCTCTATTGGTGGCACGCCTGTCGTCTTTAACGATGATGGCACGGGCATTGGTTATTTTGATGTTAAGTGGGTATTTGATGATACCCAGATTTACAACCTAGCAACTGTGACCCGTACTGGTGGCACAGTGCAGACAGTCTCAGATGACGCTTCCATTGCTCAATACTTTACTCATTCCTACAATCAATCTGGCTTACTTATGCAGACAGATGCAGTAGCTCTGCAATATGCTCAAGCATTTGTAGCCTCTCGCAAGGACACAGTAGTGCGAGTAGATAGCCTTACCCTTGACCTACAGCAGGATAATTACAGTGCAGGCACTATTGCAGGCCTTGGACTTGACTTCTTTGATCCAATCACAGTCACTACTAATCAGCCGTCTAACACAACCTTGTCAAAAACTCAGCAGATATTTGGCGTAGCCATGCAAATCAGACCAGATTCATGGAAAGTCAATTTCACCACAGCAGAACCAATTATCGATGCATTCATTCTCAATTCTACCCAATATGGTATCTTAGGGGTATCATCTTTTAGTTACTAAGGAGCAATAATGGCAGGAGCAGGCTACAAGCTGTTTAGCACAGGAGATGTGCTATCAGCTAGCGATGTTAATACTTATCTACAGCAACAGACAGTAATGGTCTTTGCTAGTGCAGCAGCGCGTACAACTGCTCTTGCAAGCGTTCTCGCAGAGGGAATGGTTACATACCTCAAAGACACAGACGTAGTAGAAATCTACACAGGCGCAGCTTGGGTTTCTCTTGATGATCCAAACGCTATTCAGAACTCAATTGTCACTGCTAAAGGTGACATAATTGGAGCATCTGCTGCATCTACACCTGCTCGCTTAGCAGTAGGCACAAATAATCAAGTTTTAACTGCTGATTCAACAACGGCAACAGGCTTGAAATGGGCAACACCAGCAGGCGGTGGGGGCAAAGTCTTGCAAGTTGTTGCCGCGACTTATGCCACTGCAACAACGTCTAGCAGCTCTACTTACGCAGATACAGGTTTAACGGCAACAATAACACCGACATCAGCGACAAGTAAAATCTTGGTTATTTTTAATCAGTTTGTATCAAAAACAGGTGACATTGAAGGTGGTTTAAAATTATTCAGAAATTCCACAGAAATACTAGCCGTGGCAACTGCCAACATACTTTATACCGCGACTACTTTAATGATTAGAACTGTCACTGTTGGCGCAACTTATTTAGATTCGCCTGCAACAACTTCAGCAACAACTTACAAAACACAGTTTAATTCTACTGGGGCAACTTTTACCTGCCAGCAAAATCCTTCAACATCAACAATTACATTATTAGAAATTGGAGCATAATTATGGCGACAGGCGCAGAAGTATTAACAATGCTTATTCCAACAGGCGGTTGGGTTATTAGCGGTGATGATTTTGAGAAAATCCAATTTATTGAGGCAACTCCAATCACTAAGGCACAATTTGAGGCTGGCTTTGCTCAATATGACGTTTTCAAGGCTGAACAAGATGCAAAGGCAGGAACAGACAAAGCAGCAGCACAGGCAAAACTTGCTGCGCTTGGATTGACAGCTGACGACTTAAAGGCACTCGGATTATAAGTGAAGGCAAAACTTTCTAAAGCTGCAATCCAGTTAAGAGAGCAGATAGATGATTCCTTCCCAGATCGTGATAGGGCATCGGATGGTTGGGTCGGTGATACCCGACACGCTGCTCGTAAGTCTGATCATAATCCAGATGAGCAGGGCTGGGTTCGTGCCATTGACATTGACGCAGATTTATTCGGTGTCGGAGTCAAGCCGTTTATCATGCCAGACCTTGCAGATCAACTTCGAGTCAGTTGCAAGTCTAAGGCAGAGAAGCGCATCTCGTACATTATATTTAACGGCAGGATTGCGTCTCCCGTTCTTAACTGGAAGTGGCGCAACTACACAGGGGCTAACAAACACCTTCACCACATGCATGTCAGCTTTAAAAAAGAAGCTGACTTACTGGGTGAGTTTTATTCGATACCTATGTTAGGCGGAAACTAATGAACATGAAGAACCCTCTTGTCCTCACTGCTGGAGCATTCCTATCAGCATGGGCTGCATCAAACTTTGCACTTGACTATCGCGCAGTTCTCTGGGCTGTGTTAGCTGGTGTCTTTGGATATGCGACCCCTAAGAAGTGACACAATCCGACTTCTTCACGCTCTACTTAGGCACACTAGCAATCATTGGTGGCCTGTCTGGGTATGTAATTACCCACTTGCTGTCTGAGATTAAAAGACTCAACACGCGAGTTGATGAAATCTACAACATCTTACTAGACAGGTAACATTCTGCTATGGCAAGAAAAGCAACTAAGGCATTAGAGGAACAAGGCTACTCAAAGCTAGATGCTTACTGCATTGGCTTATATGAGTATTTCTGTAGTCTCAAGCGAGCAGGCTTCAAAGAAGATGTAGCCATGTTCATGATTACTGAACCTCAATCCTATCCTGCTTGGATATTGCCTGACCCTGTCGATCCAGAGAAGTTTGGCAATTACGAAGATGAGGACGATGACTAAAGCCCGCTATCTTGTTATATCGGATTTACAAATCCCATATCACCATGAGCAAGCTGTTAAGAATCTTATCAAGTTAGTAAAGCGAGAGAAGTTTGACCTTATCCTTAATACGGGTGACGAGTTGGACATGCAGTCTCAATCGCGTTGGGCGCAAGGTACTGCTCTGGAATGGGAAGGTACGCTAGATGCTGACAGAAGCCTTGCGCAGGATATTCTCTATGAACTTGGCACAACAGATGTCACTCGGAGCAATCACACAGACCGCCTATACCACACACTATTACGCGCACCTAGCCTCATCGGATTACCAGAACTGGAATACGCAAAGTTTATGGACTTCGCTGGACTCGGAATCCGCTTCCATAAAAGACCATTCGAGTTTCATAAGGGATGGGTCTTAGTTCATGGAGATGAAGGATCAATGAACTCCAATGCTGGGCTTACAGCTCTAGGGCTGGCTAAGAAATTTGGCAAGTCTGTGGTATGTGGGCACACGCACAGGGCAGGCATTAGTGCCTTCACAGAGGGCATAGGAGCCTCATACAGGACTCTTTGGGGTTTAGAGGCAGGAAATGTCATGGACAAGAAGAAAGCCTCTTATTTGAAGGCTGGGAGCGCTAATTGGCAGATGAGCGCAGCAGTCATAGAAACACACGGAGACCGCGTTAGTCCGATGCTAGTGCCTATAAATAAGGATGGGTCATTCACCTTGTACGGGAAGCTGTACGCCTAAATCGTTATCGTTTTGTTATCGAAATGTCCTTGATTAGTCTGGACTGTATGCGACACTAATCCTGTAGCCAATCAAGGGCATTGGCACAGATAGGTACAGAATGACAAATAATGAGAAGTTGCTGATTATCTGCCTTATTGGTGCAACTATCAGTTTTATCGTAATGGCAGTATCTGCCTACAAAGAAGCCTATGATCGTGGCCATCGCGATGGCTGGCACAAAGGCAGAGCAGTCAATCGAGCAGATTTCTGGCAAGAATGAAGTATCAGGAGATTCTACAGAGTGCAACCGACATCATTCAAGATCGTGGTCTTAACGACTACGGCCACCCAGCAGATAACATGCAACACGCAGCAATGCTCATCAGTGCATACCTACAGCACCCAATCGAGGACTATCAAGTCTGTGCAATACTCGCGCTCATCAAGATTGCCAGAGCCAGTTCAGGCACAGTCGATAAGCCAGATAATTACATCGATGGAGCAGCCTATATTGCTTTAATGGGGCAACTAGCTACAGAGGAGAATGAACTCTATGTTTAATTTAGCCGATTATGAACCAGTTGAGGTGAGACTTGAAAAGTTTATTAAAGACTATCCAGATTTTCGTATTAGCACTGAGTTGGAAGTTGTGGAAGCTAGTAGATATATTGTTAAGGCATATCTCTACAAAACTAGCCAAGATAGCATCGCATGGGCGACAGGGTACGCTGAAGAAACAGTTAGCACTCGCGGGGTCAATCAAACTTCTGCACTGGAGAATTGCGAGACATCTGCAATTGGCAGAGCACTTGCAAATGCGGGTTATGCTCCTAAAGGAAAGCGTCCTAGCAGAGAAGAAATGAGCAAGGTCGCACCTAATCATCCAGCTTTACAAATAGTTAAAGAGCCAGTTGATTTGGATTACTGGAACACATCCTTTAAGGAACAAGCAGTAATTGCAGAGATTGTCAATACTAAGTTAGATGTTCCATCATGTGTTCATGGCGAAATGATATGGCAGACAGGAATAAGTGCAAAGAACAATAAAGAATGGGGTCGCATGACATGCCAGTCTAAGGGGCAGACTGGTGGCATGGATCAATGTCCTCCGATTTGGTACAACATTGGAAGTAATGGCAAATGGGAACCCCAGAAAGCGAGGGTATAATGGGATACGCAGAACTTCACACAGTCGATGGATGGGTTAATGTCGAAGACATTCCTATGATTGACACAGTGATTTGCCAGTTATGCAATGAACCAACAGAAGCTAAGGACATCACAATTACTGCAAGAATTGAAGAAGGTGTAGTAGTTGCTGGCACTTGGTCGTGCAATAAGTGCAAGGCTGTCAATGGATAAGGAAACGCTCCTAATGATCCTTACACTAGCTCTATTTATTGGTGGCATTGCAATGGGTTACATGGCTGGGATGAATCATTAGTCAGCACAGAAAGCACAGAGGTTTTCGCACAGAGCGAGTTGTAGCTGAGTACCTATCGACTCAGTGGCAGGGCGCATGTGTGGGAAGGGGTAGTGGCAAGGATATTGTCAATGTGCCATTCGATGTTGAAGTCAAAGCCCGCGCTGGATTTCAACCGCTTGCGTACCTAAAACAATTAAAGGCTCGGACTTCTCTTTCGGGGGAATTGGGATTCGGAGTCATACGGCTAAATGGGCAGGGAGAAGATGCAGCAGAGTATGCCTGCATCATCCGATTAGCTGATCTCTTGCCACTACTCATATTAAAGTACGGACACTTAGATAAAGAGCCTAAAGAGACTGACATCAAACGATGCAGCTGTGGTTCATGGATGATTGGGAGATGCCTTACATGCCAGCCTACGATTACAAATGTGGAAGATGCGGATTAAAGAATGAGCTGCATCATGGCTGGCACGACAAACCAACAGTTCTATGCACTTATTGTAATGAGCCAATGGTCAAAATGATTAGCCCAGTAGAGGCAATCTTCAAGGGTACTGGATGGGGCAAGAATTGAAAGACATTATCTTCAATGAAAACTGTCTAGATACTATGTCTAGGATGGATGATAGCTCTATTGATTTAACTGTTACCTCACCACCTTATGATGATTTAAGGCAATACAACGGCTATAGCTTTGACTTTGAGCCTATTGCTAAAGAGCTTTACAGAGTGACCAGAGATGGTGGTGTAGTCGTATGGGTAGTAGGAGACCAGACTAAGAACGGCAGTGAGAGCGGCACTAGCTTTAGACAGGCTCTCTACTTCAAAGAGGTTGGCTTCAATCTTCATGACACTATGATTTATCAAAAGAATAGCTCTACATATTCAGCAAGAGCTGACAGCAAGCGATATACGCAGATATTTGAATATATGTTTATCTTATCTAAAGGCCAACCTAAAGCTCGATTGATATGTGATAAGCCTAATAAATGGGCTGGGCATAGAGATTGGTCTGGCAAGATGAAAAAGCCAGTGGCTGACTTTGCCCCTAGAACAAATATATGGAGATTCGTTACATCATTCAATGGTGTTAAACATCCAGCACCATTTCCAGAAGCATTAGCTAATGACCACATCTTGTCATGGAGTGATGAGGGTGATGTTGTATATGACCCATTCATGGGCAGTGGTACAACTGCGAAGATGGCTAAATTAAATAAGCGTCATTACATTGGATCTGAGATAAGTAAGGAGTATTGCGATATAACAGAAGAACGCTTAATCTGTGGATAACCTGCCACAAAACATAACAGTTACGCATAGTTAGGATGATAGTTATGCACATCATTGACACATATGATACGCTAACGGCGCAGAGCCTCTCAAAGGCTCACCGCAAGCCCTTCAGGGGCGTAGCTTGCGGGGTGCTAGTAGCTATTGGGATAGCTCTATGCATAATGCCTTATGCAGGTAGCTCTGAATCAGTGCAACAAAAAGAATACATAGACTATAAGACTTATGCGTTATATCTATTAGACTTTAACTATAAAGAATATAACTGCTTATTAAAGCTCTATGGTAAAGAATCAGCATGGAATCCATTAGCAAGTAATGGTTCTCATTATGGTATTCCTCAAGGTAAGAGTGAATGGCTAAAAGACCAAGATGGATGGACTCAGGTAGTATGGGGCTTAGACTACATAGGCCATAGATATGGTGAGCCATGCATTGCATTAGATCATTGGAGTAAGTACGGATGGCACTAAGAGATGCAAGCCATAGAGAACTTGGATTACAGAAGTGGAAAGACCAGCGCCTTAGAGTGTTAAAGCGTGATGGTTACATCTGTGCATATTGTGGTCAAGAAGCCAATCAGGTAGATCATGTGATTAGTCGCAAGGATGGTGGCAGTCATGACATGGATAACCTTGTTGCCTGCTGTGCTAAGTGCAACCAACTCAAATCATCTAAGTCAGAAGGCGTTTTTTTAGCACAACGCTCTACCCCCCCTGTCTTTTCAGGCAATATATCCCCGATGCAGTCCAAACCAATGCCAGACAGTCCTTTTACGCTCAAACCTAGTCCGAGTCAATGACAACTAAGACCAAAGCTAAACAGCCGCTACGAGGGGCAACGCAACCGAGGGTTCATTCACCGCTTCTAAAAGGCAAGTCACGCTCTGGAGAAGTTTTAGAGATGATTGAGCGTCTAAAGATGGACAAGCTCATGCCTTATCAGGAGTTTATCCTCAAACAGATGATGATGGTGGATAAGAAACAGCAATACCGCGTGAAAACTGCCCTATTGCTTATTTCGAGACAAAATGGCAAAAGTCATTTAGGTCGTGTCAGGGTTATCTGGGGAATGTTTTATGGCAACGAGAAGAAGCACATCATCATGTCCTCTAACCGAGCAACTGCCCTTATGACCTTTAGAGAAATTGCATGGATTATAGAATCAACCCCAGAGCTAAAGGCAATGACTAAGGCAGTGCGTTATGCCAATGGTGGGGAACGAATAGAGTTGCTCAATGGTGCAACCCTCGATTTAGTTTCAGACACCAGAGATTCAGCCCGTGGTCGCACAGCTGACTTCTTATGGATTGATGAAGTGCGTGAAATATCTGAGGACGGCTATAAGGCAGCAATCCCAACTACTCGCGCTAGAGCTAATGCTCAGACATTTTTAACCAGCAATGCAGGCGATGCATTCTCAACAGTTTTGAATAATTTGGTCGAGCGCGCCAAAGATTACCCGCCAGAGACATTTGGCTATTATGAGTATTCCGCGCCACAGTATTGCAAAATAGACATTAGATCAGATGCATTTTGGCGTGAGGCTGTAGCACCCAGTAATCCTGCACTTGGTTATACAGTTACTAAAGAGTCAATCGAGGAAGCTATTGCAACCGCTCCTATTGAGACTACTCGCACCGAAACTCTATGCCAGTGGATTGATTCCTTGCAGAGTCCGTGGCCTCATGGCATCCTTGAGGAGACCAGCAATAACACACTAGAACTAGCAGTTGGGGCTTATACTATATTTGGTTTCGATGTCAGTCCTTCGAGAAGGAACGCATCTTTAGTCGCTGGACAATTACTTCCAGATGGAAGGATTGGCATCGGAATTATGGAAACTT
>Ga0209597_1002225_pt1 | contig 12398 bp, 6 predicted proteins | sample M_140625_MF_Meta_FD_187316 | JGI IMG/M metagenome (GOLD analysis project Ga0209597, IMG submission 187316) | Freshwater microbial communities from Lake Montjoie, Canada to study carbon cycling - M_140625_MF_MetaG (SPAdes) (version 2) | ecosystem: Environmental > Aquatic > Freshwater > Lake...
TGCCTGGGTAAGAAGCCCACCGCGTTTGCTTTCGACAGGCAGAGAGACGCGTTGGAAGTCATTGCGAGGAATGCCTGCATCCGGTAAGCCGTAGAACTGGGCGAGTTGGGCGTTCATCATGCTCCATTCGCTGTGTAGAAACTCTCTGAGTGTGAGTCCGCCTTGGACTACCTCCCGGACGAAAGCCTGGGTCTCGGAGATCATGCTGGATTCGAGTGCCTTGTCGTAGTCCGGGAAGAGCTTTTTGTCCGGCGGGAACATCCCCACCTTGCGCAGGCGCAGCCACTGCGAACTGAACGCATCCGTGAAGCGCACCGAGCGTGTGTCCTTTAACATCCGTGCGACTTGTCGTGTCAGCTCTGCCTTGTCGTGCAACTTCCCTTGCTCGGCAAGCGTGAGGAGTTCCGCGTCCGGCATCGTGCTCCATAGGAAGTAAGACAAGCGTGAGGCGAGTTCCCAATCGTTGAGCGTGTTGCGCTGCGCATTTTCGTCACCTTCCGCGAGAAAGAGGAAGCTCTTCGAGTTCAGGATCGCCAGTATCCCAGCCTTCACTGCATCGCGAAACGTTTCCTTTGCTTCGAGTTCGCTTTTCACGACGGTCATGTAACTGTCGATCTCTTCAGCAGTGACCGGACGACGAAACGCACGTTTTGCCAGCGTCGAGAGGCACTCGCGCACCTGCACTAGGTTGCCTTCCTCGCGTGGCATATAGTCATCGCGGAGTTGTTTCTCGCGATCTTCAATGATCGGCCCCTTCCACGTGATGGAGTCCATGATGAGGAAGGGGTAACGTGGCTCGCCCTGCTCATCGGTGAGCTTCATCTGCCAGGGGATGCGGCCAATTTTCGTGCTGATAAACGGGACGTTGCCGTGCCGGCCCGAGCGCGGGGTGTTCGGTGGACCCGGCACGTCGTTGTAAACGTGAATGCTCGGCCGCCCCTTCGCCAAATGCGCGCGGAAAGTCACGGTGACCGGCTTGTCCTCGGGCGCGACGATGTCCTGCTCAAACAAGACGCGGTCCAGTTTCTCTTCATACACCTTCAAGCGCGGTGCTCGGCCATTCTTCGGTTTCAAGCCGCTGAGCGTGTAGCTGATTTCATACACGCCCGCCTCCGGCAGTGGGTCTTTGAGCAACGAGTAGCGGAAGATGTCCCCTGGCCACATCTCGTAGCGCACCTTGTCGAGCAGGCCCATTTCACGCAGGCGTTCGCGATGCCGCTCGTCCACCTGATCCTCGTAAATTGCAGGCTTCGATCCTCCGAAGGGCGGCTCGGGTTTAGCGCCCTTTTTTGGCGGCACAATCTCAGGGTAGGCCTCTTTCAAGACCGTCTCCGCCGCGACGAGATATTTTTCAATGTTAGAGGGCGACAGCGTCAGCACCGAGCCGATGCGCTCAAAGCCATGCCATTCCTGGTCTTCCAACAGAGCGCCCGGGTCCTTGGCGTCATACTGCACGCCGATGAGATCACGCAGCGTATTGACATACTCATCGCGGGTGAGCCGGTTGTAGGTCACGCGACCACGCGAGGCCATGCGCGCTTGCTCGCCATCCTTCATCTTCGCCGCGATCCACTCGACTACCTTGGCGCTGTCTTCCGCTGAAGGACGCTTCTTCTCCTTTTTGGGCGGCATTTCTCCGGAGTTAATGCGCTCCATGATCTCTATCCACTGCGGCGTGTTCTCAAAGCCGACCTTTGGCGAGAGTGTGTCGAGCCGGAAGTCGCCTTTTTGCACATCCGCATCGTGGCACTTGTTGCAGTGCTGCTCTAAGTAAGTGGTGACCTTGGAATCGAGAGCGGTGACCGGCGCGTCAGCAGCCATGCCGCCAGCCGTTGCGAGGAGGAGCGCGGCGGCGAAGGATGAGTGAGCGAGAAAGCGGGGAGTCATAGTTAATCTTAAAGACTACCCTACACTGGCTTCTTCCTTAGCGGGTAGCCACCCCTGCGGTTCCACCTCTCCCAGCTCCGCTTTGACGCTCCAAAAACTCAGACAGCCATTGCGGAGCTGGGGCTCCGCGCTCCCAGGCACTGAGGGCTTTGAATCATCCATAAACCTAAAAGAGATGGGGGAAGCTTTGAAACCTTCTCCTGAAGCTGCGGTAAATCCATGCGGTGGAGGACTCGACTCATATTTGCTGCATTTCTCATGCCCAGATGCTCCGCGATCCACGCTTGGGAGACCGTTGTCTTTTTCCATAGCAACCCCATTCGCGATGCCGTGCAACCAAGCCCAACCAACCCTTCCTTGGCGAGGTTTGCCACTCTCATCCCCCCTCGAGCAGGGCCAGCGCTTGTTGCTCATCGTGAGCCTTCATTTCGGGGCTTGCATCGTAACCCCGCGCCTCGCGTTTTCGCCCGATGGCCGCGTCGCCGAGCTTCAACAACTTCTCGGCGAACGCCTATTTTCCCCAGTACCAGACGCGCGCGACTCGGATTCTTTTGTTAAGGCTGGTCCGAGAAATCCACATCATCGATCCATACCCGGCCTGCGCCGTCAGCAGCGCGCATGAACACGACATCCACTGTGGCCGCGTTGGCAGGAGCGTCGGCATCCAGTTGCTGGAGCTCGAAGCCGTCATTGCTGCCGCTTGCAGCCGCGCTCTTTTGCTCGATAAACTTGCCGCTAACATCGAAGAACCGCAGATGAGCGCTGGTGTTGCTGGATTGGGTATGGTGCCACATCCATTGCAAATGATAACGGACCCCAGGCGTTGCTTTCCCAGCCACGCTGCGCCACTGGCCGATCTGCTGTTTGCCGGCAGCGTTCTCGGCGATGTGTAACGAATGGCCACCTTTGGCGAATTTCTCAGTCGACCACTGCACACCGCTCTCGGTGTGATACCAAGCGGCAGGCCACCTGCCCCCGGGCTGCGCTTCCTCCACATTGCCGTTGGATAACAAATTGCCAAACAAGGGCCGTCCATCAGGACGTATCGGACGGATCTGGTTCCAGCGCGGCGGGCTCATTTCACGCTCCCAATTCTCCAAATCGCGGTTGAGTTCGGCCAGCAAGTCCGGCCGGTCTGCTGCAAGGTCTTTCGATTCCGTCAAATCTGCAGCCAAGTCGAAAAGTTGGTCCTTCCCATTGCGCTCTTTAACCAGTTTCATCCGGCCTTTTCGTATTGCCTTGAACGTGTGATACCGCCAGAAGAGGGTTTCGTGTACGGAGCCAGTCTTCGCGCCGCTTAGGAAAGGCGTGACATCCACCCCGTCTGTTTTCTCGGCAGGCGCAGCGCCAGCTGCGGCCAGCAGGGTGGGCACGATGTCCAGTGAGGATGCCGGTTCCTCAAAAGTAATTCCGCCCGGAATTTTTGCGGGCCACTCGACGATATATGGAATGCGGATACCGCCCTCCCAACACTCGCCCTTGAAGCCTCGGAGCGGCGTATTGAGGGAATAGTTTGCGCAGGTCGGATCGACGGAGGTCTGATGGCCTCCGGGGCTCCCGCCGTTGTCGGACAAAAATATCAGCAGCGTGTTTTCCGCGAGGCCTCGCTCCCGGAGATGTTCGCGCAGTTTGCCGATGTCTTCATCCATTGCGGCCATCATCGACGCGACGGCCCGTCGGACAGGATTTTCGATATGCCGCAGCCGTTCCTCCCAGCGCGGACAGGGAGTGATCGGCGTGTGAACCGCGTTGTAGGCGAGGTAAAGGAAGAAGGGCTGTTGCGGCTTTTCATCGACAAACCGCAGCGCCTCCCGGGTAAAGGCGTCTGTGAGGTATTCCTCTTCTGCGACAACCTCGTGTCCGCGGAGTATCGGCGACTTGCCGGCTTCTTTGAAATGGACGGGTTTGAAGGGCGGGGTGGATTTATAATAGAAATTCCCGGGATGATCATCGGAGAGATAGGCGCGGCCGCCTTCAAGGAAGCCAAAGAACTCGTCAAAGCCGCGTTGTTGGGGATGAAAGTTCTCATGGGCACCGAGGTGCCATTTGCCGATGCAGGCCGTGCGATAACCCGTTGCTCGGAGTCGGTCGGCGATTGTTTTTTCCTCAACGGGTAGCCCCATCAACTCTGGGTGTTCGATCTCCCAGCTCTGGCCTATGTTGTTCTCGTGCCCGAAGCGTTGTTGGTATTTGCCCGTCAGCAGTGCGGCGCGTGTCGGGCTACACACCGGACAGGTGACGTAGCCGGAGGTGAACCGTGCGCCTGCCTTGGCCATGGCGTCGAGGTTTGGCGTCGGGGCATCCTTGCCGCCGTAGCAGCCGAGTTCACCGTAACCAAGATCGTCGGCGAGGATGAGGATGATGTTGGGCTTGGGCGTGGTCGGGACGGCTTCCACGCCGGAAATCGAGGCAAGCAGGACGGCGACGATGGGCAAAGAGAGGGCTGGGATGCGAGCGCTAAGGGGGTTCATAATTTGGGGGGCTACTGCGATTCTGGGGCCTTTTTTGAGGACTGATGCGGGGCCGTCGTCTTCGATGCGGGGAGTGTTGCGTTCGCTTCCTTGTAAAGCGTTGCAAGCTGAGTGGGCGTGACAAAGACGATGTCCGAGCCCGCGTTCTTCACGATCTCATCCAATTCCTTCGGGTGAAACGTCCAGCAATGCACAAACCCATTCACAAATGCAGGGCGCTGCGCACCGGCTTGCTCTCGGATTTCCCCCATAAACCCGCTCCCAAAGTTGCGCCAGGTTGTCACTGCACGAAACACAGGCATCCCATCGGGCAACTTGTAAGTGAGATTCGCATAGCCGCTATGCCCTGAATAACACCCCATGTCGGCAAAAAGACTGTGACAAAACGGAAGCGCCTTCGCGTACTCCGATAAAAAGGCATCCTCTCCATGGACCGTCCGTACGCTTCGCAGCCCGAGCGGCGGGAGTAATTTCGCGGTCCATTTTAGGAACCCTGCAAGGACTTCGGATTTGTTGGTGTATGCCTCGCCCCAGTGGTCGGGCTGCATGTAACTTGCGCCGCTCACGTCGGCGATGAACTCGGTCGTCGGAGTCGCGTGTTGATAGTACCACTCGGCAATGCCTGGCTGCAGTTCCCGAATCGCCGGTCCTATCCCGAATGCGAGCGGGTATTTGCCGTGGCTCGGACTTTCGAAGTACTGCCTGAAGAAAAGGTGCCATGCGTTTTGGTTGTCGCCGTCGGATATCACCAGTGCCACGTAGATTTTGTCCTTTTCGAGAACCGGCGCTGTTGGTTGTTCGGGTTGACTTAGCTGCGCAACGTTCACACCGCTCATGACGCCCGCATTCAGCATGTGGTCGGTGCAGACCAACCCTTTTCCATACCGACTGGCCAACGCAACTCCCGGCGGTTCTCCAATCCCGACTCCCTCCCCAGCGGCCGGAAAACCGAAGATGGGAATGTTCACGGGCATCTGCGAAAACACGTTTGCGACCGCTCTTTTTTCCGCCCCGCGATCTGCGCCAGGATAGATCTCATCTTCCTGACCGCAGATCCAGACCATCGGCGCCTTCCACTGATAGGCGTACGCAAATTTGCCATTTTTCAGACGCTCAGGATCCATGTAATCGCACACATGATGGTTGAGGCGATCCTTGTACGTTGCCCACAGCCAGTCTAAGCCCTCGGCGTACGTCTTGAAGCGACCGCGCAAATCCATCCTAACTTCCAACCCAAGCGCCTTCGCCAGCTCCGGCGACGCCACAATCCAGTCCTCGCAGGCAGCTACATTGACCGCCAGCAAGTCCCCACGGTAAAGGTCCGGCTCGGCTATGACGGCTCCTTTCACCACGTCCTTGTATTTCGCAAACAACGCCTTCCAGTTCGTCTCCTCGCGGAACCCGTCGATGTGCCCCTGTGTCTGATGCCACTCCAACCAAAAGCGGTCGCTTGCCGTATGAAGCAGCCAGATCTGCGGCTCGGTGCGACACGTCAAACCTTGAAGGCAGGTTAAGGCAAACCGCTCCTCCCAGTTCAGTTTGCCTAACGCGACAGCGGTAAGTTGGCGGGCAGGGGGCTTCGATTTGGGCAAAAAGGATTCGCCCCAGGGTCTTGGCAGTTCCTCGGCAAGCAGCCCATTGGGAAGCTGTCCCGGGAGCTTCATTTCGTTTAGCTGGGCCAGTTTCGCGCTGAAGTCCTCCGCCGACATCTGCTGCTTCTCGCGCAAACACCACAGGACTCCTCGAACCAAGAGCTGGCTTGCCTTAAACACGTCGGTTTCATCGTCCCCGACGATCATGTGCCCTAGCCACACGTCGCATGCACCCGAGAAAGCCGCGCAATGATGCCGGGTCACTGCCGCGCTCGGTTGGGGCTTTTGCTCCGGGCCGACGGTTGTGAGGAGCGGCACGACCTCGTCCCGAGGGTCCAACGTCGCGGCATCGAGCCATTGGGTCCGTCCGTCTCTCCCTGAAAACCAGTCTTGCGGAATCGCGAGGGGACTTTCCGGCACCTGTAGCGTCCACTTTTGTCCCGCTGGCGCCGACTTAAAGCCGCCTGTACCGATCCCGTCTGGTTGATGCCGGAAATAATTCCGGTGCCCCAAGTCACGCCATTTGCCGTCCACTCGTTCGCAGGGGTGAGTGAAGGGCACCCCAGTTAAAACAAAACTGCCCCCCGCGCGGTGGAATTTCTGTAGATTTGCAAACGCTGCTTCGGGAAAGGCGTTCCCGCTTGCAAGCACCAACACCGAAGACTCCGCCTCCTGCAGAAAAGAAGGACTCGCCAGCGTTGCCGCGTCGACGACCCGGGCGTCTACTCCCGTTTCTTTGAGTCTGGTTACGATCTTTTGCGCCGAGATGGCCGCGGCTCCTCCAGATCGCGGAAACTGGCGCTCTCCGAATACAGAAACATGTCCTTTGCCTGCAGCCGCGACCGGAGACAGCAGGAGAGGCATTGCCAAAAACAAGAGCGTGTAGAGAGAATCGGCCATTCGTTGAGGCTAACAGGATTACTCCATGGCGTCTTGTCGGACGTTTGACCGACAAAACAGCATCGCTCAAAAGCATGTTATACCGTTTTTTTTAGTATTACGGATGATTCAAAAGACCGCAGCACCTGGGAGCGCGGAGCCCCAGCTCCGCAATGCCTTTCTGAGCTTTTGGAGCGTCAAAGCGGAGCTGGGGCTCCGCGTTCCCGGGAGGGAAGGACCAGTTTTCTTTAAGATTTGGTATTAATCCCGAGGACAGAAGATCAAGGGGAGCGACGGAAGCCCGAAGGAAACTGAAAGTCTTTATCGCAGAGGGTTCCAGAAATTTCCTCTGTGCACTCTGCTGCCCCGCGTTAGAATTCGGGCTCATTGAGCTTCGAGATCGGTTTAAACCTGATTTTTGTCCCTACTTCGGAACTCGGTTTAAACCCGCCGCGGCGGATTGTGCGGCATTGGTCCAGCATTGAAAATGTTGGCCTCATGGGGCCGGAATTGCGATTGGACCTCGGGCGGCAGTTAGGAACAGTGGTTATTTAAAGGCCATTGTCGCTCCATTGGCGGGTGTGAAGTATTCCACGTAGCCGATCATCATCTCATCTACCGTTTGCGGTCCCCATTTCACGAGCTTGCTGGGGTCGGGATTGGCTTTGTTCGCGGGGCTGTTGTCGTAGATTGCTGTGATATTCAGCGTGCTGCCGCGCGGAATCAGTTTGGGCTGCTTAAGGTCGTAGCGGAGCTGCCAGTTGAAGTCATACTTGGGAATGTCGAGTAGCGTCTCCGATTTGCCGTCCGGATAGGTCACCTCGTATTTGAATGCCTTCCCTCGCACGTGCATGTGCGCCATGAAACTGGTGACTGGCATATCGAAGGGCACGCGTTGAGCGCGCGTCTCCAAGTGCTGCGCCGCGCCGGGTGGGATGGCGAGCTTTGGGTTCGCGACGGCCACGGTTTTCACTTCATAGAGAGGCGGTGTTGTGGCAAAAACAAGGCCAAGACGGAGCCGCTCCTTGGTGGCCTTTCCGCTTGGGGTGTAGTGGATTTGAAAACTCACGCGGGCGCCGGCAGGGATCTTTCGGGCGAACCCTTCGGGATAAATGTGACTCCCATTTCCCGGAACATACACAGCCCAGTAACCGCCTGTGCCCTCTTCGCGATCCTTTGCATCCGCGCCTTTCTCGTGCACTCGGATGATGACGTGATGCACTACGTCACGCGCGCTCGGGAGAACTTCATAGGCAGTGACCCATCTGTCCTCAGGGAGGTGCGTCTCGGCCACGTCAAATTGATAGGGCATGAAGCCATCGGCTTTGATGTCATACGCACGGCTCAGGGGAACGATGAGGTCCGGCTTTCCAATAGCCCATTCTTCAGAATAGGCGCGTTTTGCAGGCGCCTCGCTCGCGTTGCCGAGAGGTTTGTCTCTCGACTCAATCCAAGCAATGAGATCCGCCCTGTCGCGCGACGCGAGTGAGCAATCATTCGCCCAAGGGTTCGTTTCGTTGTCCTTCGTGCCCGCCGCAAACCACGGTGGCATGGTGCCCTCCGAAATCACGCGTTTAATCGCCTTTGCTCGGTCTTTCACCTCACCCGGTTCGTCCAGAGCGAAGGGTGCAATGCCTCCATCGCGGTGACATTTAACGCAGTTTTGCTGGAGAATGCGCGCAACATCGCGGTGGTATGTCACGGGGGAGACGGATTGCGCAGCGCCTTCCAGATCGAGTTCGCAACCCGGCGCGGCAGTTGCGGCGATCCTCGGGGTCTCGCCCTTTAGTAACGCGGTAACAGCGTCTGCCAGATAGCGGTGGCGCGGCGCGTCCAGATTGTAGTGAACGCCGTACTGGTCGTCGAGAGCGCCGCGGTAGACGAGCGTGCGCGTGGCGTCGAGCAGGAAGACTTCTGTTGTCGTGCGGGCCTGTAGAACAGCGGTGAGGCTTTTATCTTTGTCGTGGACGTAAGGGGCGGCGATTGCGAGGTCGGAAAGCTGCGCCTTGATATCGTCGAGCTTTTCGCTGGCAATGGGGTTCACCAACAACAACGCGATGTCGTTTGCGACCAATTCTTTTTCCAGTTTCGCCAAACTCGGAACGTAGCGCTTGCTCACTGGACAGGTCGCGCTGGTCATCACAAGGACGACGCCCTTGTGGGTATTCAGCTCACTCAGTCGATGCGTCTTGCCCGAGAGATCCACAAATCCAGCGTCTGCGACCATTCTCCCAACGCCGACATCACCCGGTTTGAGAATCTCCGGTCCGCTGGATACCTTCTTCACATCATCTGGGGCGATCGCAGGAGCATTGGAAGGCGCCACACGCGGGTTCTTTCCAGCGTTATGAGCGGCGCTCATTTTTTTGACGAAGGCCAGTTCCTCAGCGTCAATGATGCCGTCGCCATTGCGGTCCACGGTATCGAACCACTTTGCACCCGCCGCCTCTTCGCGGGTGATTTTTCCATCACCGTTTTTATCCACAGCCTTGACGATGGCATCGATTTGACTCGCGCTTGGCGCCGTCATGGACGGTTGAACCGACTTGGCTACTGCAGTCGGGGGAGACGTCCTTGACTTCATGAGCTGTTCGAACTCTTCGAGGGTGACCGCGCCGTCCTTGTTTATATCGAATCGCTCGAACGTTTCGGGATTCGGCAATTCATCCTTGGTGATCCTGCCGTCGCCATTCTTGTCAAAACGTTGGAAGACGCCGGGTGCCTGGGCGAGCGAGGGAGAAACGGCTGCAAGCGCTAATATCGCGGGGAGAAGGGCTGCTTTTCTCATCGGTGGGTTATTTTCGGTGCTTACGCAAGAAGATCGTGTACGACGTTGCCCTTCACATCCGTGAGCCGGAAGTCGCGGCCGGCGTAGCGGTAGGTGAGCTTTTCGTGGTCGAGGCCGAGGAGGTGCAAGATGGTCGCGTGCCAGTCGTGGATGTGGACGGGGTTCTCGACGGCCTCGTAGCCCAGTTCGTCGGTGGCGCCGTAGGTCTGGCCACCCCGGATGCCGCCACCGGCCATCCACAGAGAGAAGCCTTTGTTGTTGTGGTCGCGGCCGCTGCCTTGCGCATGCGGTGTGCGGCCGAATTCGCCGCCCCAGATGACGAGAGTATCCTTCAATAGACCCCGTTCGCGCAGGTCGGTGAGGAGGGCTGCGACGGGTTTGTCCACTGCGGCGGTGTGCTTGGGAAGCTCGGTATGGAGGTCGCGGTGGTCGTCCCAATCGCCGTGATTCACCTCGATGAAACGCACTCCAGCTTCGGCGAAGCGGCGCGCGAGAAGGCACTGGCGCCCCATGAAATCGGTTTCGGTTTCGCCGATGCCGTAGAGTCGTTTCGTGGCTTCGCTCTCTCCCGAAAGATCAAGCAGCGAAGGGGCTTCGCTCTGCATCCGAAAGCCGAGTTCGAACGATTCGATGAGTCCCTCGACCTGCGGATTTACCACGTCGCGCGCGAGTCGCTCGCGGTTGAGCGCCTGAATGAGGTCGAGCTGCGAGCGCTGCTGCGAGGGGTTGAGCTTCGTGTTGGCGACGTTGTTCACTTTTAACTCGCCGACCACGCGTCCAAACGGGCCGAGGGTCCCGATGGGTGTGCCTTGATAAATCGCGGGGAGAAATGCGCTACCGTATTTCTGTGCGCCGCCGTTGTTGCTCGTCGCGCTGAGATTAATGAATCCAGGCAGATTCTCGCTCTCGGTACCGAGGCCATAGAGCGTCCACGCGCCAAGTGATGGGCGGATGAATTGCAGGCTACCCGTGTGCATCTGGATGCTCGCCGGGCCGTGCGCGGGCAGGTCGGTCTGCATCGAGCGGATGATACACAGCTCATCGGCGTGCTTAGCCATCTCGGGCAGCAGTTCGCTGAATTCCGAACCGCTCTGCCCGTGTTGCGAAAATTTCCACGGCGAACCCATGAGCTTCGTAAAGCCGCCGGGTGAGCGCGGGCTCGGCTTACCGTCGGCGGCGGTGAGAGCGGGCTTGGGGTCGAGCAGGTCCACGTGCGAAGGCGCGCCATTCATACAGAGGAAAATCACGCGCTTTGCCTTTGCCGCAAAGTGCGGCGCTTTGGGCGCAAGCGGACCAGTGGAGCGAGCGACGGCGCGTTGGGCTAGGTCGGCAAAGGCTAGATAGCCGAAGCCACTCGAGAGTGTGCGCAGCATCGAGCGGCGGGAATGAGAAGCGGTGAGGAAATTAGGGCACATGGTAGTGAATTAATTGAGTGTGCGGAATTCAGCGCTCGAGAAGAGCGCCTGGCAGAAGGCGTTGAGGGCGGTGTCAAAAAGTTCGCGACGTTTCGTCCCGTCGTTGCCTGCATCGGTGAGAAAGCGGTCGAAAAACTCCTTTGTCGCGCGCTGTTCGGTCTCCGTTGGTTCGCGACCGAAGGCCTGCACATAAGCGGTGCGCACTTGCGCTGTGCCGTCCCCGGGCGTGATGAGCAGACGCTTTGACCAGACCTCGGCAAGCGATTGCATCACGGGGCTGTTCAGGAGGAAGAGGGATTGCGCGGGTGTGGTCGTTTCGTCCCGATTGCCGCTAACGGCGTTTGGATTTGCGAAGTCAAAAAGACCGAGCGCGTCGTTGAGTTGGTCGCGGATGACGGTGAGATACACGGAGCGGTACCCCGATGTGGCCTCGGTCGCAGCGCGCGTGGCGGCGATGCCGGCAAAGTTGTCGCCGAGGCGCGCGGGCGTGGAACCGACGGGCGGTGTGGTCTCAAGTTTGCCGGAGACAGCGAGCATAGCATCGCGTGCGGCCTCGGCGTCTAGTCGGCGCGGCGTCATGCGCCAGACGAGGGTGTTGTCGGGGTCGGTGGAGTGGTTCGCGGATTCGTAAGTCGTGGCGAGCTGATAGGCACGCGAGAGCATGATTTCGCGGATGAGTGCCTTTGTGCTCCAGCCCCGCTCGACAAAGCGCGCGGTGAGGTGGTCGAGCAGCGCGGGGTTGCTCGGCGTCTCGCCCATGGTGCCGAAATTATCCACACTCGCGACGAGCCCTCGCCCGAAGAGGTGATGCCACACCCGGTTCGTGATGACGCGTGCGGTGAGGGGATTTTCGGGCGAGGCAATCCACTCCGCCAACTCGCGGCGACCGCTGCCCGCGGTGATGGGCGCGCCTTTCACTGCCACAACCTGAAGGAAGCCCCGCGACACGGTGTTGGCGGGTTTATTCGGCTCCCCGCGCAGGTAGAGCGGCATGTCGGCGGGCAGTGTTTTGTCGCGCGCTCCCATGGCAAACGGGCGCGGTCGCCCGTCGTCACCGAGTTCTTTGAGCTGCTGGTTCACGAGGATGAGGCTCGAGCGCACGCCGATGGATTTACGCAATTTTTCGGCATCATTGGGCAGCTTATAGTTGTCTAGGCCGAAGCCGCCGGTGAGTTCGCGCAATGTCTTGTCGAGCCGTGCCTGCTCACTACGCAGCCGCTCTACCGGGGATTGCAGCGGCACGGTCGGCGTTGAAGCGGGAAGGTCGATGAGTCTCGACGGTTGGTTATTCGTTACGACAGGGACGGTGCCGTAACAAGTCTCTGTGCTGCGGAAAATGCCGGCGAGCGCGTAGTAGTCACGCTGC
>Ga0209597_1002226_pt1 | contig 12397 bp, 13 predicted proteins | sample M_140625_MF_Meta_FD_187316 | JGI IMG/M metagenome (GOLD analysis project Ga0209597, IMG submission 187316) | Freshwater microbial communities from Lake Montjoie, Canada to study carbon cycling - M_140625_MF_MetaG (SPAdes) (version 2) | ecosystem: Environmental > Aquatic > Freshwater > Lake...
TCTATTCTTCGTCAGGCCAGCGATATTCTTGAAATGAAGCCGCGCATGTATTCCGAAGGAGATTTTTCAAGGCCATCTATTGCCGCAGATCCGGTAATGGCAAATTGGGGAGAAAAAGAAATTCAGAGAGCCATGTCCGCTTCAAGACGCAAAATGGAAAAAGCGGCAGAGAATTTGGAATTCATGGAAGCGGCTCAATACAGAGATGAAATGAAGGCCTTAGAAGAAAGATTAACTGAACTAAATTCAAATCCATTATGAAAAAGCACTTAACTATTTTTTCAGCAACGCTTTTAATGTTGTTGATGGTTTCATGCAAAAGGAACAAAGAGGTGGTAACTGCGCCTGTAAAGGACTTTCCAAGTATTGAAAATATTCTTCCGATTCAGTTGCCCGCGGAAACAAATTTCAAGGGTCAAACGGATAATTTTGAAGTGCTAGAAACACATCAGGATGGAGGGTTCTTAATTGTCAAAGTGGCCTATTCAGGCGGATGCAACGAACACTTTTTCGAAGCATCGTGGGATGAACGATATATGAAAAGCTTACCTCCGCAAGTGAATGTGCGACTTACGCATGTCAACAATGATGATGCTTGTCGTGCTAGAATTGAAAAAGAGTTGGCCATTGATCTTCGCAAGTTGTTTTTGAATACTTCAAGCGATGTAGTTGTTATTTTGAATGGCAATGTAGAGGGAAAAATACTTGTTGCTCCTCAGGAATAGGAATTCCAATAGCGCTCTTTTTTTGTTGTTCTGTTTTAAAAGGATTGAATTATCTTCACTTTCGAAACTAAACAACTTATGATTAAAAAATTACTTTCCATTTTTGCTTTTTCGCTGGCATTTGCTGCTATGGCGCAAGTTTCTTTCGGTGGTTTTCCATACAATTGGGAAGACAAGCACGTAAGTTCACAAATATCATTCAACACGCTGCCGGCCATAGATATGGAGGCTTTAGCTGCTGAAGATGCTGTTGTTGATCAATACAAAGAAGCCCCTTATCGCTTCGGCTTCGAACATGAAACTGCATTTGGGATTAATCAAGCCTCTTGGAGATCAATCGAAAATGAGAAGAGTATTTGGCAGTTTGGAATTGAGTGCTCAGGCGCTCGAACAATCAACTTGATTTTTGAAGACTTTTATCTTCCAAAGGGATCGGAAATGTTCATTTGGTCTGCAGACCGTGAGGAATTCTTGGGTTCTTTCAATCACAAGAACAATCAAGAGTATCGCGTATTAGCAACGTCAATACTTCAACACGAAAAAATAGTCGTTGAAGTTCAAGCAAGCAACGCCGTGAAAGATCAGGTGTCTTTTGTTATTTCAATGGTTGTTCACGGATACCGTCCGGTATTGATGAACCACTTTGCAGATTTCGATGAAGATCGTGGTCCATACGGAACAAGCGGGGCATGCAACAACAACGTGAATTGCGCGGTAGGGTCTGCTTGGCAGGTTGAGAAGAAATCAGTAGGTTTAATTTTAAGTGGTGGAAGTGCGAGCTGCACGGGAGCATTAGTGAACAACACAGCCAATGATGGCACGCCATATTTTTTAACAGCCAATCACTGTTATTCAGCTGGATCAACACCAAGTTGGGTGTTCGTTTTTAATCACGAAACTGCAGGTTGCACCGGAACAACGGGTCCAACAAATCAAACAATTTCGGGCTGCACATTGAAAGCCAAGAACGCAGGAAGCGATTTTTGTCTGGTTCAATTGAGTTCTACTCCTCCTGCAACATATAACGTGCAATACGCCGGATGGGATGCGAGTGATGCAGCAACAGTGACTTCAGCAACATGTATTCACCACCCATCAGGTGATTTGAAAAAAATATCTTTTGAAAACAATGCGGTTCCTCAAGGTTCATGGTCAAGCGCTCAAACGTGGAATGTTCAACAGTGGGACGATGGGATTACAGAGGGAGGATCTTCAGGTTCGCCCTTGTTCGATCAAAACCACAGAATCATAGGTCAGTTGTTTGGAGGAGCTTCTGCTTGTAACGGTTCAACTGAAAACGGTCAAGGCGATTCATACGGTAGATTTGGCGTCAGCTGGGACGCAGGGGCTTCGGCATCTTCACGATTGAAAGAATGGTTGGATCCAGGAAATACAGGTGTCCAAATAGCGGATGGCTATCCGACAGGTTCGGTAACGGTTCAGCTAGATGCTTCTGCTGCGAGTATTAGCAATGTCCCTTCCAACGTTTGTGGAAATTCGGTTTCTCCTGTTTTATCATTGATGAATAACGGAGCTACAACCCTAACATCTTGCACAATTCAGTATACTGTTAACGCAGGTTCGATTCAAACCATTAACTGGACAGGATCAATTGCGCAATACGCATCGGCTAACGTAAACCTTCCTGCAATCACTCTTACAAACGGCGCGAACACCATTGTAGTGACTGTGGTTAACCCAAACGGTTCAACAGATCAGAATTCAAACAACAATTCTGTCTCTATCTCATGCAACGCTATAGTAGGGCCAACAGTAACCGTAACAGTTGACATCACTTTCGATAATTATTCGGAAGAAACTTCTTGGGAAATTATTCAAAATGGAAACGTATTGGCTTCATCAAATGGGTTATATCCTGCTGGAGGCACTTCAATCAGTGAATCGGTATGTCTTGCTTTAGGTTGTTATGACTTTGTGATTTATGACGATTACGGCGATGGACTTTGCTGTGCATACGGTAACGGAAGCTACGAAGTTTCTAACGCAGCAGGAACTTCACTGGCTGCTGGTGGCACTTTCACAAATTTTGAAACAACCAACTTTTGTGTTTCAGGAAATGGCGTCGACAGTATGACAGAAACAGCCATTACACTTTATCCAAATCCCGCACAAAATGAAATTCAATTGATCGGTGCTTTGGCAAACTGTGCCTTATACATAATTGATGTGGCTGGAAATGTTGTTGTTTCAACAAAAACATATAGCGCGAATGTTAAAGTAGACACGTCTTCTTTGGCTAACGGATATTATATCGTGAAGTTGGTTTCTACAGGTAAAGTAGATTCTCTTCCCCTTATCATTAAAAAGTAAATAGAATCACGTGTTTTGTGAATAAATAGGGCCGGGTAACCGGCCTTTTTTATTGTTCGGAGCAAGTTGAAAGAGTAATTTCGCATGACTCATGGAAAAAACAATTGCTATTTGGATTTGGAATTTCTCTATTCTTGAATTAGCGCTGCTGATTGTCGTGGTGCTCTCATTTTTTTGTCAGATTTATTACAACTTTAAATATTTTTTATCTGCAACAAAGGGAAAGAAGGTTGAAGGAGATTCTCCTGATGGGGTCTCAGTTATAGTCTGTGCTCGAAACGAAGAGGCGAACTTAATTGAGTTGATTCCAATTATCATGGAGCAAGAGTTTCAGAAATTTCAGTTGATCGTTGTGAACGACAGCAGTTGGGACGACACTGCAGACATTCTGAAGGCATTGCAAGTTTCGTATCCAAGTATGCACATCATTGAAATAAATGAGGATAAGCAAATAATGCAAGGAAAGAAATTTGCCTTAACCCTAGGAATCAAGGCGGCCATGTATGATGTGATTCTTCTAACAGATGCAGACTGCAGGCCAACCAACGAGAATTGGATTACCGAAATGACGAAGGGCATTGGAGAGAGAAAGGAAATTACATTAGGGTTTAGCGGCTACAAGAAATACCCAGGTTATTTGAATAAGTTGATTCGCTTTGACGCATTCATAACGGGGCTTAATTATTTAGGTTTCGCCAAAACAGGAAGGCCTTATATGGGTATTGGAAGAAATTTGTGTTATACGAAAACAGCATTTTTTCGCATTGGCGGATTTCGCACGCATTATAAATTGGCTTCTGGTGACGACGATTTGTTTGTGAAGGAAGCTTCTACGGCGCGAAATACACAGAACATATTTCATTACGAAGCACAAACACTTTCAGAACCTCACAAATCATGGGCTAAGTGGTCGTTTCAAAAGAAAAGACATTTTACAACAGCCCCGTTTTACAAAGGAAGTGTGAAGTTCTCTTTGATGCTTTGGCCATTAACGTATTTTCTTTTGTGGATGGCCGCCATAGCCCTTTCCATCATTTATCCGAATCCAATCCTTTGGGCGGTTTTGGGCGGATTAATTTTCTTTCGATACCTCATTCAGTTTATTGTGTTGAATGTATCATGCAATAAGTTGAAAATTTCGAAAGATATTCTTTGGTTATTCCCCTTGTTAGAGCATCATCTTTTTTTAGTACATTCGGTCCTTTACCTGCATAACCTCGTTCGTAAACCACAGAAATGGAATTGATAGATCATTTATCGGATAAAGCCAAAAAGGACTACATGCTTGTGCAGCGTGCGTTGAACGATAAAGATCAACGAGCATACACCGAAATAATGGGTAGGTACAAAGATTCAGTCTACTACATGTTGCTGAAGATGGTAAACAATTCCGATGATGCAGAAGACCTAACCATTGAAACGTTTAGTAAAGCATTCAAAAGGTTAGATCAATACACTCCTCAATTTGCGTTTTCAACATGGTTGTTCAAGATTGCTTCCAATCATTCGATTGATTTTATTCGAAAGAAAAGAATTAAAGCGATTTCAATCGATCAAGGATATTCGAATGCAGATGGCGAGTCATACGTAATTCCAGTAAAGGAAGAAGGCCTCGATCCTGAAGAGTCAATGGAAAAAGACGAGCGAGCGCAGCGTATGCGTGATGTTGTAGAAAAATTGAAACCAAGGTACAAGCGCTTGGTTGAATTAAGATATTTTGAAGAAAAATCATACGAGGAAATCTCGGATATTTTAGAATTACCCTTAGGAACGGTAAAAGCACAACTCTTCCGTGCACGCGATTTCATGTTTGAATTAATGAAAACTACCAAGGGTAACTTTTAATGTCAATAAGAGAAAAACTATCTCCTTATTTCACTTTCACTGAAATGCAATGGGAACAATTTCAAAAGTTAGAAGATGTTATTTTAGATTGGAATCAACGTGTCAACGTCGTTTCAAGAAAGGATACAAGCGAATTTGTTGAGCGTCATGTTTTGCATAGCCTCAGTATTTTTAAATTCTTACCCTTCACCCCGAAATCTCATATTCTTGATTTGGGAACAGGTGGTGGATTCCCGGGGCTGCCTTTGGCAATCGCAAATCCAGATTCGGAATTTCTATTGGTAGATAGTATCGGAAAGAAAATCATGGTCGTTAACGAAGCCATAGAATTCATAGGCCTGAAAAATGTGAAGACGATTCACGGCAGAGTAGAGGCAGTGAAGGGTCAATTCGATTTTGTGGTAAGTCGCGCTGTTGCGTCTGCTGAGGATCTTGTAACCTGGACCCAAGGCAAGTACAAAAAAGCCGATCAGAACGGTGTTCCGAACGGCTTAATTTGTCTGAAAGGCGGTGATTTGAAAGAAGAGCTTAATTCGCTCAAGAAACACGCGGAAATCTTCGATTTGTCTCAGTATTTCCCGCAAGAGTTATTCGAAACGAAGAAGCTCGTCTATATTCCTCAATAATTATTTTTGCTCAAGAGAATTTCTGAAATGGTAATGTTCCGTTACCCTGTCTTTATTTGCCTGATAAGGACGAATTGTTCCTTTTTCATCGCTAAAAAAGCAAGGGCTGAATTTTCCTTGGTGTCCAATAGACTTTACGGCTGACCCGCAAGATGCAAGTCCAGCGCTGATTACAACTGCTGCAAAAGCTAATGTTAGTTTGTTCATACTTGTTAAGTTTTAGATTATAAATGCTCTTCTACAAAAAAGGCACTCAAAAATTGAGAGCCTTTTCTGTAAACCTGCAAGGGAATTTTGAAACCAACACGCAGCTTGGACTGCGTAACCAATTTTAAGACGAAACATTAAAGGCAGGGTTGCCTTTATTTTTTTAAATAAATTTATAACCAACACCGCGAATCGATAAAAATCGCTTGTCTGCATTGGGATGCGACTCGAAAATTTTCCGAAAATTTAAAATGAAATTATCAATTGTTCGGTTGTGCGTAACCGTGTCATATCCCCAAACTTTTTCCAGAATTTCTTCTCGGCTAACGGCTTCGCCCTGCTTGGAAACAAGGAGTTTTAACAACATCATCTCACGTTTAGTAATGGCAACAAGGCCTTCTGGTGTTTCTACTTCATATTTATTGAAGTGAACAGCACATGGGCCAATGGTAAATGTCTCTAAGTCTTCAATGGTTCGGTGACCATCGGATTTTCGGACGATAAGTTTTTTGCTTCGAAGTAAAAGCTCCTCCCACTGAAAGGGCTTCGCCAAATAATCGTCGCCGCCCACCTTCAATCCTTCAACTTTGTCTTTGCCCGTGCCTTTGGCTGAAAGAAAGAGCACCGGAGTTTGATTACCACCAAGTCTAAGAGTTTCGCAAATGGAAACACCATCCATTTCAGGAAGCATAACATCGAGAATGATTAAGTCGAAGAATTTTTCTTGAGCACTTTTAAGCGCCGACAAGCCATTCGACTCAACATGTACCTCAAATCCCTCTAATTCGAAATTGAGTTTTAACGTTTTTGCAATGGAATTCTCGTCCTCTGCAATCAATAACCGATAGATGTTCTGAGTGTTTTTCACACCGCAAATTTATGCTACCTTGCACGCAAATTACAGTTATGGAGCATAAATTCCATCCGGAAAATATAATCTCTCATTTAGGGATCGAAATATTGAAGAATGAACCAGGTCGTGTTGAAGCAAGAATGCCCGTTGATAAACGAACCATTCAACCCTTCGGACTTCTTCATGGCGGAGCAAGTGCAGTATTGGCAGAAACAATTGGAAGCATCGGTGCTCATGAAGCCGTGAAGGCCGAGGGTGGAATTGCCGTAGGACTAGAACTAAACATCAATCACTTGAAGTCGGCCACAACTGATTTTGTATACGGTCTAGGTGAACCCATTCACTTGGGCAAAAGCACTCAAGTGTGGGACGTAAAAATTCGCGATCATGCAGGCAGTCTAATTGCGATTGCCCGCTTAACAGTAATGGTGAAATACCCGAAATGATTATTATTCGACTTCGACTTCCTCAAAAGGGGTTTGAAAAAAACTCCGAGGCTGCACGTACGTTTGTTTTAAAAAGTGAATTTCCTGGTCAAGTAAATTTTGTCAGTTCTGATGAACATTACATGCAGTCCGTTGAAAAAGGAATTGCTCTTATTGAGAAGGCTCAGGCAAAGAAAGTAGTATTAAGTCGAATTGTATCCTTTCCTCATCAAGGCCTTACTGCTGAAGGCATTTTTAATTTGTTCAATAAAAAATTTCCCAATGCCGCCGTGTTCGCTTTTACAGACGAGAACAACGCGCATTGGATAGGAGCAACGCCTGAACTGTTGTTTCGAAAGCGAGGGAATTCCTATACAACGATAAGCTTAGCTGGAACTCGAAGAGCCGGTGCGCAAGAAGAATGGGGAGTGAAAGAACAGCAAGAACAACGCCTAGTGACGGAGTTCATTCAAGACGAATTGAAAGCTATAGGCGCAAAAAATATTCAGTGTAACGAATTACATACACGCAATGCTGGTTCAATTGAGCATTTGTGCACGGAAATTCAATTTGAATACATTGGCGATTGGAAGGAAGTCATGAATACCCTGCACCCAACTCCTGCCGTCTGCGGAATGCCAAGGGAGCAAGCTAAGAGAATCATTGAAGATTTGGAAAAACACGATCGGGAATACTATACAGGACTGATTGGAATTGAGCAGGGAGATAATGTCGACGTATATGTCATTCTGCGTTGTTTGAAGTATAGCGAAGACCTGCTTCATGTTTTTGTGGGCGCTGGAATTACAGCAGAAAGTGTCCCAACGTTTGAAGCACGCGAAACACGTTGGAAAGCAGAATCGCTGACTAGCGTAATTTTTTAACATTTGAACGATTCATTCGTCGTGGTGTTTCTATCTTCGTGGCTCGCATGAAAATCTCTTCGAAAAAAGTTGTGTCAGAACTTATGGGCGCCTTGAAAGGTGCATCAATTGCTGATGTAATTATTACACCAGGTTCTCGAAATGCACCGTTCAGTATTTCGCTAGCTAACGATTCTTTTTTTCAATTGCACTCTATTGTCGATGAACGTTCTGCGGCATTTTTCGCATTGGGCCTTTCACAACAAACGAAGAAACCAACAGTGCTCATTTGCACAAGTGGAACAGCCTTGTTGAACTATGCCCCAGCCATTGCTGAGGCATATTATCAGCGCATTCCGTTGCTTGTGATTTCGGCCGATAGGCCAGAGGAGTGGATCGATAGAGGAGAGGGACAGAGCATTCGTCAGAAGAATGTCTTTCAAAATTATTCAGATTATTCAGCGTGTTTGTTTGCCGATGAGAAAGAGACTTCGATTCAGAATAGAGAAATAATTCAAAAGACTTTTCAATATTTGCTTTCGAACAACGGTCCCGTTCATTTGAATGTCCCGTTTCAAGAACCGTTGTATGAATTATTCGATTGCGAAGAACTTCCTTCATTTCAATTTGAAACGAAAATGAATTCGATGGATATGTTGAAGGAAGTGGACGAAAGTCTTGAAATAATTCAACAAGCGGAGAGAATCATGGTTCTTGTTGGACAACACGTTTATGAAAACTTCTCGAAGGAACTCGAACAATTCAATCTACTGCAACAAGTTGTTGTTCTTACTGAAACGCACGCCAATGTGAACATTGAAAACGCCTTTCCGTGCATCGATCGTATGATAATGGGTCTAGATGGAAACGCCCAGCAGGCCTTGGCTCCAGATGTGTTGATTACAGTTGGAACGAATATTATCTCAAGAAAAATCAAAGCGATTTTAAGAAAATCAAAGCCAAAGCATATTCAAGTGGGGTTGAATGAAAAGAAGATGGACACATTTGATTGTCTTGAACTTCAATGCAATCTTACTCCACAAGATTTTTTCAATTCGTTGAAAGAGATTGAAAGTAAATCTGAGTGGAAGAACAACTTAATTTCGATTCAAGAAAATCAAATCAAACAAGTGGAAGCATGGTTGCCCAGTGCTCCGTTTTCCGACTTAACTGTTTTTTATTCTTTGTTGAAAGCTATTCCAGATGGAATGGATGTTCAGATGGGAAACAGTTCAGTAGTTCGATACATTCAACTTTTCAACCAGAATAAAAAGCTAACCTATTTCGGAAACCGAGGTGTCTCTGGAATCGATGGTTCTACGAGCACTGCCATTGGCGCAGCTTGGAAAACGAAGAAGCCTACTCTTTTGATTTCAGGAGATCTTTCGTTTCACTACGACATCAACGCCTTTTGGAACAACTACCTTTCAAGTGAATTGAAAGTGATTGTAATCAACAACGGCGGTGGCGGAATTTTTCGAATCATCGACGGGTCGAAAGACACCGAACATTTGCAGCAGTATTTCGAAACCGCGCACAGCAGCAAATCCATCAAGGGCATTGCAGATTTGTATAATTTGAATTATTTCAGCGCAGCGAATAATGATGAATTGAATGAAGTGTTACCTTTGTTCTTCAACCAGAGCAATGTTTCTTTGTTGGAAATATTCACACCAAAAGAAGATAATCCGAAGGCATTGGACGCCTTCTTTCAATATACACAAAAGATATGAGTGCACAGTGGACATCCATTAAAGATTACGAGGACATACGATTTGAATTCTTCGAGGGAATTGCTAAAATCACGATTAACAGACCACAGGTTTACAACGCGTTCAGACCACAAACGAATGTGGAAATGATTGAGGCCATGGACATTTGTCGCGAGCGTCAAGATATTGCTGTCGTGGTTTTAACCGGTGAAGGAGATAAGGCATTTTGTAGCGGAGGCGATCAGAATGTGAAAGGTGTAGGCGGATATGTAGACGAGCGCGGAGTTCCAAGATTGAACGTCTTGGATTTGCACAAGCGCATTCGTGAACTGCCTAAGCCAGTTATTGCAATGGTTAACGGTTATGCCATCGGTGGCGGACACGTGCTGCACGTCGTGTGTGATTTAACCATTGCTTCTGACAATGCGCGTTTCGGACAAACAGGCCCGAAGGTGGGAAGCTTTGATGCAGGATTTGGATCGAGCTATCTGGCACGACAAGTCGGTCAAAAGAAAGCGAGAGAGATTTGGTTCTTGTGCGAGCAATACACGGCTGCAGAAGCAGAGGCTATGGGCATGGTGAACAAAGTTGTGAAGTTGGAAGAGCTGGAAGCGACAACGGTTCAATGGTGCAAGACCATTATGAAGAGAAGTCCGTTGGCTATTCGCATGATCAAACGCGGATTGAACGCCGAGCTTGATGGTCAGCGCGGACTCATGGAATTCGCAGGTGACGCAACATTACTTTATTATTTGACTGAAGAAGCACAAGAAGGAAAGAAAGCTTTTCTTGAAAAACGCGACCCTGACTTTCAACAATTTCCGAAGTTCCCATAATGGTGAAACATTGGATTACCGCCATTCGCTTGCGCACGCTTCCTTTAGCGGCAGCAGGTATCTTGGTTGGCAGTGCAGGGTTGAAGGCTGAGATTTATTCGTCTTCAATTTTTGTATTGGCGCTATTAACCGCATTGGCTCTTCAAATTTTTTCGAATCTAGCGAACGACTACGGCGATTTTCAAAACGGTGCAGATGGCAAAGATCGCGTAGGTCCAGCGCGCATGGTTCAAAGTGGAAATATTTCCGCAGAACAAATGAAACGCGGACTCTATGTTTCAGGTGCCATAGCATTCGCTTTGGGAGTTTTGTTGTTGAATGAAGTTTTTGTGGTGAAGAAAAATTGGCTCGGATTCGGAATTTATTTGGGTGTTGGAATCTCCGCTATTTGGGCGGCATTCAGATATACCGCAGGAAAGAATCCATATGGATACAAAGGGCTCGGCGATTTGTTTGTTTTCTTGTTTTTCGGAGTCGTTTCGGTCTTATCCATGTCTTATTTTTTATCTGGAAAGGTTGGAGTAATAGCTATTTTGAATACAGTTGTCGTTGGAATGTTAAGCATGGCTGTCCTTCACTTAAACAATCTTCGCGATCATGTTTCCGACGCGAAAGCTGGAAAGCACACCTTGGTTGTGAAGCTCGGTTTTGAGCGTGGAAAGAAATTGCATTTCGTTTGGTTAGGTGCTGCATTCCTCGCCGCGATGGTTGAAGCATTCATTACCACTTCTCATTACGCATTCTATTTGCTTCCGTTTACAATACTTGTTGTGCATGCGAAGAAGGTATTTTCCTGCACGAATCCGCAGCTTCTCGACTCAGAATTAAAGAAGGTAGCACTTTCAACATTCGCTATTGCGCTGCTCTTGCTCATTTTTTTACCGAATGTGTAGGTTCGAATTGTATATTTGAACATGTCTTCAAACAGAGAAATCAAAGGAATAGCAATCTCGTATCTGCTGGCTATAGTAGGAACAATATTGGCGAATGAAATATTTGTTTTGAAAGAGATCACTGAAGTTCTGAAGTCTTATGCTGCCTCAAGAAACACTCAAGAGATTTATTTTATTTGGTTCGATTTCTTTCCTGCGCTGTTCTTATTTCTGAACGGATACACCATGACGCTCGCTTTTAAATCAAAAAAGCAGAGCTCAAGCCGGTTAATGGGGCATTACAGCAGAAGAGGTTTGGTACTTCTTGTTTTGGGATTGTTGTTTGTGGGTTTTTGGCCAGCGAATATTTTGGTAATTTCTGGAGTTTGTTTTTTCGTCTCTCCGTTATTTATTCGTTGGGAATCTTTAATTCTTCAGATTTTGCTGTTTGCAGTAGTTCTGCTTTCCACGGTATTGGGGAATTTAGATATCCCCATATATCCGTCATTCGCAGGGTTTAAACTACAAGAGGCGAGCGCCGTAAACATCGTTGGCTTTTTATTCTTTAATGGCTATTATTCAGTCCTTCCTTGGATTTCATTTTTTATTCTGGGCGTTGTTTTCGGGAAATCTGGCGTAAAGGTGAGAGGTTGGTTTCCTCCAATTGCCGTCTTTGGAACCATTATGATGATTGCTGGAATAGTGGTTCAACCGTTTCTGAACAATATGTTTGGAAACATTGGAGAGTTGAATGTTTTTTCGAATAACATCATGAGCATTCGCTTTCACAGCTTTTCTTTTTTTCTTTTTGAATCGGGCCTTATATTGATGTCTGTGAGTGCAATAAATTATTTCGGTAAGAAATGGGATCAAACCTTGTGGGGCGCTAAAATGATTGGTTGGATAGATCGGTTCTCGTCTTCAAAATACACCTTGTACTTTTTTGTTTGTCTGGAAACAGGCATTCTTTGGTCGTTGGTGAAGGGAGGGAACCAAGCGCGGATATATTGGTTTAAATCGGCTTATATCCTAATCCCAACTTCACTAGTCATGTTGGCTTTTTCGTTTCTCCTTGTTATTTGGTGGAAGAAGAAGGTCACCG
>Ga0209597_1002241_pt1 | contig 12333 bp, 5 predicted proteins | sample M_140625_MF_Meta_FD_187316 | JGI IMG/M metagenome (GOLD analysis project Ga0209597, IMG submission 187316) | Freshwater microbial communities from Lake Montjoie, Canada to study carbon cycling - M_140625_MF_MetaG (SPAdes) (version 2) | ecosystem: Environmental > Aquatic > Freshwater > Lake...
TGCAGCAAAGTCAAATAGCAAAAATTAATTTAATTTTAAAATCAAGGCGGAATCCGAAAAGCCAAAAGAGTAGGAACTGTAAAAAAATTAGTATGAATAGCAAAAAAGAAATTTTAATAGCCATCGCATTTTTATTTTTTACAATTGGTTTATCAGCTCAAAATAGTGCAGAAAAATTAGTTGCTAAGCAAGTTGATTTGTTTCATCAAGCAATGGTAGATGCCAATGAAGCGGCGCTCAATGATTTAACAAGTGAAAAATTAAGTTATGGTCACTCGAATGGAGGTGTAGAGGATAAAAAAGACTTTATTCATAAGCTAACTAGCGGTGCAAGTGATTACACTAAGATTGATGTTAGTAATCAAACAATCAATATTTCAGGTGATGTAGCTATTGTTAGACAAGATGCAGAACTCCTAATGCAAGGAGCTGCAAAAGGCACACAACTCAATTTGATGCTAGTGATGGTTTGGCAGAAGTCAAATGGAAAATGGAAATTATTAGCAAGACAAGGGGTGAAAGTAGCGAAATAGAAATCTGTTTTATTTACAAATTTTTATGGAAGAATTATTTTATTGCGCAATCTAAGAAATGGCTTTTCTATTATTAGGTGAATTGCGAAGACAATGAATAAGCAAATAAAAACAGCAATAAAAAACACCAAGCTAGTATCTAGGTGGTAGCTATCGAGAAAATAATGTGTTAAATGAATGATTCCCTTGTGTACTAAATAAAGTGCGTAAGATAAAGTAGCGATGAGTGAAAGTAATTTTGAATTGAGTTTATATAAAAAACTATTGGGACTGATAGCCCCTATCACCAAACAGCCATAACCCAGTGCTACTAAGGGAAAGCCAAGAATTGAAGCACTGAAAGTTTTTTGATCATAGCATAGAAAATAAGATGAAGTTAATATTGCTATTCCCAAAATAATAGACCAATTACCGTAGGGTGCAACTTTTTTCCAAGCCGATTGATAGAATATATAAATCCCCGCAATGGCAACACCTACTAATAATCCGTCTAAACGATTGTAGGTAGGGTAGTAAACATATTGATACCAATAGATCGAGCTATTGGGCGCATTGATGGTTGACAAATACAGATTATTAAAGCTGTAAATTCTAAAAATAAATCCAGCTATGAAAAGTCCAATCAATAGCCAATAAGATTTATTAATAATTTTTCCGAACTGCAAAACGGAAAGTAAGATGGGTAAGAGTAAATAAAAATGTTCTTCCACACAAAGTGACCATGCATGTGAAAATGTCCCAAAATCTTTGATATTAAGTCCGAAGTTTTGAGTGAAAGTCAAAAATTTCCATAGAGGAGGTAAGCTTTCTTTTTCTCTAAAAAAAGGAAAAATAAAATATAAGCTTACAATAAACAAATAGGCTGGGACAATCCTAAAAAATCGTTTGAGAAAAAATTGTTTGAAAGAAATTGGTTGGTCTTTTTGTATTTGAGAAAATAGTTGAGCCGAAATTAAAAAGCCACTCAATACAAAAAATAAATCTACGCCGGTCCAGCCAAATTTTGTAATAAACCCCAGCCATTGGGGGCCTCCATTGCTTAACCCAGCATAATGATAAATGAAAACAAAGGCAATGGCTACTGCTCGTAAGTTGTCGAGTCCGTATAGCTTTTTCTGATCGGCAGTATTCAATTTTATAAATATTTGTTGATAATTTGAATGCTAATGGATAGTTCAAATTAGCCGTACAAATTAAGTGATACAATAATTAGCAAGTTAGATATTCTGCCGGAAGTTTATTGCCTTTGATAATTTCAACTGATTTTGTTTAAAAATCCATTCTCATCCTACCTCTTATTTCTCCATCTTATTTTATTAGTAGAACCAATGCTAGGATTTTATGAAAGAATATTTATTGGGGATATTAACTTATATTTAATGTATAATTTTTTGGAACTGAAAGAATAAAACTACTGGAAAGGCTCATTTTTTCAAGTTTTATTGCGAATTTCATAAAAAAATTCAAAAGAGATATCATCAAATAATATACTTGCTGTATGAAGGTTTCACTTAAAATAGTATGTGTAATTTCTTTCTTTGTAATTGTTACAGGATTATTTCAAGCATGTAACAATCAAGAAGCTGGTTTACAAGTTGCGGCAACCATGCCAGACGTAGTTAGTTACAACTTTGATATTAGACCCATCTTATCTGACAAATGCCTCTCATGTCACGGCCCTGATGCCAATAAGCGCAAAGCAGGATTAAGATTGGACATTGCAGAGAGTGCCTATCAGGCATTAAAAGAACATCCATCTTCCCATGCATTGGTACCAGGTAAACCTCAATTGTCTGAATTGTTTTTACGCATCAGCTCTAAGGATACTAATACAATAATGCCTCCACCTAATTCGAATTTGAAGTTAACACAACATGAAATAGATTTATTTGAAAGATGGATTTCTCAGGGAGCTAAATATGAGAAACATTGGGCCTTTGTAGCACCTAAAAAAGCGGCTCTTCCAAAAGTTTCCTTGACTACATGGCCAAGAAATGAAATTGATTATTTCGTTTTAGCAAAGCAAGAGCAGAAAGGCCTACAACCCAATCAAGAAGCGGATAAAGAAAGAATATTAAAGCGTCTAAGTATTGACCTTACTGGATTGCCACCATCATTCAAGATGATGAATTCTTTTCTAGAAGACAAAAGTCCGGATGCCTATGAAAAGGTTGTAGACCAGTTAATGAGTATGCCTTCTTATGGCGAGAAAATGTCTTTGATTTGGCTAGATCTTGCACGATATGCTGATTCGCATGGATATCAAGATGATGGTTACCGAACACAATGGCCATGGCGTGATTGGGTGATTCATGCATTTAATAAAAACATGAGTTACAAAGATTTTGTAACCTGGCAATTGGCGGGAGACCTGATTCCAAACTATACACAAGAGCAATTGTTGGCGACAGGATTTAATAGAAACCATAAGATAACTGAAGAAGGAGGGGTAATACCTGAAGAATATAGATTGATGTATGTAACCGATCGTACGGATCTTTTTGGAAAAGGTTTGTTAGGGGTAACCTTAGAATGTGCGCATTGTCACGATCATAAGTATGATCCTTTTTCTCAGAAAGATTATTATCAGCTTTTTGCTTTTTTTAATAACATAAAAGAAGTAGGTATTGAATCAACCATTGGTGGTCCGAATACTTATGCCAAAAAGCCATTCATGGAAATCTGTAATGAGGATGTTAAAAACATGCTCACCTTTATAAATAAGGAAGATACCAATAAGTTGATTGTATCCGTAATGAGCGATCAAGACACAATTCGCAAAACACATATTCTTACACGTGGACAGTATGATGTGCCAGGTGATGAAGTAGAGCCAGGGACACCTTCATCGATTTTGCCTTTTAAGGCGAGCTATGCTAAAAACAGAATGGGGTTGGCTGATTGGCTTTTTGACAAGGAAAATCCGCTTACCGCTAGGGTGTTTGTAAATTTATTATGGCAAGAGATTTTTGGTAGAGGTATTGTAAAAACTGCTGGTGATTTTGGTATGCAAGGAGAACTGCCTACCAACCCACAATTATTAGATTGGTTGGCGGTTGATTTTATACAACACAATTGGGATATTAAAAGGCTGATGAAGCAAATGGTGAAATCTGCTACTTACAGACAATCGGCTGAAATATCCAAAGAAAAATTAGCCAAGGATCCTGAAAATATATTGCTTTCTCGTGGACCAAGATATCGTGTAGAAGCTGAATTAATAAGAGACATAGTTTTGTCAAGTAGTGGCTTGTTGAATACCAGCATTGGTGGACCAAGTGTAAAGCCATATCAGCCGGATGGTTTATGGGAAGGAGCTACTTCTGGCAGAGGTTTATTATCTGTGTACAAACAAGATCATGGAAAAGAATTGTATAGGCGAGGAATGTATACATTGATTAAAAGAACTGTCCCACCCCCTTCTATGAGTATTTTTGATGCAAGTAATAGAGATATCTGCGAAGTAAGAAGACAAAGAACCAATACACCCTTACAGGCATTGGTGATGATGAATGACCCTACGGTAATGGAAGCTTCTCGGGTATTGGCTGCCAAACTTTTTCAAGAAAATGCAGATGTAAATGCATCGATCACAAAAGCGTTTAGATTGATTGTTTGTCGCAAGCCGCGTGAAGAAGAGGTACAGATATTATTGAAATATTACACACAACAAGTAGGTTCAATTGATGCGCTGTCTGCTAAAAAAATGCTTTCAGTTGGCGAATCACCACAAGCAGAAAATTTAGATCAGAAAAAATTGGCAGCACTTATGCGGGTAATATCTACCATTTATAATCTAGAGGAAACGATTACTAAAACATAGTGCATGTGATCTTGCATTCAACTATTAAAGCTATTGTATATGGATAAAAATTTTTTTGAACAGGGATTTTCGACTACCCGTCGACGTTTCCTTTCTACGATGGGAATGGGAGTAGGCAGTGTGGCATTGGGATCCTTGTTGATGCCAGATCTTTTTGGTGGCAAAAATACCGACGACAATGCCTTTGCGCCAGGTATTCCTCATTTTGCACCAAAGGCAAAGCGAGTAATTTATCTATTCCAAAACGGAGCTCCTTCGCAACAAGAGCTATTCGATTATAAGCCAAAGCTAAGAGAATTAACAGGACAGGAAATACCACCTTCGGTTCGCGGCACTCAGCGCTTAACGGGTATGACATCAGGCCAATCTACTTTTCCACTGGTAGGATCTTTTGTTGACTTTAAACAACATGGACAATCAGGTGCATGGGTCAGTGACCTATTGCCCTATACAGCAAAAATTGCTGATGAACTTTGTTTCGTTAAATCAATTTATACAGAAGCGATTAATCATGATCCAGCATTGACATTTCTTCAAACAGGAGCGCAACAAGGTAATCGACCAAGCATGGGCTCCTGGTTGAGTTACGGCTTGGGTAGTGAGAATAAAAACTTGCCCGCCTTTACCGTATTGCTTTCAAGAGGAATTGGAAATGGACAAGGGGTATATTCAAAATTATGGTCAAATGGTTTTTTAGATTCTGTACATCAAGGGGTGCAATTTAGTAAAGGAGAAGATCCTGTGTTGTACATTAAGGACAACGATGGTATTAAAAGAAATGAGCGGAGAGAAATGTTGGATAATCTTTCTGAATTAAATAGTTTATCCTACAATCAGTTTGGTGATCCCGAAATAGCTACTCGAATAAAGCAATATGAAATGGCTTATCGTATGCAGACAGCGGTACCCGAGGTGATGGATTTATCAAAAGAGCCGGATAGTATCATCAATATGTATGGCCCAGATTGTTTAGTACCTGGCACATTTGCTGCGAACTGTTTACTAGCAAGAAAATTATCAGAAAAAGGCGTTCGATTTGTGCAATTATATCATCAAGGATGGGATCAACATGGCAACCTTCCATTTGAAATTGCTAGTCAGGCAAAAGATGTGGACCAGGCTTCTGCAGCATTGGTGATGGATCTTAAGCAACGTGGATTGTTAGATGAAACCTTGGTGATTTGGGGAGGCGAATTTGGTAGAACTAGTTTTACTCAAGGAAAACTTACCAAAGAAAATTATGGACGCGATCATCATCCGCGTTGTTTTACGGTGTGGATGGCAGGCGGAGGAATAAAACCAGGAATTACTTATGGAGAAACAGATGAACTTGGCTACAATATTATTAAGGATCCTGTTCATGTGCACGACTTTCAGGCCACCGTTTTAAATCAATTAGGGCTTGATCACGAAAAACTTATTTTTAAACATCTAGGTCGTCGTTATAAATTAACGGATGTTTCTGGAAAAGTAGTAAGAGACATTATCGGTTAATTAATTAAGGCATTCAATCATTTCATAGTAATGAATAATAAACTAAGTGTTGTTGCGAGGCAGGCGTTAATAGTGTTGAATGTGTTTGCACTATTTCTTTTATTGTTTTCAAAATATATTGTACTGCCTTTTTGGATGCAGCCTTTAGGAAGAATGCATCCTGCGCTTTTACATTTTCCAATAGTAGTTTTGATACTAGGAGTGATTATGGGATTGCGTCGTTTTGCCGTCAATCAGCAAGCGAATACTTCATTCGATGGATATGCGCGCAATCTTTTATTAGTCGGTGCATTACTAGCTGGCACAACAGTAATCATGGGATTGTTTCTTTCTAGAGAAGAAGGTTATTCAGGAGAAGTATTGGTATGGCATAAATGGAGTGGGGCCTCTATCTTTTTTATGTCATCTGCAATGTATTGGATAAACGACAAACCATGGTTTAAAAAAGCAGTGGCTTGGTCTTCAGGACTTGTATTGATAGCGGTTATTTTATTTACTGGTCATTATGGCGGAGTGTTGTCGCATGGTGAAAATTTTATTATTCAACCTATCTTGGCTAATATTCAAAAACCGCTAGTACCGATAGAAAAAGCTATCGTGTACGATGACATTATCTATCCCATCTTTTCTGCTAAATGTGCTAGCTGTCATAATTTACAGAAACAAAAAGGAGAGCTGTCTTTTGCAGATTCATTTTCTATTAAGAAAGGAGGCAAAACGGGTAAACTTTTTGTGGCAGGTAATCCAGAAATCAGTTTGCTATTGCAAAGAGTTCATCTTCCAATGGATGATGAAAAACACATGCCTCCTACAAATAGGGCTCAGCTTAGTCCGGATGAAATTAATTTACTAGGATGGTGGGTTAAAAATCAAGCAAGCTTTACACAAAAAGTTTTAGAATTATCACCGACTGATCCTTTAAGACAACTGGCTTCTAAAATGCTAAAGGGGCCTGAAGCGGTTGAAGATAATTTTGATTTCTCAGCAGCAGATGAAAAAATAGTTGCAAAACTTAATTCAGATTACCGAGTGATACTGCCGGTTGCTAAAGAATCTCCAGGGTTGGATGTAAGAATTTATAATAAGGATATTTATACCGTAAAGCAGTTGGAAGAATTAGGTGAAATTAAAAACCAAGTGGTTTCATTGAGCCTAGCTAAGTTGCCTGTTAAAAACGAGGATCTTAACAAAGTCAGTATGTTTGAAAACCTGCGAAAGTTAGACATCAATTTTACAGAAGTCAATACCAGCGGCCTTGCTGCAATATCTTCTTTAAAATATCTTAATACGCTTTGTTTATCAGGTACAAAAATATCTAGCTCAGGATTTAAAGAAGTGCTTGGTAAATTTAAAAATTTAGCAACAGTTACACTATGGAGCACTAGTTTATCTGCTCAGGAAATTAGTCAGCTGCAAAAGACTTTTAAAAATATCAATTTCGTAGAGGGGTTTGTTATTGATGAAACAGCGAAGCTGAAATTAAATCCACCTCAGGTAAAAAATAAAAGTTTAGTATTTTCAAGTTCAATTGATGTTGCGTTATTCCATCCTATTAACGGAACAGAAATTCGCTATACAATTGATGGTACAGAGCCTGACAGTATTTCTTCACCAGTGTTTAATAACAGTACTGACATTTCAAAAACTACCAATGTAAAGGCGAAAGCATTCAAGCAAGGTTGGTATTCAAGCGATGTGGTAGAGTTCAGTTATTTAAAAAATAGTTTTGTACCCGACAGCACTACCTTATTGTGTCAACTCAATAGCAGGCATCTTGCAGAAGGAGCGAATACTTTTTTTAATAAAAAGCTAGGGGTGATTGGTGCCAACAATCCTGCATGGGCAAACTACTGGGCTGCTGTTCGTGACAATGATTTAATTCTTGAATGCATATTTAAATCACCCATTACGCTAAGCTCTTTTGGGATGCACATAATGGTAGAAGAAGTAACGGGTATTTATCCGCCTAAGACGGTGGAGATTTGGGGAGGAGACAATCCTAAGAGCTTGCGTCTTATTACAAAAATATCCCCTAAGCAACCTGAAAAGGAAGAAAAGGTTTCGCTTAAATTTGTAGAGGGTGTATTTGCGTCTCGCAAGGTTTCTTATCTTAAAATTGTTGCAAAGCCAACGGTTAATCTTAATGCTAAGGATAAAACGAAAAAGAATAATTATTTCATTCTAGTAGATGAAATGTTTTTAAATTAACAGTTGGAAAATTAATTACCTTGAATAGGTAAGAAGAAACCGTGTTATTAATTTTTCCAACTTTCTTTTATCATCGTGCCTCTTACCGGATCATTTTCAACTTTTAAAAACACATCCATCTCCTGTTGTAATTCTTCAACATGCGAAATTAATCCTACCACTCTGTTTTCTTGTCGCAATGATTGTAAGGTTGATAATACGATTTGAAGATTTTCTTTATCAAGACTTCCAAATCCCTCGTCTAAGAAAAAGAAATGCTGATCAATACCTGCATTTCGCTGAATACTTTCAGATAGCGCTAAGGCGAGGCATAGAGCAGCTTGGAAAGTTTGTCCACCTGAAAGTGATTTTAACAATCTTGTTTTTCCGCCATTTAGATAATCACGTACCATAAAATCCCCTTTTTCTGAAAGCTCCATTCCAAATTTTTGTCGCACCATTTTACCAAAGCGATTATTGGCCAATGCTACCACATTTTGCAAATAGCGTTTGGATACAAATTCAACAAATCCGCTGGCGTTAAAAAGCTTTTTTAGAGTAGCAATATCTGTAGCACGAATTATCAGAGCTACTTGCTGACTTTGTAATAGAATTTTTTTCTCTAATGCTTCTTTTTGATTTTTTAATTGCCCTTCTAAATTTCCCTTTTTTTCTGTAGCCTTAGTTAGTAGCTCCTTGGTATTGTTGAACGCTTCGATTTTTTCTTTGAAATCAGAATCGTTGAAACTAACTCCAGCTACTAATTTTTCAAGAACAGCAATTTCTCCTTGGAGTAAATGAAATAATTTTCTATTGTCAGTAATTATTTTCCTTAGCGCTGTAACATCTAGTTGTTTTTTTAGTATCGCTATAATCTCTGTTTCATTTAAATGCCCCTTGTCTACAAGTAACTTTATTTGTTCTCGAGTTTGCTCTTTCAGCTTTTCAATATTTTTAATTGATTCATTGATACCCGACATCTTTCCAGTCAATAGCATTTGTTCATTTTTTAAGTCATCTGCTATTTTTTGAGTTTCAATTAGTGTCGCTTCATTAGATTGAATATCTGCAAGGAGTTGGATTTTTTCAATTTCTATTGCCTTGGTAGAAATATTTGCATAAGCTTTAGGAGCAACTTCTTTCAGTCCTTCCGAATTATTAATAATAGTTGTTTTAAGTGCTTCTTGATTTAATTGTAAATTTTTATGTTCTAATTCTATTTTGTTTACATTCTCACTTTCTAATTCAATAAACGTATAAGCTTCTTGGATTAGCTTTTCAATTTTATCTAATTGAATCTTAGTGTCTTTAGATTTATTTTCATTTTCAGTAAATAAGTCAATGTCATTTACTCCGTATTTTTTATCAGGCTGAGATGTTCTTGTTTTTAAATGGATGCAATTTGCATTATCTAAATTTTCATTTAGTAGTATGTAATTGTCACGGAGTCTGACTTTATTTTCAAGTAGTCCCGTTACAGATGTGCGGAGAGTATTTAATTCATCTAATTGCTTTTTATATTGATCTATTTGTTGGCTTAGTTGTTCGATGTCGGATGTATAATCCTTTATCAATATTGGGCTGGGATGATGCTCTGATCCACACAGCTTGCAAGGTTGTCCATCTACCAACAAAGCGGCATGATGCTGTAATTCTTTTTGAATATTGATTGCATTAAGGGCCTTGGTAGCATTGTCTTTCTCTGATTCAATCAATTGATTGCGTTTCAAATAGATTGATTCAAACTCAGCATAGTTATTGAAACTTTCTAAATTATGCGAGTTTAGTTGTATATCAATGGCTTGAATTTGGGTATTAATTTTTTCTGATTCTTGAATTAGTAATTTAATTTCTTTTTCTTGTTGACTTAATTCTCTAAACCAATTTTTTGTTTCGTATAAAATAGATTCTGAAATAACTATTTTCTTTTCTTCTAGATCTGTTCTTTCTGTCTTCTTGGATTGTACCCTTGATTTTAAAACCTTGATTTTGTTTTCTGTTATTGAAATATTTTTTTCGATTTCATTTAATTTTTCAGTGGCATTGTTGATTGCGATAACTTTATCTAACTCCTGTAATTTGTTGCGAAAATTTTCTGCCTGTTTAGCTTTATTGGTTAAGTCAAGAAGTTGTTTATTTACTTCAACTAATTCATTTTCTATAAATGAATTTCTTTCAGCACCTTCTTTTAATTGAATTTCAGCTGCATCAATTGCATCCTTGTACTTTCGAAGATCGCGATAGGGCTGTTGAAAACTGTTCATCAAATTTTCAAACTCCTGTAGCTCTTCTTCCTTTTGTAAATCATTTGATTCCTGCACTTCTTTTTGTTGGAGGATCGTTTTTTTATTGTTTAGCTGCTCTGTATTTTTCTTCAATTCCTGTAAATTCAATACGATAGCCTCTAATTTGTTTTTTTCAATCTGCAGCCTTTCTGATTCTTCTTTGCTCTTTTGCCACTCTTTTTCAATGATTTCTATAGAATCAGAACTGACACCTTCGTAAGAATTAAGTTCACCTTCTGTTCTTTGAAGCGCAGCCCTATTTTCAGTTTCTATGGCAGTAAGTTTTGGCGAGAGTTCGAATCTTTGTAAATCGAACAACTCTTTTAGCATTCTAGTTCTTTCAGTGGAGCTAAGATCTAAAAATTCTTTGAACTGTCCTTGAGGGATTATGATGGTTCGTTTAAAGTTTTCATAACTAATTCCTACCACTTCAAGCACCTTTTCTTGCTCAATAGGAATTGGGTCTGCCCCATTTATTAGTTGATAAAACTCATGACTACGAAACTTAACGTCCTCGAAATTTTTTTTGTTGCGACTAAAGCGAAGTATTGATTTAAAAATATCTTTTTGAGCACCTGCTAAAAATTGAAATTCAATGACAGCTTCATTTGTTTTCAAGTTCAGCATATTATAATAACGATCATCTCCAGAAATATTCAATCGCTCGGATTTTGAATACAATGCCAATGCCATTGCCTCTAGTATGGTTGATTTACCACTCCCTACTTCTCCAAAGATTCCAAAAAGTCCAGCATCAGTTAGTCGACTAAAATCGATTGTCTGTTCTTCTACATAAGAATAAAGGCCTTTTATTTTTAAAATAATTGGAATCATAGTTCTGTATTTTGACTAATTACTTCTCTGAACAGACTTTTAATATTTTCTGAAGGCTCTTCGGGACCGTTCTTGTATTTAAAATATTCTATGAATAATGCATTTAAATCTCTGCTGTCATCAATTTGAAAAGGATCTACAATATTTGCCTCACCTTCAGATTTAATTATTTTTGGGATTACATCTACAATAAAGGAATGTGCATCTGCTAGTTGCTTTCTTGCTGTTCCATCTAGATACGTGTCGGTTCTAATGGTGATTTCAATATAAGTTTCTTGATTGGCAACCAGCCATGTTACTGCCTCTTCTACTGAACCAAATTCTTTTCTAGTTAAAGGCCTTCCCTTTTTCAAGTCGATTGCATGGAAATTAACTTTTTCTCCTGGCGCTGCAACAATGATCACAACTTTTTTTATTTGATCTGCTTCGGCAAAGCTGTAGCAAAGAGGTGAAGAGCTGTAAATAATGGGACAAGGTTTTTCGTCAATGCTATGGTACCTGTGCAAATGTCCTAGTGCAACGTATTGAATTTGAGGTGGAATATTTTCAGAATAGATCGCTTGTGCGCCACCGATATGCAAAATAGATTTTTCTCCTTCTGGTTCTTCTTCAATTACGCCCTCCTTTTTCATAAAATATAAGTGAGCCATCAGTAGGTTAACTCCCTTTTCATCACAATACTTATCTGCTAACGTAGACCATTTTTTTTGTAATAAATTTCTAAGATTTTCTTCACTTTGGTCATCCCCTAAATAAGTTTTTAGACGAAGCTCATTAGCATAAGGTGTAAATAAAAGACGAAGAGTGCTTGTACTATTTTGCGTTTGTATTTCAATAAAGCCAGGTTCAGCTTGTATTATTTTTACACCCGCTTCAGTTGTAAATGGTTGAATCAAAGTGTCAGGAAAACCACAAAGAATAATTGCATTTGCTTCTGCTAAAGGGTGAGGAGCTTCTATTCGCTCGGGCATATCGTGATTGCCTGCAATAGCGATTACAGCCCTTTTTCCATTGTTGGATAAACGATGGACGGTTTTAAAAAACAAGTCTTGCGCTTCGGCTGGAGGATTAAAAGTGTCATAGAGATCACCTGCAATGATTACGACATCAACGTTTTGCTGATCAGCGATTTCACCTATTTCTAACATCACTTCTCTCTGTTCCTCGAGTCGTGAAT
>Ga0209597_1002251_pt1 | contig 12314 bp, 10 predicted proteins | sample M_140625_MF_Meta_FD_187316 | JGI IMG/M metagenome (GOLD analysis project Ga0209597, IMG submission 187316) | Freshwater microbial communities from Lake Montjoie, Canada to study carbon cycling - M_140625_MF_MetaG (SPAdes) (version 2) | ecosystem: Environmental > Aquatic > Freshwater > Lake...
TTACACCATCGGACTGTCCTGAGTCGTCTGACGATGGGACTCCCCGCCCCTGCGTCAAAACGAAAGATGAGGGCTGTTAGCCTGAAAACCCTGAGAATCAGGCTACTTACGCCGCTTCTTGGGCTTAGGCGCAGCCGGACTCTTCACTAGCCGCCTAAACCAGCGGGTAGTTTCTTCACGATCAAGACTAGAATCTGCCACGGCAAACGTGAGCTTCGCCCATTCCTCTGAGTCTGGCGCTACCTGCAATCCATTCAAACGAAGGAAGACCAACCCAGCACCCAGTGCCGTCCGTTTATTCCCATCCACAAAGGGGTGGTTCTTACAAAGATAGAATAAGTATGCCGCCCCTACTTCTTCCAAGTCAACAAAAGGGGAACGGCCCCGGATAGTGACCTGTGGTGCAGCGACCGCCGACTCAAGCAGCGCGTGCTCGCGAATGCCTTCGCCACCACCAAAACCGCCTAAGGCTTCGGCATGGATCTCCCTGACGATATCGACCGTCAGATGGAAGCAATTATCGGGACTAGCCTTCACGCCAACTTACGCATGGTTTTAGCGTAATCCTTCATAACGCCTTTAATGGTCGCTGTGACCTCTTCCTTGGAGGGACGCGGGCTCAAGGGCGTGATGGTGATTGTGCCGCCCTCGTGCACCTCGACGTTAACGTCGTCCCCCACCTTGAGACGTGCCATTTCCATGAGCGTCGCGTCGAAGACGACGCCCTGCGAGTTACCGAGCTTGGAAATCTTTTTGTGCATGCGTAATACATTGTATTACTTCTGAATGATGTCAAGCGGGACTCGTCGGACAGAGCGGCCGTGATCGACCAGCTCACGTCCACAGAAGCGAGCGCAACCTCCGGGCGACCTGGGACCACGGTGCTTGTACGCCGCAAGCCTGCAGCTGGATGTAACCGTGACATATTCCTAGGTCTCTTCATAGACGCCCTACCTAACAGAAACGCGCCGCAAAGCCAATAAGGGGAACCCCTCGCTCTACTTCCGCTTCTTCTCTGGCGGGAGGGTGTCTTCGATTATCCAGTCAGGCCAAGTCTCCCGGGTGTACTGTTGAAAGCCAGCGATGGTATCGCGAAGCAAAGGCGACGGGTCGCCGTTCCAGCGGAGCCCGATTTCCATTGGGGCAAAACCCGGAAGCGGTAGGACGCGGACTTCGGGGTGCGCAATCGCCTCCGGGATCGCGAGGTTCAACCCCAACCCTTCCCCGTTGGCGACGTAACTCGTAACCATCTCCATTGAAGTGACTTCAACGGACTGCGCCCACGTGACGCCGAGTTTACGAAGGTCGCGTTGGAAACTGCGCGAGACGCTGCTGGCCGCCGGCATGCTCACCAGCACCTCCCGGATCTTCTTTTGCTTCCACAGGTCAGCGGCACTCCGGAGCGGCGAGGCTTTGGGTACCAGAAGGACAAGGGGGACCCGGGCAAGCCGGAGGAGACTCTGGCGTCCCGTCGTCCGAGCTTCAATGGGTACGATGGCGAGGTCGATCAGGCCATCGTGCAACCAAGTCTCAAACTGGGCTTGATAGCCAGGCGTCAGACTAAGCAATAGCTTGGGGTAACGTGCCCGCAGTCGTTGGGTAACAGTCGAGATATGGAGGCGCAGCACGAGTTCCGAGGCGGCCAATCTCAACTCAGGCCGGTCGGTATCGCGGAGTTGCCCTTCGAGCCCATCCAGCCCCGCGAAGAAGGTTTCAATCTGCGCATAGAGTTTGCGGCCCGGCGCAGTCAGGCGAAAGGGCGACCGCTCGAAAAGGCGGACGCCTAGATTTGACTCCAAGGCGGCCATCTGACCACTGACGGCTGGTTGCTGGATGCCATACGGGATGTGGCGAACGGCCGCGCTAATCCCCTCATGCTTGGCCACGTAATAGAATAGTTCAAGGTGATGGACGTTCATCGGGGTGGGGCCATATTCGGCTGGGGAGGGCCCAGCGCAACGACCATTATCCCCTTGGCTGATAGGCCCTATCGATTATATCAATTAACGCAGCGGGCACGGGGTGGGTATAATGCATGCCGAACAAAAACCTATGCCCATCCTACTCATCATTCTCCAAGCGCTCGGCGTAGTCATGCTGGCTGATTTTGTGGCCGGCCTCGCCCACTGGCTGGAAGACGCCTACGGCACCGAAAAAACTCCTTTCTTTGGACCGCTGATGATCAAGCCGAACATGGTTCATCACCACTACCCGCGGCTCTTCACGAAGAATAACTGGTGGCAAAGCTCCTGGGACCTCTTGTTGCTTGGGGTGGTGATTCTCAGCGGGGCGGCGTGGCTCGGCTACCTCAGCTGGCAACTGGGGCTGTTTGTCCTGATTAACATCAACGCGAACCAGATTCACAAATGGTCTCATATGACCCGCGCAGAGGTTGGCCCAGTCGTCGCCTTCTTCCAAGACATCCGCGTACTGCAAACGCCCCGGCAACATGCGCTCCACCACACTGACCCGAAGAATACTAACTACTGTCCAGTCTCGAACCTAGTGAACCCGATCCTGGAACTGGTCAACTTCTGGGGCCACCTCGAAGCGGTCATCCATTTCTTTACCGGAGCCACCCACCGCCTCGACACCTCCAACCATGGCCAAGGTCCCGGCCCAGCATGGCTCGCCGATTTCCGCCCCGCCCACGCCGTGGGCCGCCCCCACGCCGGCCTCGTCGCCAAACTGACCGACGAGGGGTAAGGCCTACTTCGCTGCCTTGGTGCCGGTTTCGGACATGAGATAGGCTAAGAGGTCGCGTTGCTGCTCGGAAGAAAAGGCCTGCAAGAGGGCTTCCGGCATCAGCGAAATGGGCAGGGTTTCGCGCTTCACGATGTCGGTCTTGTCGAGCGTGGTTTCTTGGCCAATCGAACGCAGGGTGAGCGTGCGCTCGGTCTGCGCTCCGACGATGCCACTGAGGACACGTCCGTCTTTCATGGTGATGGTGTTGAGGTAGTACGCGGCGTCGACGACGGCGTTCGGATCCACAATGTTTTGCAGCAAGTAATCAAGGTTGCGGCGTCCGCTCCCAGTGAGGTCCGGTCCAATCACGCCGCCTTCACCAAAGAGTTTGTGGCACTGCCCACACACGCCCGCATAGAGGGCCCTGCCCTGCGCGAGATCCGCCTTCGCTAAAAAGTCCGTGGTGTGACGCGCCTTAAGCTCAGCGATGAGCTGGAGTTTATCCGCCGGGGTCTCGCGCGCTTCGCCCCACACCACCGCGAGCTGCGCCGTTAACTTTGCGTCGTTGAAGCCACGAATCTGCCGCGCGGCGGCCGACCCAAGGTCTGACTTCGCTACTTTACCTTCCGCCATCGCACCGAGGAGTTCGCTGGCAAACTTCGGCCGTGAGACAAGTGCCATGATGGCCTGCGGGCGCTCATGCGGGTAAAGCTGCGGATACCGGGCGAGAATCTTCTTCGCGACGGCGGGGTCGTCGAACTTCGTGAGGCCTTGAATGGCTTCCATGGCGACGCCACGCACGGAAAGGAGTTTCTCGCAATCGGTCCGTAGGTTCCTGTCGTTGGCCTCGATGAGTGCGAGCAAAGCGACCCGACGTTGCTCGGTGAGGGCCTTATCATCCAAGGCTATCTTCCGCACGGCTTCCAAAGCCAAGCCATCACCAAACAACACGTTGAGCTGGCGGACAGCGGCGATGGCGGCGAGGTCTGACGGCGGAATCGACGCGACGAACTTATCCCACGCGGCGGGCTTTTTCGCCTTACGCCAACCTTTGAGTCCATCCGCCAGGCCAGCCGCGAGCGGTCCATGGCCGTCAGGCATATCGGCAGCCCCCGCCAAGAGGTCGTTCAAGGGTTCTGGTTCCTTATCCGAGGCTTCGGCGAGTCGGCGTGCAATGAGTTTACTAACCTGTGGTACGCGACAGACGTGCGCCACATCGACCAGGGCTGGGAGCGGGAGCTCGCGGATACCGGTCCAAACGAGGAGCGGGAGGTTATGATCCGTACTGTCCTGCTCATAGCGGAGGAGGTGCTGGGCCACAAGCGCGCGGATCGGCGCAGTCAGGTGCGGGAGGGATGAAGCGAGGGCTAAACGGACGCGTTGCCCGCGCGGCTGGCTCGCCAGTTGCAGTAAGGCGGCCTCTTGTTCGTCGCAGGACGGGATGAAGCCGAGGTGGTTCGCGTACTTGACCAAGGAATTGTTGCGCTGCACGAGCGGCTCGGTGAGTTCGCGCTCGATCAGGCGGGCCAAAACGTCCGGGCGCTGCTCGGCGAGCACCGCGGCGGGTGAGTAATGGGCCTGATGCTGCACCGCGAAGGGGCTATCTGCCTGCTTCGTGGATGCCAGCGCTAGGAGGGTCGAATGGGCGTTGAGCGCGAGCACTGGGTCGCCTTCGGCGGCGAGCTTCTCCCAGGCAGGCAAACCAGACGATATGTCTTGGCCCTTCCAAGCCCGCTCGCGAAGCTCCCATCGCGCCATGCGGACGAGCCATTCATTACGGCTGCGCTGTAACTCAACGAGCTGGGCCGGCGTGGCCTTCGTCAGGTCGATGGCGGGTTGCTGGGGTGTGCCGTAGGCGACTTTATAGATGCGGCCGCTGGTCCGGTGAATGCCGTCTTCATCGTGGCACTCCCCGATATCACTCCAGTCGAGGATTGTCACCGCGCCATCCGGTCCTTGGCTGAGCTCGATGCCGCGGAACCAGGGGTCGTCGGACTTCAAGATGTCCGGCTGATGCTTCATGACCAAGGCACTACCGACCCGTTCGATGGCTTCAACGTTCGTCCGTCGGCCATGCATGTTCAGGGTCATGAGTTTATCGCGATAGTTCGCCGGCCAGTTATCACCCTGATAAATCATCATCCCGACGTGCGCGTGGCCGCCACCAAAGTCATCCGCACCACCGCGGCCGCCATCGGCATCGTTCCACTTCTTGCCCGTGTTCCAATGGTAGTGGTCGGCCTGCTGGTCGATGAGTTCGTACACAAAGGGGTACGGGTCCTCGCCATGCATGCGCTTAAAGTGCGCGCCGTGAATACCCTGCCAACCGTGCCCAATCACCGTGTTAATGAATAACAGTTCGTGATCCTTGGTCCAATCGGAGCCCCAGGGGTTCGTCGTTCCGTGACAGTAGGGCTCGAAGATTTTCTTGATCGGGTGATAACGCCACAAGCCGCCCGCGGTGGGCTGACGTTTAGCCTTCTCCACGCCGGGGACATCAATCCACGAGGTACTGGAAATGCCGACGCGACCGTAGAGCCACCCATCGGGACCCCACTTCAGTCCGTTCGCAAAGGTGTGGCGGCTAGCGGCGGTCGTGCTGAAACCATCGAGGATAACTTGGGGTGGACCGGCCGGCTTATCGCCATCCATCGGAATAAAGAGCAGGTTCGGTGGGCACAGCGCCCAGACGCCGCCCAAGCCGCGCTCGATACTGGTCAGCATCTGCACGTCATCCGTGACGACCGTACGCTTATCAAATTTGCCGTCGTGGTCGGTGTCTTCGAGAATGAGGATGCGATCACGCAGCTTCAGATCAAAGCGTTCCTTGCCGTTGGAGTACGTGTAGTTTTCGGCGATCCACAAGCGACCACGCTCATCCCAGCACAGCGCGATGGGCTGACGAACGTCCGGCTCAGCCGCGAAGAGCGTGGCGGTGAAACCCACGGGCAGGTGCAACTTGGTCAGCGCGTCCGCCGGCTTCAGTAGCGGGATGGTCTCAGGCTGGTTATTATGCGGCTCCGGAAACGTCGTCGCCCCTAAAGTCAGGGCAAAGAGTAAAGTAAAGGGGCGGGCATCCATCGGGGTCTGGGTTACCGACCACACTGCGGGGCGAAGGTTCCGAGTCCACCCCGCAAGCGCTTCTTCCGCTTAGAATCCACGAACAATCTGCGCGTAGACGTCGGTCGAGGCCATCTGTGCCGGGAGGCTGGCGTCGCGCGCGGCGATACAGACGGGCCAATCGAGTGGGTCCTCCGGCAAGCGACCATGCGAGCCTTTCACGAGCGAGGCATCCTGCGAGACGACTTCCATGAGTGCCTTGAAGCCGAGGGTCTTCTTGAGGAGGAACCAGGCAATGGTGAGCATCGGGAAGCGAATCTTCGGGTCGATGAAGAGCTCAACAGGGTCATAGCCTGGCTTGCGATGGATATCGATGGTGCGCGCGTAGTCGGGATCACCGGAGCCTTCTTCCCACCAGTAATACGAAAACCAACTATGGTTGTCGGACACGACGACGAAGTCGCCGCTACGGACGTGCTTGATGCCGACGGCGGCTTGGGCGTCGGCGTCCAGGACCTGCGCGACGCCCGGCGTGGCGAGGAGGACCTTACGGACTTCTTCGCGGATGGACGGGTCCAAGACGACGACGTGCGCGACTTGGTGGTCGACGACGGCGAAGGCTTTGGAATTAAAGACATCGAGGGTCGCGGCGCCAGCCTCATCCTTAAGTTCAAGCCAAGCGTGCGCACGTAAGACCTTGTTCAACGGGACGGCCCGATCGACGGCGGTGATGGCGTATTCGGAAACGATGACGACATCCACGCCGCGTGTTTCGAGGAAATCGGCTAAGTCCCCGACGAGTGTATCGACGTCACGGCGAGCGGCATCACTGCGCGGGTCCGTCGGGCCAAAGCGCTGCAGGTCGTAATCGAGGTGCGGGAGGTAGACGAGGTTGAGGTCCGGCTGCTCATGCTCCTCAATCCAGCGGGCCGAGGCGGCAATCCACTGCGTGGACGGCAAGCCAGCGCGCGGGCCCCAGAAACTATGGAACGGGAAATCGCCAAGGTCGCGCTTGAGTAGCTCGCGGTAACGCTGCGGGTAGCTAGCGATGTCGAAGATTTTTCCGCCGTTGGACTTGTAGACCGGGCGCGGGGTGACGGAGATGTCCGCATTCGTCCCCATGTTATACCACCAAAAGAGGTTCGCGACCTTGAGCTTCGGGTTCTTGGCGTGGAGTTCGTCCCAAACCTTCGGGGCGCCAACCACGCGGTTGGATTGCTTCCAGAACTGCACTTCGCTGAGCGTGCGGTCGTACCAACCATTACCGACGATGCCGTGCACCGACGGCGTCTGGCCGGTGAGGTAATCCGACTGCGCCGTGCAGGTGACAGCGGGAAACGCGGGGCGGACTTTTGCGACAGAGCCTTTCGCCGCACGCGCGGCCAAGCGTGGCATCACACCTGACTGCAGATCGCGGGCGGACAGGCCGACGACGTTCAGGACCGCGCGGCGCATGTCTGCTGGTCGCGCGCGCGAAGCTCGTCGGTCGCGCGGCGGACGATGGCGGTGGCCATTTCGTGGACCTGAATCGATTTACCGATCGCCGTCGGTAAGACGAGCGTGAGCTGGCCGCCGAGGTGTTCGCGGAACTCCTCGAGGCCGGCGAGCATGGGGGCACCACCATCGAGGTGCATCTCCGGCGCATAGGTCCGGAAGCCGAGGGCGGTGAGTAAATTCAAGGTGCGCTCGGCTTCTTCCTGGCCGAAATGCCCGAGGTCACGGGCGCACAGAATATCCAAGGCCAAGCCCACGGCGACGGCCTCGCCGTGCGTGAGGCGATGATTCGTCATCGATTCGAGCTTGTGCGCAGCCCAATGGCCGAGGTCGAGCGGACGAGCACTACCGAGCTCAAAGGGGTCGCCATTGCCAGCGATGTGGCGGGCATGGAGTTCGGCCGAGCGGCGGACAGCGCGGCCGATGGCGGGGATATCGCCAGCGGCAAGTAAAGCGGACTCCTTCTCGAGGTTACTGAAGAAAACCGAATCCTTGAGGAGCGAGACCTTAACGGCTTCGACGAGGCCGTCGCGGAGGCCGCGGGCGTCGAGCGAGGCCAGCAGTCCAAGGTCGTTCACCACCGCGGCAGGGACGACGAAGGCACCGGTGAAGTTCTTCTTCCCAAAAGTATTGATGCCATTTTTCACGCCGACGCCGGCGTCGCCTTGACCGAGAGTCGTGGTCGGCATACGCACGAGACGGACGCCACGGTGGGCGGTGGCCGCGGCGAAACCGACCGCATCGAGGAACGCACCCCCGCCGATGGCGAGGACGTACGAGTGACGGCAAATCTTGTCGGCTTCGATCGCGGCGAGGGCGGCCTTGACGACCGCCGAGTCCTTCTTGGCAGCTTCACCGCCAGTCAGCACCAGCGGCGTCCGGGTGAAGTGCACACCCATGGCTTTTCCGTAAGCGGTGATCTCTGCGACGAAGCCCGGACGGGCGGACGCCAAACCCGAATCGATAATCGGAATGACCTTAGCGCCGGCAAAGAGGTCGGCCAAGACGCGGTTGCCGGACGCGAACGCATGCTCCGTAAAGAAGATGCGGTGGCGGTAGGTTACCGAGAATTCGAGGTCAAGGGAGTCGTCCATAGCCCTGGGGGAGGGGTTATCAGAGCCCTTACGACCCCTGCGGGCAAGCCCTGTTCCCTGCCGCCTTCTACCAATTTCCGCCAAAAGACCTTAAGTCTGCGGAATCCAGCGGCGAAACAGCAACGTCAGGCCAAAGCAAGTGAACGGCACCATCCAAGCCAGCCCGCGGCAAGTCGCCACCCAGCCGTTCTGCGTCGAGTCCGGGGAGCCAGCCATGTCGACGGCGGAAGCGTAGAACAACCCGGCGGCCGCGTAATCAAGCAACGGCAAGCTCGCAAGCCGGTCGGAGACGCGGGCGCCCACACCGACGGGCGGGACGTGCCGGCGATTTGAGCTCCACAGCCACAGCCAATACAGTGCGCAGCCGAAAAGCGCGAGGCCGGGACGCTTGCCCACTAGGATCAGCGGGAGCGGTAGGAGATAAGGTAGCCATTCCGCCCAGCGCGGGATGGTCCCGGGCGAGGCTTCTTGGCGGGCGACGACGGTGATGGCGACAACCTGAGCCCAGAGGACGAGCGGGTGCGTGAGCAGGACGACCAGCGGCCAGCCGCGGAAATGCGGGCCGTCGATCAGGCCGCCCACCGCGAAGAAACCAATCAGCGGTAGCAGCGCGCGGCAGGCCCCCATGACGAGCGGGGCCCAGGCGACGCCTTTGTGCCAACGGTCGTAGATGAGGACGCCCGCAACGAGCCCGGCGACCAACAGGGCCGTGACCTTGCGATGGTCGGTCAGCGAAGAGCCGATGGTGAACCAGGCACCCAGTCCAAGGCAGAGAAAGCCGACCACGAAGGCCGCGCGCACGGAGACGATGCCGGCGGGGATCGGCCGACTCGACCGGCGCTCGGTGTCCCAGCGCGCGTCGAAAGCGTCATTGAGGATCATGCCGCCCACATAGATGAGCGAAACCCCGATCAGTAGTCCGAGGAGCGAGGCCAGCAAGAAAGGCCCCCACGGGAAACGGTCGGTAAACACGTAGCCAAGCAACCAACCCGCGAAGAGGTTACTCCAGACGGTCGGCAGGTTCGAACCGCGGGTCAAGATCAGCCAAGCTCGAACCTTTGCCCACATATCAAAGGGGTTTCACGCCCGCCTTCGCGAGCTCGGCGAGGGTCCAGCGGTACTCGGCGGCGATCATGTCCGCGACGTCCGCGGTGCGGACTTCCGCTGGTAAGACTTCCCACGTGTACGTTTCGATTTCCAGTTCGCGGCAACGTCCAGAGTTCTTGCCGATGACGGCGATGGCGTCACGCAAGTGGTCGTTCGTGGTCGAGAGTTCGTCCGAGAGGTGGTCCGCGTTCACGGGTACGTGGAAGTGCACGCGGAGTTCCTCGAGCGTGCGGAGCTGGTCGATGGCGGCCATGGCCAACGGGATGTCCTTGAAGCGCACGATGGAGCCGTCCTTCGCCCGACCCATGGTCTGGTGGAGGTACACGGGCTCATGCATCTTCGCGAGCCGTGCGAGGGCGACTTCGGTGGGCTTGAGCCGCAGCGCAGAGCTGAGGTGAAACTTCAGAACGGGCGCACCACCCGCATCGAGGCGCGCGATGGCTTCATGGGCCTGCTCATACTGGAGCGCAAAGTGACAGGTGTCGTAGGCGATGCCAAGCGTGCGGTCGACGAGTCCTTTCGAGGATTCTTCGGCGCGCAGCTGTTCAAAGAGGCGAAGGGCTTCCGGCGTATTCTCGGCGTGGCCAATCGGCTCGGGCTCCAACGCGAGGCGTAACGTGACGCCGGTCCGATCGCGCAAGCGGTCGAGGTGTTCGCCACACGCGAGTAGGTGGCGGCGCATGACCGTGAGCTCATCGGCGTTGCGGCCGAAACCCTTGAACGAGCCTGGCAGTGTGCTCACGGTGCCGACTTGATCGGGCGGACCAAACGCGGCGAGGAGGTCGAAGAGTCGCTTGGTGTATTCGAGGCGCGCGGGCTCGCACCAGTCGGGCGCGAAGACGTTATCCTTTACGGCTTGGCCATGGAACGGGCCGAACGGGAAACCATTGATGCCCGCGATAACGCAATTTTCTTTATCCAACCAATGACGGAAGGCCGTCAACGTCGCCGGCTCGGCGAGCTCCGCCGCGGCGCGGTCGCCGAGGCGCAGTCCGAGGACATACGTTTGACCCGGCGAAACGCGGTCACGCACGCGCATAGCGTGGTCACGTAGGCCCGCAAAAGTTTCTACCCACCCCTCGCCGCGATGGACGTTGGTACAATAGGCGAGGCTGAGGCCGGACGAGAGCTTCACGTTCAGCGCAGAGCCTGCGGATCCTTGAAGTTCGGCGACTGCGACAGGAAGCGCACGGGGTTGCCGTACACGAGGCTGTCGATGGCGGCGGCGGAGTGCCCGCGGCGACGCATCTCCTGCATGGCCTTCGGCACGGCGAGCGGGTCGCTGTGGCCCCAGTCACAAGCGCTGTTCAACCAGACGCGCTGCGAAGCAAAATTCTCCAGCATATCGACCGCGCGCACGGGCGTGGCCTTCGATTCCGGGTAAAGCGTGATACCGGCCCAGAAGCCCTGATCAAGGACCTCGCCGATGGTGTGCTCTTCGACGTGGTCGATGATAACGCGCTCGGGCTTCACCTTACCGGCGGCCTTAATAACGTCCATGATCAGGCGCGTGCCCTTACGCTTGTCTTCGAGGTGCGGGGTGTGGACGAGAATCAGTTGGTCATACTTCACCGCGAGTTCGACGTGCTTCTCGAGGATAAGCATCTCATTACGCGTGTTCTTATTCAGACCGATTTCACCGATGCCGAGCACGGTCTTGGCCTTCAGGAATTCCGGGATGAGCGCGAGCACGTCGTCGGCGAGCTTCATGTCTTCGGACTCCTTTGGGTTAATGCAGAGCCAGCAGTAATGCGGTAGGCCGTACTTCGCGGCACGCTTGGGCTCGTGCTGCGTCAGCTGGCAGAAGTAATCGTAAAAGCCGTCGGCCGTCTTGCGGTCGAAGCCCGCCCAGAAGGCCGGCTCGCAGATGGCCGCGCAACCCGCCAAGGCCATCGCTTGGTAGTCGTCGGTGGTACGGCTCACCATGTGGCCGTGAGGTTCGATATAACGCATGGTCGGGTCTTACTTGAGGCCAGGCCAAACGCCAGACGCGGCCTTGGTGTCGGCTTTTTCGATCGGGGCGACGGAGGGGTCGCTCCACAGGTGGAGGATTTGGGCGACGCGGTCATCGCCAGACTGCAGCAAGAGCGGGAGCGCGGCACGGAGCCCGCGGACGCGATGGTCTTCGGGGCCGCTGGCCTTCTCAAGGCGGTCAAGGAAGGCAGCGAGGTCGAGGAGCTTGTAACGCGCGTCCATGAAGTGGAGGTCAGCCACTTGATCGCGGGTCCGGCGAGGGGTGCCGGCGAGGGGGTTGGAGTCGGACATGGGGGACGGACGCCGAAGCGCCCTGGTGGATTAGACACCAAAGTGCGACAGAGGTCCCCACGGGTCAAGCCACCCTGCCCTTGGACGGGGTCGGCCGAAACCGGGCCTTACTTACCTTCCTTCTCGTACTCAGCCGCAGTCCAAGGGGTCTTGCGGTCGGCGTACTTCTTCTTGATGGCGGAGACTTCGGCCTCTGTGACGACAGGGCCAGTATTACCGAAGGAATTATTCACGTAGGTCACGACGTCAGCGATATCCTTGTCGGTCACGCCGGCAACAGGGAGCATCATACCATTGTAGGTCACACCCTTGACGGTGACCGGGCCCATCATCCCGTTGGTGATATTACGGACAGCGATGGAGGCACTCTTGGCGATCCACTCGGACCCAGCCAGCGGAGGGAACACCGGAGGGAGGCCCATGCCCGTGGGCTGGTGGCAGGCGCTACAGGTGCGGCTGTAGACGGCCTGACCACGCTTCATGGTATCAGCGTCAGGCTTAGCCGTTTCAGCAGCGACCGCGGCGGTCGTGACGAGGGAGGCGAGGGCGAGGAACTTCAGGGAGGACATGATTGTTGAGTAAGTCTGAAAGAGTCGACTTGGGTGGGAA
>Ga0209597_1002261_pt1 | contig 12282 bp, 9 predicted proteins | sample M_140625_MF_Meta_FD_187316 | JGI IMG/M metagenome (GOLD analysis project Ga0209597, IMG submission 187316) | Freshwater microbial communities from Lake Montjoie, Canada to study carbon cycling - M_140625_MF_MetaG (SPAdes) (version 2) | ecosystem: Environmental > Aquatic > Freshwater > Lake...
TATGCAGGAAGTATTTATTGAATTAATACAAGGAAAGGAGAACAGTGATGAGAAATAGTTGGATTATTGCCCTTCGTGAGTTAAAAGAACGCATTTTGAACCCTGCTTTTTTATGGATGCTTTTCATCGGGCCATTGCTTTTACTTAGCTGCCTTTATTTCTTATTTAAAGCCGGTGATGAAGGTAAAACAAGTCTTAAGGTTCTTATTGCTGACCCAACGGGAATGATGGAAAATAAGATTGTATCTCAGGAAACGAAGGCTGTTGACTATTATTTTGTTAATGATTATTTAGAATTAGAAGAATTTCGTGACAATAAAAAATACCAGAAATTTGACGCTTTAATTGAGGTCAACGAAAAGATTCTGATTAATAAAAAAGCATTTGTTTTCTACCGCGAAACTCCATCCTTAGATGTTAAAATGCAGCTCAAATTTCAATTGGAGAGAAGGGTAGAGGAGGTTATGATTTCTGAATTTACAAATATGGAGGTAGATGATTTCCGCCAAATTAAACAAGCTCTAAATGTAGATTTTAGAAATGTATACGATCCAAAAAACGAAGCTTCTAATCTAGAGGGCTGGGTTGGATTTATTTTTGGCTTATTGATTGTTGTATTTGTTTTTTTATTTGGCTTAACAGTTTTAAGAAGCACAGCGCGCGAAAAAAGTAATCGGATTGTGGAAGTTTTACTTGCTTCTGTGAAGCCAACTCAATTAATGCTTGGAAAAATAAGCGGTATTGGTTTAGCGGCACTCATTCAAATTCTTGTTTGGTTACTCTTTATAACTTTAGGTTTATTGTTTTTTCGAGCTACTATTTTCCCTGAACTTTTGGATTTCTCAAATTATGAAGGTGTTCAGATGAGTAGTGAAGTTAAGGAGCAATTAATGTCTAATATTCCAAGTCAGCGTTATAATGAGTTCATTGATTTAGTTTACAAGCGCATCGATTTTACATTCTTTTTATTTCATTTCTTCTTATTTTTTATTGCTACTTACTTCTTTTATGCTGCATTTTTCAGTGCAATTGGTGCAATGTCAGGATCTGAATCTGATGGACAGCAATTTTTGATACCTCTTCTATGTATTTTAGGGCTTTCTGTTTATTCAGGATATTATGCTATTTATTTCCCCGATGCTGAATTAACTTCTTGGCTTCAATTTATTCCTTTTACTTCTTCTATAATTGTGATGGTAAAATTAGCACAGGGTTATCCAGAAGGAACTTATTATTTAGTATGGCTTTCTCTAATAACATTGATCTTATTTACTGTGCTTTTTCTTTCTATTGCAGGACGCATCTACCGCAATGGAATTTTACATTTTGGCTTAAAGGCAAGTCTCAGAAATCTCTTTTATTTCATGAGAAAATAAATTCTATGAAACAAAAAAGGCGACTGAAGCCGCCTTTTATTTGTTTAAGTAAACTTAGATTAGAATCTCCAACCCATTCGGATAGAAGAACCACCACCTAAATTCATTCCAGATGTTTTAACTTCAGTATCACCTTCACCTGATTTATCTGATCCGTAGTTTAATAGACCAATTTCTAAGCCTAGATAAATGTTTTCTGCAACATAGTAGTCTAAACCTGCTGCAATTCCGAAACCTAATTTTGAGGTTTTATTGTCAACTCCTGCAACTTTATTATTCCCACCACCAAAATTTAATCCAGCTGTGAAATATGGAGACATTTTGTCGTTTCCAGCTAAATGGTATTCAAAACCAAGTCCAATAGAGTTTCCACTAACAGAGTTTGAATCATCTGTTGTAGCATTTGAATAACCTAGCGTTAAACGTCCAGCCATGTTATCTTTTAAGAAATAACGTAAGCGTACATTTGGAGCTTGCCAATCCAATCCATCAGCGCTTGTGTAATTTACTGCACCTTCTAATGTCCAAGGATTATCAGTTGTTCCTTTTTGTGCAAACATTGTTCCTGACAAAGCTACTGCACTTACTAAAATCATTAATTTTTTCATAATCTTAAAATTTAATTAGTTAAAAGTTTGGTCAAATATACGGGGCAAGTTTCATAGGGTTTCATTTTTTTTTTAACATTTGACTATTAATAAAATTTTAAAATACTTTTCTTGTCTTTGGCCCTTGTTTTTAATAGGGTTTCAAATAAAATTTTAATACTTTAAAACGTATATAAATTTGTATTTTTTTTTTAACTTGTGATTAATTTTCAACCTTAAACATGGTAAAAGCTGTCATAGATTTGGGCACAAATACCTTTAATTTACTCATTGCGAATGTAAATAAAGGGAAAATATATCCTATTTATAAAGATAAAGAGGCTGTTGGGCTAGGTCTTGGCGGTATCAATGAACAGCGTATTTCTGAGCAAGCAATAGCTCGTGCTGTACTTTGTTTGTCTGGTTTTAAGAAAATCTGTGATAATTTTGGAGTTGAGCTTATTCATACATATGGTACTTCTGCAATTCGAGATGCTAAAAATCAAAGTGAATTTCTAAAACAAGTTCTTGATTCTACAGGAATAATAATAACTGTTATAAGTGGGAGAGAGGAAGCACATTTAATTTACCAAGGAATTCAGTATTCTCATAAATTCTCAAAAGACAGTATCATTATGGATATTGGTGGAGGCAGCACAGAATTTATAATAGCCAATGCATCCGGTGTAAAAGATTTAGTTTCTTTAAACATTGGAATTTCTAGAATTTTTCAATTCTTTTCCTTTAATGATCCAATGACTGATACAGATATTGAAGTCGTTGAAAATTATTTAGAGCAAAATTCTGAAGGATTTTTTAATAATAAGCATTGTGATTTATTGATTGGAGTTTCTGGAAGTTTCGAAACATTTTATGAGTTAATTTATAAAAAGCCATTTTCTAAGTTATACAAAACTCATTCCTTAGATTTTACTCTTATGCTAGAATTATTAGACACTATAATCTACTCAACACGAGCAGAGAGAGATATAAATCCTTTTATTATTCCAATGAGAAAAAAAATGGCACCTCTTGCTGCCATAAAAACACGATGGGTTATTCGGAAGATGAAAGTCAAGGAAATAATTGTTTCCCCTTGTTCCTTAAAAGAGGGAGGCTTACTAATTTAAGATTTAAAAATCATCTTAATTTCTTTATCTTTGCACAAATTAAAGGGTAAAACTTGTAATTTTTAAATTTTATTTGGCTCCGTGGCGCAACTGTATAGCGCACTGGATTTCGGCTCCAGCGGTTACAGGTTAGAATCCTGTCGGGGTCACTCGAGCGGAGATTTGGTCAAAATTGATCGGGTCTCCGTTTTTTATTTTCGATAAAGCCTTTGATATTGAACGTATTAGCTCAAAAAATATGTTCGTTCGAAAAGTTTGAACTCTTCCGTTTTGCTTATCATAAGCAAAGCCATTTGGGAATAGGAAATGTTGTAATTTGTGCTTATCGAACAAATCTCCGGAAGTCCATATTTTACTGAGGTTCTTCGATAAATCGAAGCCGTTTTTTATGCATTTTTGAAGGTTTGAACTCGTGAGGTTGGGGTTCATCAGTTTTTCCTCTAATTCTGAAATTTCTTTTCTAAATTTTTCACTGAATTTGTTGTATAGTGAAGGTTCAATTTTGCCTGTTGCAAACCTTTCTTCTGTAACATTTAATTCTTTTCGTACTTGCGATAATTTAGATTTAGCTGCTGCAACTTCATTGGCATCAGATTTTGACATTTCCATTAATTTGTACTGCATTATTTCAGGAACAAGGACATCCAATTTTTTTACATCACACTGGTATTCATTTAATAATTGTTTGAATGACTGATGCAATTTAGTAGCACTGTAACTTACCCCTTTACATTTCTTTTGACATTTGTAATAATAAAGACCTTTTGCTTTTACAAGAAATCCAGTCATCAAATTACTGCATTCTGGACAGCATAGTGATTTTTTCAAAGGTAAATCATCTGACATTGTTTCGTAGGTTTTACTTACTACTTTGCTTTCTGGGGTGTTTATTTTAATGAAATCTTCTTGTGATACAATTATTCCATGATTATCGACAATTACTGCGGACAAATGTGTGAAACCTTGATTCCTTATCCAGAGGTGTTACAAATTCGTTAAGATGATTTTTAGGAAAATTTCTGACTCCGAAACAGTTCTGACGGAACTGATGATTCCAAGTTATGCCAACTTTGGAGGCAAGGTGCATGGCGGTATTATTTTGTCCTTGATGGATAAAGTCGCATACGTAACGGCAGCCAAGCACTGCAGTGCTTATGTGGTTACTGTTTCAGTGGAAGGAGTAGAGTTTCTGAGCCCCATTGAAGTTGGAGATCTTGTTAGTTTGAAAGCAAGGGTAAATTACGTAGGTAAAACTTCCATGATTGTAGGTATTCGTGTGGAAGCTTTAAATCCTAAAACAGGAATAGTACGACATACAAATTCCTGTTATTTCACAATGGTTGCAAAAGATGAGTCTGGCCAAGTAACAGAAGTGCCAGGTCTGCACATCTCAGATGAAGAAAGCCTTCGCCGTTTTGCCGAAGGGAAAGCACTTAAGCTACTCGTTAAGCAAAAACATCAGTTACTAAAGGAAAAGTTTCACGAGATGAGCATTTCAGAGATTTTGAAAAGTGTAGAAGGGGAGAAGTTTAGTTACACACCTCAGGAAAAATAATAGCAAAATCCTATTTAAATTTCTCATCAAATTCTTTGGTCCTAAGGATTGTTTTTTTGTTCATTGAAATCGTTGCAAATGCGACCAATGAAGAAAGCCCTAAACCAAAAAATATTAAAATACATGCTGCAATCATAAAATTGTTAGCTTGTTGTTTGAAAATTAAAATACCTAATTCCATTATAGCAATACTACCAAATAGAAATCCTTCTATCCATAATTTTTTATTCTCCTTCATTAATGTTTCTATTTTTGACATGACTAAATAATTTAGTTGGTTATTTTTTATAACGCTATAGAAAATAAAAAGTAACATATCTATCTAAAAAAAATGTCAGCTAGATTCTTGTAATAAGACGGATCTATTTGATGAATAGTGATAAAAACAATTTTTTACAATAAATAAAATGGGTATTTGGGGATTAAGTTCCCTGAAAATGTATTATATTTGGGGATTATGATAAAAAAGAGAATTATAGACAACGCTAATTGCTAAGTTCTATAAAGCAAAAGCAATTGTGTTGCTTGGACCATGACCGTTAGGAAAAACGACATTGATAAACGCGTGTCTTGTGTTACTTTATTATTTATTGATAAATCAAAAACTTTCTATTTGGCTTTCTGCTATTTTAGAAAAATCAAACATAATGTCATACAATCATAAAATGTTGCCATTCAGGGTGCGATTTATTTTGCAAAACAAAGTAAAATGTCAGTTGAAATTTATATATTCAGCAAATTAATAGTTGATTTTAAAATAGCGAATATTTAGTATGCCCCACCTCGAACCCACATACCTCCGCTACATCTACGATGGCCTTCTGAAAGGAAGCATCCATCCTGAAAATGCAGCTGAATTACCAGATGGATTGATTGGTCTTTATGAAGAAGCTTTCGATGAGCGAACTTCTGTTATTGAACGCCAAAAACTTTCGGACCGCTTTGCTATTTGGGCACTTTTGAAAAAAGAAGTAAGTGCAGTGTTTGTGGCTGAAGTATTGGGTGACAAAGAAGATGAAATACAAGATTTTATTTCTACATATAGTTCTTGGTTCAATAGCCCAGAAAGCGGTAAATACCAATTGTACCATGAGCGCTTGAAAGTTTATTTGTTGCAGAAGATATCTGAGAAAGAAATTCATGAACTTCATGAGAGACTAATACTACGATTAGAGAAAGGCATTAAGGAACAAAAAGCCGATGAGTTTGAGTGGTATGGCTTGGAGTTTTTAACTGGGCATTTGGGTGTATCTGCAATGCTCAATGGTGATGGTCAAAAACTTCTGAATTTGGCCTATGCTCAAACCCATTGGCAACGTCAACTGAAAATCAGCAAAGGATTCAATTGGACAAAAAACGGCCTAAAAGCAGTAATGACCTGGGCGTCAAAATACAACGATGACGAAGTTATTAAATGTGGCTTGCAGCTGATTGATTTGTATCATCAGGAGCAGAATGCAGCACCTCAAATCCTAGCATTGGTAACCGAAAGAGACTTTGACGCTGCGCTCAAACGCATCGAGCAATTTGGAGGTAATGACGAAGAAGGGTTACAACGGAAGTTTATTTTGTACATGCTCTGCTTGATTGAGCTAACCTTATTAGAAAGTAAGTATAAATCATTCAGAAAAGAAGGAATCGAGAAGTTACTGAAGCACCTGGACGAGCAATTACCGGTGGATCACTCCATTTTAACTTGGAATAATTTCTTCCCGAGCTACACGGTTTTTTTAATGGCTTGCGAATGGGCAGAAATGGGGCTCGATTATTTAATTGTTTATAAACGAACCGATGATTGGGAGAGCGATTGGCTTAAAGAAAAAGGGCTATATACGGATATACAGTTTGATGTGTTACTTGAAAGCGCCCGAGGCATTAGTGATGATTATGAAAAGAGTAAAGCGCTGAAGGACATCTCCGCAGAACTGGCTAAACAGGGGGAGATAGTAGAAGCCCTTGAATGCGCCCGTGGCATTAGTGATGATTATGAAAAGAGTAAAGCGCTGAAGGACATCTCCGCAGAACTGGCTAAACAGGGGGAGATAGTAGAAGCCCTTGAATGCGCCCGTGGCATTAGTAATGATAGAGCTATGATTGACGCGCTGAAGGACATCTCCGCAGAACTTGCTAAACAGGGGAAGATCGAAGAAGCTGCATCTGTGATGCAGGAAGCCCTTGAATGCGCCCGAGGAATTAGTGCTAAAAGAGATAAGAGTAAAGCGCTGAAGGTCATCTCCGCAGAACTGGCTAAACAGGGGAAGATCGTAGAAGCTGCATCTACGATGCAGGAAGCCCTTGAGTGCGCCCGAGGCATTAGTTATAAGATATATAAGAGTAGAGCACTGTTGGATATCTCCGCCGAACTGACTAAACAGGGGAAGATCGTAGAAGCTGCATCTACGATGCAGGAAGCCCTTGAATGCGCCCGAGGCATTAGTAATGATAGTGATAAGAGTAGCGCGCTGAAGGACATCTCCGCCGAACTGGCTAAACAGGGGAAGACCGAAGAAGCCCTTGAATGCGCCCGAAGCATTAGTATCAATATACTTATTAAGAGTAGCGCGCTGAAGGACATCGCAGCCGAAATGGCTAAACAGGGGAAGACCGAAGAAGCCCTTGAATGCGCCCGAGGCATAGACAGTAAAAATAGATCTTTGATTACCAAGATTAGAGCGCTGAAGGACATTGCAGCCGAAATGGTTAAACAGGGGAAGACCGAAGAAGCCCTTGAATGCGCCCGAGGAATTAGTGCTAAAAGAGATAAGAGTAAAGCGCTGAAGGTCATCTCCGCCGAACTGACTAAACAGGGGAAGACCGAAGAAGCTGTATTTGCGATGCAAGAAGACCTTGAATGCGCCCGAGGCATTACTGATGATTATTATAAGAGTAGAGCACTGAATGACGTCTGCACCGAAATGACTAAACAGGGGAAGACCGAAGAAGCCGTTAAATGCGCCCGAAGCATTAGTATCAATATACTTAAGGGTAGGGCGCTGAGTGATATCTCCGCCGAACTGGCTAAACAGGGGAAGATCGATGAAGCTGCATCTGTGATGCAGGAAGCTCTTGAATGCGCCCGAGGCATTAGTAATAATATACGTAAGAATATAGCACTGTTGAATATCTCCGCCGAACTGACTAAACAGGGGAAGACCGAAGAAGCTGTATTTGCGATGCAAGAGGCCCTTGAATGCGCCCGAAGCATTAGTTTCAATATACTTATTAAGAGTAGAACACTGAAGGGCATCGCAGCCGAAATGGCTAAACAGGGGATGACCGAAGAAGCTGTATTTGCGATGCAAGAAGCCCTTGAATGCGCCCGTGGCATTAGTGATGATTATGAAAAGAGTAAAGCGCTGAAGGACATCTCCGCAGAACTGACTAAACAGGGGAAGACCGAAGAAGCTGCATCTGTGATGCAGGAAGCCCTAGAATACGCCCGAGGCATTAGTTCTGATTTTGATAAGAGTAGAGCGCTGAATGACGTCTGCGCCCAACTGGCTAAACAGGGGAAGATCGAAGAAGCTGCATCTGTGATGCAGGAAGCCCTTGAATGCGCCCGAGGCATTACTGATGATTATTATAAGAGTAGAGCACTGATTTATAACAAGAGTAACGCACTGAAGGACGTCTCCGCAGAACTGACTAAACAGGGGAAGACCGAAGAAGCCCTTGAATGCGCCCGAGGCATTACTGATGATTATTATAAGAGTAGAGCACTGATGGAGATCTCCGCCGAACTGGCTAAACAGGGGAAGACCGAAGAAGCTGTATTTCCGATGCAAGAAGCCCTTGAATGTGCCCGAGGCATTAGTAATGATAGTGATAAGAGTAGAGCACTGAAGTACATTGCAGCCGAAATGGCTAAACAGGGGGATTTGCCGTTGGCTGAACAAATTGGTTTAGAAATTCCCTTCATCGCATACCGCCAAAATTGCTGGAAAGAAATGGCTAACTCAATAAAAGAAATGCATGGTTGGCACGCTGCTTTAGAGAAAGCACAAAAACTGCAAACCGAAGAAGCACGCATATATTATTTAAAAGGAATTTTTAATTCCCTTACTTTAAATGAATGCAATGCAGAATTCATTTTAAGCGCCAGAAAATTTTATTTAAAGGATATGGCATCCATGGAGAAACTCTTTCAAAACTATGCCTTACATGAATTGTTTTTTCAGGAGAACTCAGGTGATAAAATAGAACGCTTAAACCGCACCCTTAATATCCAATGGGCAATTGATATAAAAAACCAATTACCGAACTGATGCCCCACCTCGAACCCACCTACCTCCGCTACATTTACGATGGCCTTCTCAAAGGAAGCATCCATCCAGAGAATGCAGCAGAATTACCGGAAGGACTGATCGGCTTATATGAAGAAGCCTTTGATGAGCGAACTTCTGTTGTTGAACGCCAAAAACTATTAGAACGCTTTGCTATTTGGGCTTTATTAAAGAAAGAAGTAAGTGCTGCATTTGTGGCCGAGGTATTGGGCGAAACCGAAGATGAAATACAAGATTTTATTTCAAAGTACAGCGCTTGGTTCAATAGCCCCGAAAGCGGCAAGTACCAATTGTACCATGAGCGATTGAAGGTGTATTTATTGCAGAAGTTGAGTGAGGGGGAAATTCATGCGTTGCATGAAAAACTGATTGTAAGATTAGAAAAAGCCATACAGGAGCAAAAAGCGGATGAGTTTGAGTGGTATGGCTTGGAGTTTTTGGGATATCATTACTCAATTCAAAGTAAATCAACCAAAGACATAAAATACGCAAAAGACATATTCCATTACTTTTATAAATTTCAATCATCAAAAGCCACGCTAACAAGACAGAAACAACTTTCCTATTCTTATAAATGGTCAAAAAACAATTTATATCTACTGAGCGAACTTGCAATCATCTTTGAATCGAATATAACATTTAATATTTCAGATTTGTCTTGTGAAATTCTCAATGAGGAAAATTACATTATTGATAAACTAGAAATACTCCTTGGGCAAGGAGATCATTACCACTCGCTTCAAATAATTTCGGAATTACAAGAAAATGAAATAGAGTCCATTGAATTAAAGTTATATTACATTCTATTTTTTGTTATGGCTTGTAATGAGCCGGTTAGTATAAAGAATAGTGTTCCTTTGTTAGAAGATTTATTGTCGAAGCATGCAGGAGAGTTGTTTTATCTTGAACATCTAATTCCTTCAAGTCTAATTCTATCAATGTGTATAAAATTAAATAATACAGGTATTTCCTCAGATTTTATTATCAAAAGCTGCGAAAATTGGACCGAAGATAGCTGCTGTCAAAGTTCTGTGATTTTAGATTACATAAATAACTTAGACAGCGAAATAAATGAACTTCTCGCAAGTAAAATAAATTCCGTTAAAAATAGCAACGATTTTCTATGTGATAAGTTCTTATCTAATGAGTTGGTCTCAAGAGTTTTATCTTTTGGTTCAGCTGCTATCAGGCTAGAAATTGAAACAAGAAATAATGAAACTCAATTGCTTAAGCAAAATTCTGGAAAGCCAAAACAAATTACATTAGATCTTCTTCAGCCACTTAGAACATTAGAACTATTGGAATCTTTTAATAACTATGAGGATGAATCCGAAGTTTTTTACTTTTTGGTATCATGTATAGATGATTTCAACTTTACAAATGCATATTCTCTATTGAAATGCTTTCAATCATTCAGTTCCCAAAATTTAAGAGATATTTTGATAAAGAAATTTTGGGGAATACTAATTATCGATACGGATTTAATTGATTTGATTTATGAGGTATCAAAATCGAGCACGCTCTATAGACTCTCTAATAGTAATGATGTTGTCAATGAAATTTTATGTATAAGTCAAAACAAAGAAATATTAAATGCCTGCACTACATTTATTGAGATCAGAAAGGAATTAAAGCTAACAGGATTAATAGACACTTCGTTTTGTATATCATTTGATGACCAGTTTGAATTTAAATTTAGTTGTTTTGTTAACAATTGTAGTTTAGAACTATATACGCAGTTCTTTAATTTAAAGCGTGAATACTTCAGGGAATTATTCGATTCGAATATTGATACTGATGTTTTAAATTATAATATTCCAATTTATCAGGAACTAGCTGCTTTTTGTGCATTTTGCAAGAAAAAAACCTATTACTGGATAGATGATCTTTTACAAAGTTTTATCCAAAATACAGATCATTATGAAAAATGGCAATTCGATGAAAATTTATTCTTTTTAATCGATGAGTTAAATAAAAGAAAACTATACAGTGAGGCTTATAAGTTGTTAAATTTAATGAAGACTCCACTTTTACAAAAAGTCACTTTAGTAAAATCGTTTTCAAATTGGGCTTTTTTTAATGATTTTTCTTTATCATTCCAGAATGAGAGTCTGTCTTTTATTCATAAACATCATAGACCTTTTATAATTCTCGGATGGTTGAAAAATCACTACAGTTCAATATCTTTTGATTTTAATGTCGATAATGCCCTTCCAAATATACCAAACTCAATTATAAGCAGAAGTGTTTTCCTTGAAAATCAAATATTTATAATTGAAAGGCCAGATTTAATTAGAATATTTGCGTTAAAAATGATTAAACAAGAAAATAAAACTAATACATTGGAATCATTCTTTCCTTTTTTGTACAGAACTCAAATAAATAAAAATTAACTACATGCAAGTAATTAAACATAAATTTTACGAAAATCCACTTCCGAATTGGGAATGCAAAACCTTAATTTTAGGGACTTTTAATCCGGAAAAGGGATCAAATGCTGATTATTACTATGGACGACTTCGTCAAACTGGAGGTTGGAGTAATCGATTTTGGCCATCTGTTAATTCTTATCTTATAGCCAATTTTCCAGAAATACCTTTTACTGAAAAAGGTGATAAAAATTCAAAAGTCAGAATAATGACTGAATTCAAATTCGGTTGTATAGATCTCATCTCACAGGTTGATTGCGAAAATGAGAAGAATATTACTGGCAACGGGTTTCCAGATTCGGCGATTTTTTCATCATTGAACAAGCGTTATTATAATACTTCATCGATAATCGACTTTATTAATGGAAACAAGATCATCATGATTATTTCAAGTTTTGGAAAGGGGACATCACTAAATAAAGAAGCAAGAAACGAAATTGAGAAGATAAGATTATCTTGCTCTAATACAGTTTTTAATTTGTTTGATTTACCTGCCTTCGGAAGGCCAATGAAGTCAACAGAACTTTTCGGAAAAGAATTATTTAAATTTATCTTATGAAACTCAAACCCTTCCCCAACCTCCCGCCACGCCTCAATCAAAAAATTGAAGCAGTCCAATCTGAAGAAGATGCCTACGCAGCGGATGAACTCGTTGAATTAGGCGAAGAAATTCTTTCGCAGTTGGCTGCAATGGGAATTGCCGTTTACTTGCAACAGGCGAAACAAAAAGATGTGTTTAATGACTTTTTAATTTCTTTGTTTTTGTCGAATGGACATGCCTATAACGCAGGTCCGTTGTATCGCTGGGCGGCAAATATGATCAAAGATGCGGAAGGTACAGAGGCGGAATTGTTAAAACCCTTTTTCTGGGAAAAGGATGATGGTAAAGAGATCTTAAATAAAACTATTCATCATCTGGCAG
>Ga0209597_1002262_pt1 | contig 12276 bp, 11 predicted proteins | sample M_140625_MF_Meta_FD_187316 | JGI IMG/M metagenome (GOLD analysis project Ga0209597, IMG submission 187316) | Freshwater microbial communities from Lake Montjoie, Canada to study carbon cycling - M_140625_MF_MetaG (SPAdes) (version 2) | ecosystem: Environmental > Aquatic > Freshwater > Lake...
TCACAGTGTAAAAAAACCATCACCAGAAAAAATAAAAGAATATAGTAGAAGAGCATATTTAAAAAAGAAATTATTAGAAAATAATATTTAATGCGTTTTAAATTATATATCTACTCCTAATTTAGCATTAAAACGAAAATTAGCAGAATATATGAAAGTATATAATTTAGATGAATTCCGAACATCATGTTTAAATTACAAAACAGAAGAAAAATGCGAGAATATATATTTACCAGATAAAAAAGGCGTTCAAAGAAAGATACATTCAGTTCTAACATTTCAAATGAAAAATAAACGAATGGGATGTATCAATCGTGATATGAATGCGGTAAATAATATGGTCAAGATAGTAAAAACATATTTAACAGATAAAACCCGACCGTTACGGTTTCGAAGAAACGTAACGATTGATGTTGAGGAATCGAAGATTTCTCAACATATACCAGAGAAATTTAGGAGAGACTATAAGTTTTCTGAAGAAATAAAAGATGATAACCCTATTATTAGTAATAATAATAGCGTCAAATATCATCACGCCTGAAAAGGTACAATTACATTTTTTTACTTTAAAGTGTCAAGGCAAAGCGTAGCTTTGACTTAATAAAACAAATCTTTGATTTGTTTTGTCCCACTTTTCAGTGAAAATGGTGTAATATTTTAGATGGAGATACAAGTTATAACAATATGGATAAATTTAAATTTTTAATCAATAAAGAAAAATACAAAGAAGTAATAAAATATGTATTTATTGGTAGTTTATATGATTTTCAAAAGAAAAAAAGTAAATTACAAATAATCTAGGAATAATATTATGATAAATATTTATTATATATCATTAAAATTATCTAATATGTATTCAGTAATAGAATATACCAAATCAAACGATATTCTTTTTCTTGCTATATCTTTACTTTCTCTATAATTAGTTAAAAATAATGAATTATATTTTTTTCTATGTTCTTCTAAATATTTATTAAATTTTGTTATTAATTCTTTTTGTTTATCTTTTTCTATTTTTGGTTCAATTATTAATGTTGCATATGTTCTCGCTGTTTGATTTGGTGTATTATCTATATAAATATCTTTATCTTCAACAAACGATAAACCTATTTGTGATTTAATATTATCATCTATACATTTTACTAAAATATTTGTATTTGATTTTGCTTTATTTTTATTGGTTAATCGTGTTATTTTATATGTATTTTTTAATTTTATATTATATATATCACCACCAATCATAAAATTATTATTATCATTTAATTCTGTTTTTATAATTGTTTTAGACGGATACACTATAATATTTAATTTATTACTATTATTTTTTTTTAGTTCAAATTGAAAAGAACAAATAGTATAAGTTGTATCATTACACCTTTGCACATTTAAACCGCCGATTTTATAATTAATTTTATACTTTCTTATATATTTATTAAAAATTGAAATAGTTTAAATAAATATATAATTATCACTATTCTATAACTAAAAATGACAGACGGATATTTATATTGCTTTTCAAATCAATCAATGCCTGGTATTCTTAAAGTTGGTATGACTGAACGAACACCAGAAATAAGATTAAATGAAGCGAATAGTTCTGATACTTGGAGACCTCCAACACCATATAAAATTGAGTTCGCAAAAAAGGTGTTAAATCCTAAACAAAAAGAAACCACACTTCATAATCTGCTTTCACAATATACAGAACAAATTAATCCTAAACGCGAGTTCTTTCGTGTTTCATCAGAAGAAGTAAATACATTCTTTGACCTAATAGATGGCAATTTATGGGTTAAAAACCCAGAAGAAGAAGAAGAAGAAGAAGAAGAAGAATAAGAAGAAGAAGAAGAAGAATATAACCAATCTACAATTTCAAATTCACCAGTTGTTAAATGTCGTGATATGAGTAAATGTTTTACAAATGGACAACGTATTCGCCATACTATTGGCATTAATAAAACTTGGATTGGTATATATGATTCTTCAAAAAATGGAATTATGTATAATGAAAAAATTTATCAAGGTCGATCTCCGTTAAATCAATTTGCTAAATCACATTATAAAACAGAAAGAAACGATAGAGTATCTAATGTGAATGCTTGGAGTGAATGCGAATGTGAAGTAAATGGAAAATGGATTTCAACATATAATCTTTAATTAAAAAAATTTAAAAAAGTAGTGATAAGTTAGTTTTTTATCGGCGTTTTAAATGTTCAAAGGTGTAAAAACTGTTTCTTCGAATATATTTAATAATATAACATCATATTTTTCTAAAAATGCTTTTCTTAATTCTATATCTGCTAAACGGATCGAAGACCAAAAATTTAATGGAATTATAAATATCCCGCCCAAACAAATATTTGTTAAAATATTTTTAATAACACATTTATATAAATCATTTACATCATATTTATCAAATAATGATTTATCTTTTGATTTATTTCTTGCTAAATATGGAGGATTTGTTATTAAATATTTATTTTTATAATCAGGAGGATTTTTTATAGTATCTTTTTTGGTAATATAATTTTTTTTTGGTTCTATATCATAACATTCAATAATATATTTGACATTATTTTTTTCTTGTTCTTTTTCTATAAAAGTTATTAAATCACCATTGCCTGTAAATGGTTCTATAATATTTTTTATGTTATTAGGAATTTTCATTCCTTGTAAAATATATTCCTGATTAGTTGTATAAAATTGACCTAAAATTTGTTTAGATAACTTATTTTTTTTTTTCATCAACTTGAATAGGAATAATAATTTCTTTGTTATTCATATTAATTATTATATTATTATTATTTTTTATATTATTTAATATATTTAATTCAATTTTTTTACTATTAATAATTTGATTTATAATATTTTTTATTTTTTTAATGTTGATTATAATGAGACTTTTGTGTAAAAATCTTGTTACAAATTTTATAACTATAATTAACCATTTATAATTATTTTATTCATATAATATTATTTATTGTAAGCATAAATAATATTTGTCATTAAATCATGCACCCTTGAAGTTTTATTTTTTGACATTTATTTGTCTCATTTTAAATCTTCAAGGATGTAAAATAATCTATATCAGTATATCTGTAAAATTATAATAACTGGCTGCTAACTTAGAATAATCTGATGGAGTGAAACCAAAATAATTTGGAGTATCAGATATACTCATACCCAAACACATAGAGTTAACTGTAATATAATGATAAACTGTATTACCATAATAATCTTTTGAAGTCAAATCTGCTCCCATACTCTTTAACATATAAAATACATCTTCTTGTTTGGATTTACAACTAATAATTACTGGTGTTTGATATTTCTTATTTGGCATATCAATAAATTCATGATATTTTTTCAAACAATTTCTTATTATCTGAATATGATTATGCTGACACAAATAGTGTAAAAATATATTTCCATCTAAATCACAAATACTACCATCAAAATCATATGCAAGAAATATACCGATTAGTCGCGGATTATGTTTTGAATGATATATTATGGGTGTTTGTTTATTATTATCTGGTTGATTAATAAGTTTAGGGTTAAGTTTCATAATCAATTTAATCATATCTTCTACTTTTTCACCATCTTTAATCAAATGTAATATATTCATCCCTTCATCAAAAACTGTATCACATATTGTTTGTTCATTCTCATACAAATAATAAAAAGACCTTATTAGATTATTTTCAATAATATCTTTCAAATAATTTAATCCTATATTGATATCAAATGAAAGTTTTAAATATTTGATTAATTGAATATTTTGTGTTTGTAGAATCAAATAATAAGCATTTGGTTGATTGATTGCATTACCTTTTAATAAATTAAGTTGAATGTTTGCAGAATTATATCTAATAACTAAATCTAATATATGTTGGTTAATCTGATAATTGATATATTTAAGATAATCAGTCAATTCATCATAATTATCTTTTTGAACTAAATATCTTATAATCTGATTATTGGTTACTTCTATTGGATTTGAACAACCGTCTTCTTGTTGTTCCACCATTTCTTCAAAATCATTACTATCAATCTCATATAAATTTTTTATATCTACTAATCTTTGATATATGTGTGGATAATATTGTTCAAAACCTATATTTTTTGCATATAATGCTGGTGGTCTCTGATACTCTGCATCAGCAAAATATAATATTAACTTTTCTAAATTATTAGATACCACTGGATGCTCTTCAGATATCATACGCTCAATCAACATTTCTAATATAGTTTTATTATCGAATAATATAGTAAATACTTTTTTTGGAATTTTTAATAATTTTTCATCATCAACCATACGAATCAAATTCTTAGTATCTGATGTATCTTTTTGAGGTGATTGATATATTTCTAATGGGTCATATGGAAAACCTAGTATAGGATCATTAAAATTTGATTTTATAAGATTATTATGCTTTTGAAATTCAATCAAAAACATACTACTTACCAAAAAATGATTATCTGTATATCCAATTCTTTTCAAATAACCATGTTGAAGAATTATTTGAGATGGTGATTTATATTTTTTTTTAATCAAACATATTTTTTTATTATTATGGGATACAATATATTCATTTTTCTTTTCTGTAAATTTATCCAGATTAAAAATATTTTCCCATTCTGTATCCGAATAACCATACATATATATTTCATTTCTCACACTACTAATTTTATTTTCTGCTGATTTATTATCACTCATACAACTCCTCACATATGGTCCCATAATAATAATATTTTCTAGTTTTTGTTCGCCTTTTAATAAATCTTCTGTTAAGAAATCTGAAAAATTTGGAGTCTGTATGTCGGTTAAAATATTATTCTCATTAGGATAAATTTTCCATAAAAAAATATCTGGTTGTTGTGTCAAATTAGTATTTTTAGACCCAGCAAAAAGTTTTGTAAGTGTATCTTCATAATTTTTTATTAATGAAATATGTTGATAGTATTGAGAATTACAAATAAGTTCAGGAATATTAAGTTTTGTTGGGTCAATTGAGTTTTTAGAAATATTTTTATTCATCTCGTCAACTATAGTTGGATTTTTTAATATAGTTTGATTCTTAGATTTATTCATATTATATTGTATTTGATAAACAAAAATATACAGATTAGTTTGACGCATTCTATTTAGTAGATGTTGTTAACTTACAATATTATAAAAAAATAGACTTAATCAATCAGATTCATCAGATAGGTTTGCCCTTCTGTGGATACCAACCAATAATGTATAATCAAAAGTTCAACTGCTGAGTATCCGCGAACATCAATTGCATTTTTATTTGAAATAACATATGTTTTTGGATAATCCAAATCATATGTGGGTATAATTTTATTGTTAACAATCCTTTCAAATTTATTAATATCAAGATGTGATGCAATCAACATATGCGGATAGATTGCACTAATAAATTCTCTGAGCGTAAACAGATAAATTGGATGTAAGAATTTTTCTGGAACAATCAAAGGTTGTATGAGATGCTTGACTCTATCAAATTTTTGTTTAATAATTTGCTTTTCTTGTTTTTTTGCCTCACAGTCTATTAAATTCTTATGCATATTATCTATCATGTGAGTATTATATTCAGCTTCTCTGATAACAGACAAAGCATCTGATTGTCTGCCTGCAAAAAAAAGTTTTCTGGATTTATCCATCAAATTTGTATCTTCTTTGATTTTAGAAATAATTTTACAAAATTTTGATGGATAATCACACTCATCATATGACTCATCCAAAACAAATTGTTTGCGAATTCGATGTCTTTTTTTGATATGCTTGGCAATACGAATTTTTTTATGAATTTCAGGATTTGTTGAATTTGTTGAATTTGTTGAATTTGTTGAATTTATTGGATTTATTGGATTTATTAGATTCAAATCATTCTGCTTTTGTTTTTTCAGAGCTGAGCGACAAATACCCCCTTGATTGGATGATTTGAATGGTTTGAATGGTTGAGTGATAGGTTTTGAAGTTCTCATTTTGAATTATGGTTTATTGAATATTAGCATATATTAATAATCTTTATTAATTTCAATTTTTTTATAATTTATTGAAAAAATTGAAATATATATTTAATTATAAATATACAAATTAGATTTAATTATACTAATTATAATCAAAAATGCTGTCTACTCTTGCTATGTTTTTGAAAGCTCAGGAAGCTGAAAATTTCTCACGAGACTTAAAGCTTAATCCGTTGCGAGCATTGGAAACTACTTACGAAGTTCCTCCAAGATTTATCAAACAATCAAAAAAGCTCCCCTATTATGTGGTTGAGTTGGTAATTGATGTCTCTGGAAGCACTAATAATTTTGGTGGTTCAGAAGGACGTTTTGGTTGTAGGGGACGTGGTGATTCTGATAGTGATTCTGAAGATACAGCTCAACCAAGTGCAACTCAACCATCGGCGGATCAACCAATCAATCCACATATTCGAACCAAAGCAATCATTCTGGCTGAGATTGAATGCGCGATTAAAGTGCTTGAGGCATTGGCAGCCAGATATTCATTTGCTGGCGTGAGAGTCAAACTCTCTGCATTCAGTTCAACACACCAAAATTGCTTTGATAAAATTGTTGATTCAAATGAGGATTTGTATGATAATCTTGTGTGCAAGCTTCCAGAGCTAATTGATTATCAACAAGGAAGCACCATTTTGGCACCAACTATCAAGCAAATTTTTGACACTTCTTATCTGGAAAGCTCAGCAAGCTCAGCAAGCTCAGCTGGTATTGCTATGTATGAGAGTAAGCAACAACTTATCATTCTGGCTACTGATGGACAGGCTAGCGATCAATATGCTGTCAAATCCGAATTTGAATCTGCACTCAAAAAGGGATTTGTGTTTGATTTGATTTGTGTAGGAGCTGGAAGCATTGGTAGCAAGGCATCATTGAATTTTGCTTCCAGACGTGACAGAACTTCCGGTCAATCAGAAAGAGTTGAACAATTAATCCGCACAATTGATGAGTCGGGTTGTGTATCATTCGAAGAAAGCTGTCGCTCTGTTTCCTCCTCGCATGGTGTTAGTGAATGTGATGCAGCATATCTGGAACAACTCACAAAATATGGATATTTTGGGCAATATATTGGTGCATATCTGAGATACCAACATGTAGATAACGCTATTGGTCAATTTGTTGAGCTCCGTAATGCTTATCAACCTGCCAGAAAGCTAGAATATAAGGTTGACACTACTCAGTACAATCAACAACTCAGAAAGTTTGCAGATATCAAAACATTTACAAATTTGCCACCTCTGGTTAATCAAGCACTTCAGAATGAAGACTATGTTGTTTGGCGTAATAAGTTTGGCACTTATTTGTTGGTAGCACCCAAACCAACTGATTGCTCCACATTGTTCGCAGCATCTGATGCCGGCAAAAACTCACCAGCTAGTGGATTTCAAATCAAACTAGTTGATTGTGCGGGGATGGTGCAAGATGAAATTGTTATTGTAGAGAGAGCTCAGATTCCTCTCAATCTCAATCAGACCTACAATCATATGTTTGTAAGTCAGTTGACCCAAGATTGTCTGATTAAATTTAGTTCCAAACAATTCCAGATTCTCGGAAGATGTGGTGATGCACCGATGTGCCGACAACTCATTCAGGTCTGATTTTTATTTATTCTGATTAGTCAAACTAATAAATTAAAATAAATTTTATTTATATCAAAGTAATAAATTACACCTTTTCTCATTTAAAACGCCCATTTTATGTATTTATTGTATTAACAATATTTTTGTAATTATCTAGATATTTTGTATTAATATATCCACCAAATGCGTAATGAACAACTGTAAAAAATAAACAAATTTCATTTTGTCTTTCTAATAATTTGGGTATCGTGTGACATAACCTCCATTCATCATTAGAACCAATACCATTTGAAAATTCTTTATTTATATATTTCAAATCTTTTCCTAAAAAAGAAACAAAGTTTATTGATAATCTTTTTTCGTTTGAAAATATTTCACTATTTTTTAAATTATTTTTTTTTAAAATATTATCATAATTATGTATAAAGTCATTGTGCAAATAATCAAAATTGCCAGGAGCAAGATAATTATTATTAATTACATTAGCGGAATACAAAAATGAGTTGCTTTTTATTCTACCATCTATAAATTTTTCAAAATTATTAGTATCAATAAAACAAATATCATCATCTAATTTTATAAAAATATAATCACTATATGTTTCAAAATTATAATAGTCGCATAAAAAATAAGAAAATTGTTTTGATGCTATTTCTGTTCCTCTTGAAGCATTTGTGTAAGGTGAATATTTTATCTTTATTTTTGGATGAATATTATTCAATTGTGAAATATAATCACTATCTTCTACTGACCACGAAAAATCCCATATGTGATATTCGAATACAATATCTAACTCTAATATATTTACCATATTAAGTAATTGAATACTTAATATATTTTTTCTTCCCCCTGGACAAAATAATATTACCTTGTTCATATAATATTATATTATATAATATTTTACTAGAATTATATACAAAATGAGTGATTTAAATCTTCAAGGGTGTAAATAAATTTTATTTATATCAAACTAATAAATTAAACAAATTTTATCAAACAATATATATTGAGTCAACCGATACAAAGTGATGAAATATAAGTTGTTCCGCATTTTCTAATTTTACATATATGTTGGTTTTTCCAATCATCTGACAAACTGAACGAATATCTTTAATGATTGATGATATTTTAATCATATTTTTAACAAAATTACCTTTTTTTTCCTCATACACGTCTATCATTTGGAGCATTTGTTGAATGGTTTCTCCATTCACCCATGCTAAAACTAAATCCACATAATCAATGCATATCGACCAATCTGCATATCTACTATCTGAGCCAACATACTTGTTTTCAACCTCAACAAAATATTTAATTTTGTCTAAAATTTTATCTATCTGATTATGTATAAGTTCAGTTCCTTCAAATTCGTGCATTCCATATTGTTTTCCAGATGCGGTTCTGATTGGCTCTACAAATATAGCCACTAATCCGATGCATTCTTCAGCAGATAACTTATCAAAATAGTCACCACAAATCAACTCACTCATAATAATTGGATTAGTTTCATTAATTTGTGCAGCCACAATACCTCTTAACTTTATTGACTCAAAACTTATTTGTTGAGAAAAATCAGTTGAATCAATAAAATCCCATTCTCTCATAATATTAATTATATTTGATGCATGAGAATCAACTATCTTATTATTTGAATCAATAATTTTTTGAATACTATTTGTTTCTTTTTGTAATCTATTTATTTCTTTTATTAAATTATATGATGTAATATTAGTTTTAGCAAATAAAACTAAATTCTCATATTCTTTTTTTTGTTTTTTATTCATTTGTAGATTGATGTTTGTAAAACCAATATTACTAGATATATTTGTAGTCTCCATACTTATCAACTTATTAATATTAGTAACCAAATCTAAATCCAATAATTGTATTTTATCTTTTAATTCTTTTAAAGAATTTTCTAATTTAGTTTTTTCTTCAATAAGATTTTTTATTTGTATTTGATTTTCTCTACATATGAGACTTTTTGAAAAAAATTTATCCATCTGACAAGACTCCGATTGAATAATTTTTAAAACAAATCGATAATTCCATTTAAAATTACTGCGAATCATCGGAATCGCTCCATGCAATATGGAACGCATATCAGTTTCATCTGGAAAATCATACATTGGAATAATTATAGCAGAACCAAAATCATCTAATCCACGTCTTCCAGCTCTACCACTCATTTGCTTATATTCTGCGGTGGTGATTAATCTTTTACCCATATTGGTTTGTTTGACTATGTCTGTAAAAACTGTAGTTCGGCAAGGTAGATTGATACCAACAGATAGTGTTTCAGTTGCAAATAATACTTTTATTAATTCTTGTTTGAATAAAATTTCTGTAATTTCTTTTAGTCTTGGAATATGTCCAGCATGATGATATCCTATACCACGCATAGCTAGATTTCTAACAGTATCAACTTCTACAATATGTTTGTATTGAATGATATGTTGAGACATCATTTGATTGAATTGTTTTTCTGCCTCATAAGTTTCAGATAATTCATTTAATTGAAGTTTTAGACTATTAGCAAATTCTTCACATTTTCTTTGACTAAAACAAAAAAATATTGCTTGTAATAAATTTTCTTTTTTTAAAAATCCAACTACTTCCTGAATAATATTAGGATTATGAGATGTTTTATTATCAAATTCTCTAGATTTTTGCTCTTTTGTGTATAAACTTTTAACTTTATTGTATTCAATAGAATCATATATATTGTTATTATCCATTATTTGATACATTTTATTTTTAAAATACATATAATGTTTGAGTGGAACAATACGTTTATTACCAATAATAAGTGACAAATTATTTTGTCTACACTGATATATCCAATTTGCAAACATTTCTGGTTGAGATATTGTTGCTGATAATCCGATTAGTTGAACTGATTTAGGCAAAAGTATAATTGTTTCTTCATAAACAGTTCCTCTGTCGGTATCATTCATATAATGTATTTCATCTATCACAACCGCTCCTAGCTTACCTAATTGTAGATTGGTTGCTTTACCACCATCCTCATCGGGTTTCTTTTTTAATTCATATAATGAGTTGGCAAGAATTTCAGCTGTAACCACTAATACTTGAGCATCTGGATTTAATTTAATATCACCAGTAATGATTCCAACAGTTATTCCATACTGTGAGAATTTATTTTTAAAACTATTATAAATATCATTACTAAGGGCTTTGATTGGACTAGTATAAATTACTGATAAATTTTTTTGTTTGATAGTTCTTAGAATCGCCATCTCTGCAACAGTTGTTTTACCACTGGAGGTTGGAACACATACAATCACATCATGATTTTCTTGTAATGCTTTTTGTGCATGATTTTGAAAATCATCTAACTTGTAAGGAAATTGTATAATTGGATTTTCAACTACTCCTTCAAATTTTCCTGTTTGAATAAATATAGAAGTATTCATTTTTATTAATAAATATATTTTTATCCATATAACATTATTTATTGTAAATTCAATTTTTATCGTCCATCAGAAAAAATATTATATGTATTATTATTATATATGTCTAGTAATTTAGATTCAACCTCTCAAGCATCAAATGCTAATCCACAAGATGTTCAAAATCAAACCAATAATCAAAGTAGTTCCGATTCTCAAAACCAATCTAGTAGGCAAGGTGGTCAGCAACAGGGTGGTAGACAAAGTGGTCAACAACAGAGTGGTCAGCAACAAGATGTTCAACAACAGGGTAGCCAACAACAAGGTGGTCAGCAACAGGGTAGCCAACAACAAGATAGCCAACAACAAGGTGGTCAGCAACAGGGTGGTAGACAAGGTGGTCAGCAACAAGATAGCCAACAACAAGGTGGTAGACAAGGTGGTCAGCAACAAGATAGCCAACAACAAGGTGGTAGACAAGGTGGTCAGCAACAAGATAGCCAACAACAAGGTGGTAGACAAGGTGGTCAACGTAATCCAGCAAGTGCTCCAGTTGAACCTGCTCCGGTAGTTGCTCCAGTTGAACCTGCTCCGGTAGTTGCTCCAGTTGAACCTGCTCCGGTAGTTGCTCCAGTTGAACCTGCTCCGGTAGTTGCTCCAGTTGAACCTGCTCCGGTAGTTGCTCCAGTTGAATCTGCTCTGGTAGTTGCTCCAGTTGAATCTGCTCCGGTAGTTGCTCCAGTTGAACCTGCAGTAGTTGCACAATCTAATCAACAATTAAGAACTGTCAATCAGCAATCCAGACCTGCCAATCAACCATCAGTTAGTCAACAATCCAGACCTTCCAATCAACCATCAGTTAGTCAACAATCTAGACCTTCCAATCAGCAATCTAGACCTTCCAATCAACAATCTAGACCTTCCAATCAGCAATCTAGACCTGCCAATCAACCATCAGTTAGTCAACAATCTAGACCTTCCAATCAGCAATCTAGACCTTCCAATCAGCAATCTAGACCTTCCAATCAGCAAGCTAGACCTTCCAATCAGCAAGCTAGACCTTCCAATCAGCAAGCTAGACCTTCCAATCAGCAAGCTAGACCTTCCAATCAGCAAGCTAGACCTTCCAATCAGCAAGCTAGACCTTCCAATCAGCAAGCTAGACCTTCCAATCAGCAAGCTAGACCTTCCAATCAGCAAGCTAGACCTTCCAATCAGCAAGCTAGACCTTCCAATCAGCAAGC
>Ga0209597_1002267_pt1 | contig 12258 bp, 7 predicted proteins | sample M_140625_MF_Meta_FD_187316 | JGI IMG/M metagenome (GOLD analysis project Ga0209597, IMG submission 187316) | Freshwater microbial communities from Lake Montjoie, Canada to study carbon cycling - M_140625_MF_MetaG (SPAdes) (version 2) | ecosystem: Environmental > Aquatic > Freshwater > Lake...
GTTCCAACAGATGTCGACACTGGTTGCACTCTGGTGACTCGAACAAATATCGATGAGCCCGCCATCCGCACAGTCCTTGAGCCTCCAATCGCTCAATGGCTGAAAGAGTGATTTCAACTTTCACATGAGTTGCGACACAAATATTTCCTCGAACATATTCTCGAAATGAATTCCCCAATCTTTCGACTGACTGGCATCAGCAAGACCTTCAGTGGAGTGCACGCTTTGCGGAAAGTCGATCTTGATCTTGCTGCGGGGGAGATACATGCAATCCTTGGGGAAAATGGCGCAGGAAAAAGCACGCTGCTGCGGATTATGGCTGGAGCGGAAATCTTGGATGCTGGTTCGATGCAATTGAGCGGGAAGAACTATTTTCCAAGGTCGCCGCGTGCGGCACGAACTGCAGGAGTTTGTGTCGTCCATCAGGAACCCGCGATCGCAGAGCATCAGACTGTTGCAGACAACATCAATCTTGGTTGTGAGATTTCTTCGTTTGGAATTATTGATCGAGCAGGGCAGTTGCGCAAAGCGCGAGAGGCACTAAAAGCGATTGGTGCAGAAGCGATCGTCGATCCCACCGCACTCGCAAGCTCTTTGACATCTGGCACGCGGCAACTTGTCGAAATTGCTCGCGCATTTGTTACGCAACCATCGGTGTTGCTTCTCGACGAGCCGACGAGTTCTCTTGGAAGGGTCGAAGCAGATCAACTTTGGGATGCAGTTCGCACTATGGCCAAGTCTGGAGTCGCCGTCGCGCTTGTCTCTCATCGACTTGATGAAGTACGCCGTGTTGCCAATCGTGCGACGATCTTGCGAGATGGCGCGGTCGTGGAAAGTGGGGAACTTTCGATGCTTGATGATGACGCGCTAGTGCGAGCGATGTCGGGAAGCGTGGCGAAAGATTTGAAAGCCCGCAGTGCGCGCACACATGAAAAGATTTGTTTTCAAGCCGGTTCCTTCGAGATTCGCAGGGGTGAAATTATTGGCATCGGTGGCCTCGTTGGTTCTGGTCGCAGTCGATGGCTTCGTGAATTGGCGTTGAAATCTTGTGCGGCAAGAGTGAGTGAAGATCGCCGCGGCGAGGGCTTTGCGCAATCGCTCTCGATTGCTGAAAATCTGACGCTCCCATTTCTTAGCCGAATGGGTCGATGGGGCATTGTGCGTTCGAATGAGCAAGCGTGTGTTGTGAACAAGTGGCGCGAGACGCTTTCGATCAAATGCACAGGTCCGTGGCAGCGCATCGGCGATCTTTCTGGTGGCAATCAACAGAAGATTGCGATTGCTCGAGTTCTTGAGCAAGGAACTGCGCTCATCTTGATCGACGAACCAACACGCGGCATTGATGTTTCTGCGAAGGCTGCGATCCACGAGATTCTTCGCCATGCAGCGGATGATGGACACTCCATCGTCGTGGTGTCGAGCGACACGCGCGAATTGCTTGCACTCTGCGATCGCATCGCGGTGATGTGGCGAGGATCACTTGGGGTTTCGAAGGCGACGAACGAGTGGACCGAACATTCGATCGTCGATACTGCGCTTCGAGGTGCAGGCGTGGAGTCCGCAGCATGAGTGCGCCAAATTCTCTCAGCGGGTGGGCACGATGGAATTCAACTTTCAAGCGCTTGCTTGGACCAAGTGCCGCACTTTGTACTGTGATTCTGTTCTTTTCCTTGGTTGCGCCGGAGTCGTTTTGTACGACACAAAATGCGCGGACGCTTTCCGCTCAGTCTGTTGTTGTCGTGCTCGGAGCAATTGGAATGACATTTGTCGTAGTGGGCGGTGGCATTGATCTGTCAATCGGATCTGTGATCGCGCTTTCATCGGTCGTATCTGCTTTGATGGTTCGCACTGGGTTTAGTTCGAGCACTGCGGCTTTACTTGGATGTTTTGTTGGGTTGATGGTCGGTTGCATAAACGGGTTCTTGGTTGCGTCGGCACGATTGCCAGCGTTTATCGCAACTCTTGGAACGATGGGAATTGCGCGAGGTGTTGCAAAGTGGCTTGCGAATCAAAGCACGATCTATCCACCAGAAGATTGGACAAGTTCGTTGATGGCGAAGAATCCTGATCCTGCGTGGTTGCTTCTTGCCCCAGGAGTTTGGATCACCATCGTGATTGCTTTGGCATTTGGATTTGTACTCAGCCGAACTGTGTTTGGTGCGTGGGTCACTTCGATTGGTAGCAACGAATCTGCAGCTCGACTCTGCGGCGTGCCAGTCGTTCGCGTTCGATGGACGACCTATGCGCTGTGCGGACTTCTTGCGGGAGTTGCAGGAGTACTGCAATTCCACAGACTCAGCGGTGGTGATCCAACAACAGCAAATGGCAAAGAACTAGAAGTCATCGCAGCGGTTGTGATTGGTGGGGCAGCGCTTTCGGGTGGATTTGGAACGGTTGGCGGTTCAATCGTTGGTGCGATATTGATGGCGGCTCTTGCCAATGGATGCAATCTTGTCGATTGGAATTCGCTTGAAAGATGGGGAGTTTCGACAGAGATGGCTCAAGCACTTTCGGGTTGGTTTGGATCGAGCGGACTTCCAAACTATGTTCAAGAAATTTTAGTAGGCGTGGTTATCGTGATCGCCGCGCTCGCAGATCGGCGGCGTCATAGATAATCCAATCATGATTCCATCACTCATACTGGTCACAGTCATGATTCACACGATGAACACTCAATCAACACCATCGTCGATTCCCATTCCTGCCGTCGCAACAATCGCCGGCGCGCCTGCGGCATTTGGCCCTCTTCCAAGTGCGAGGCAGATGCGTTGGCATGCAATGGAATCGTGCATGTTCATTCATTTCGGGGTGAACACATTCACTGGAGCTGAGTGGGGCGGTGGAAAAGAAAATCCAACGCTCTTCAATCCAACAAAGCTGGATTGTCTGCAGTGGGCGGGCGCTGCGAAAGATGCTGGACTTCGTGGAATCATTATCACTGCCAAGCATCACGATGGATTTTGTTTATGGCCATCGGCTGTCACCGAGCATTCGGTGAAGTCCAGTCCGTGGCGCGATGGCAAGGGCGATGTGCTTCGAGATCTTTCAGCCGCATGTCGTGCGGAGGGATTGGCTTTTGGAGTGTATTTATCGCCGTGGGATCGCAATAATCCAAAGTATGGATCGGGCGAGGCATACAACGAATATTTTGCATCGCAATTGAAAGATGTACTTTCAAATTATGGCGAAGTTTCTGAAGTGTGGTTTGATGGCGCATGTGGCGAAGGGCCAGATGGTCGTAAGCAGGTTTATGATTTTCCAAAGTTCATCGATGTTGTGCGGACCTGCCAACCAGGTGCATGCATTTTCAGTGATGGTGGCCCAGATGTTCGCTGGGTTGGAAATGAAAGCGGATTCGGCAGCGAAACGAATTGGAGCCGAATGAATGCGAAGGAATTTTTCCCAGGGGTGACTGGAAGAAACGACGATCTCGAGCATGGTCAACGCGATGGCACCGATTGGTTGCCTGCCGAAGTTGATGTCAGTATTCGTCCCGGATGGTTTTGGCGTGCAGCGGAAGATGATCGCGTCAAGAGTCCACAGACGCTGGAGAAAATTTGGTTCGAGAGCGTGGGGCGCGGATGCAATCTGCTGTTGAATATTCCTGTGGATTCACGCGGATTGGTTGCGCCACAAGAACTGGCCTCACTGAAGGAATGGGGCAATCTTCAGCGTGCAATGTTTGCTGTTGATTTCGCTCCCAAAGCGCAAGTTTCCGCAACTTCAACGCGCCTTGCGCCGAGCACGTCAGCGTTTGCGGCAGCAAACGTTACCGACGGAAATCCCGCGACGTACTGGGCGACCGATGATGCTGTCACAAGCGGGACATTGGAGTTTCTCTTTCCAAATGCGATTTCGCCCCGCGTCATTCGCATTGAAGAAGCCATCCAACTTGGTCAGCGTGTCGATGCGTTTCATGTTGAGTTGCGTGGCAGCGATGGAGTTTGGCGCAAGACTGTGCAAGGAACGACCATTGGAGTTCGGCGCATTCTGAGACTGGAAGGCGAAGGCGTGAATGGTGTGCGTGTTGTGATCGATCAATCGCGCGCATGCCCGTGCATCAGCCGTGTGTCGATTTATTGAATGTTGAAGTGCAGTGGTGTGCAGCCGGAATCGAGCCACGGAATCGAGCCACGGAATTGCATAGGTGCTCAGCCGTGAAAAGTCCTCTCGGGGCTCAGACAGTCCCCGGCGACCGACACGATCCGGGTTGCTAAATTTTTTTGCAAGCGCCGTCGGCCGGCTGCGGAACTCGCCCGAGAGAACTTTCCAACCCCATGGGCACGCAAACGGATTTGCGCAAGCACTGCAGAGTCGAACCTCTGAAATGGGCAACCCGTGTCGTTTTTCGACACTGGTTGCCCATTTCAAGCCGTAAAGCGTGCGAAGGTCGGGGGGCCTGCGGAACTCGCCCGAGAGAACTTTCCAGCGGCTGGGCACGCAAGCGAAATCTCGACGGAATCGGAAAACCTCTGACCCGCTGCTGTATCCGCGGCTCGAAATTTTCCACGGGTGCTATGCGATTTTGGCTTTAGTGCGATGCTGCAGGAGGCGTCGGTGGAGGATTGCCTTCAGATGAAGCCGCATGCGCTGAACTCGCAACATTCGGCGATGGTCGCTTGGGTCCAAAGCGTGCGGTCACAGAGAGAATCATCACGAAGAAAACAGGCACAACAAGCTGATCCATCGTCGCCGACCCAATCATTCCACCAAGCACAGTGGTACCAATTGATTGACGACTATTTGCGCCAGCACCAGTTGCGATCGTCAGCGGCAAGACGCCAAGCATGAATGCAATTGCTGTCATCATGATCGGCCGCAGTCGTTGGTGCGAAGCGTTGACAGCGGCATCAATGATGCTCTCACCAGCGTCGTATCGCGCCTTGGCAAATTCCACAATCAAGATTGCATTTTTCGCTGCGAGTCCGACGAGCATCACGAGACCAATCTGCGCATAGACATCGAGTGCCTTGCCTCGGATGTGCATCAAGACGAGCGCACCAAGAATCGCAAATGTGACTGCGAGAAGAACATTGAGCGGCAGAACCCAACTTTCATAAAGTGCGGCAAGCAATAAGAAGACCGCACAGATCGCCATCGCAAAGATGAATGGCGCATATGCGCCAGACTCGATCTGTTGATAGGTGGTCCCAGTCCATTCATAGGTGACTCCATCTGGAAGCGTCGCGGCCGCAACTTCTTCGAGCGCCTTGATCGAATCGCCGGAGCCATAGCCAGGCCCAGTGGATCCGTTGAGTTGGATCGTGTTGTACATGTTGTAGCGGGTCGCATTATCGGTTCCAACTTCGAATGCATAGGAGGTGAATGCAGAAACTGGAACCATTCCGCCATCTTTATTGCGAACATACAGTTTGAAGACATCAGCAAGTTTCATGCGACTTTCCGCATCCGCTTGAATCATGACGTTGTAAACCTGATCGAACTGGTTGTAATTATTAATAAAAGATTGGCCAATCGTTTGTCCGATGGTCTGGAAAACTGTGCCCATGTCGAGACCTAGACTGAATACTTTTGTTCGGTCAATCGAAAGTTTTATAATTGGGACTTCTGCTTGGAATGGAGTTGTCACCCCGGCAATTTCTGGGCGCTTTTCCAACTCAGCAATTAAGTTGTTTGCTGCAGCGGAGAGCGCTGGATATCCGATGCCGTTGACATCTTCCAATTGAAGCTGCCAACCGGCGACTGTTCCCAGTCCAGGAATTGGTGGAGGTGGGAATGGAAACGCCCCGCCTTGCGGAATTGAGACCAATTTCGGGAATAAACGGGTGATGATTGCTCGAGCATTTTCGGTGAAAGCATCTCGTTCGTCCCACGGCTTGAGAGTCACAATGATGAAACCTGCGTTGGTTGTTGCAACGCCAGTGAGGAAGTTGAAGCCATTGATTTGAATGACATCGACGACCGATGGCTCTTCTTTGACGATCTTCAAGACTTGCGCGCTGACATCTTCGGTGCGTTCGAGACTCGCCCCAGATGGAAGTTGCACCCCAACGAAAAAATATCCTTGATCTTCATTTGGAATGAAAGCAGTTGGTGTTCGTTCGAGTAAGTAGACAACTCCCAACGCTCCAAAAACAAAGGTTAAAGCAATCACCCACCAATGATGAGCAAGCAAGCGAACGAAACGGGAGTAATGCCCAGTGCAATATTCGAATCCTTCGTTAAATATCACGAATGGCTTAAAGGTTGTCTTGTGAGGTTTTTGCAGAAAGAGCGCGCTGAGAGCAGGGGAGAGCGTGAGCGAATTGACCATACTCAGTCCAATACTGAAAGCGATGGTCAAAGCGAATTGGTTATAAAGCTGTCCGGTGATTCCTGGCATGAGTGCTGCAGGAATGAAGACTGCAAGCAACACCGAACTCGTTGCGACAATTGGCCCTGCAACTTCCTTCATCGCTTTTTCTGCGGCGAGCGTTCCGTTCTCCGCACCCATTTCCAGTTGTCGATAGACATTTTCGACCACGATGATTGAATCGTCGACCACGAGGCCAATCGCAAGGACGAGTCCAAGCAACGTGAGGGTGTTGATCGTGAACCCTGCGGCAAGCATGACTGCGAAGGTTCCAATGATGGAGACTGGAATTGCGATCATCGGAATCAGCGTCGCTCGCCAACTTTGCAGGAAGATGAAAATGACTGCGAGAACGAGAAGTCCTGCCTCAACAAGTGTAGAAATTAAATCATTGATCGATGCCGAAACGAAGGCAGTGCTGTCATAGGTGACTTGCCACTTGATTCCTGGCGGGAAGAGTGGTTGGAGTCGCTCCATTTGCTTCTTGACAGCTTCGACGACGGCGTATGCATTCGCAGATGGCAGTTGATAAATTCCAATTGTTCCCGTGCTTTTGCCGTTGAGCGAAGATGTTGTGTCGTATTGAAAGGCTCCAAGTTCTGTTCGACCAATATCGGAAATACGAACGACTGCGCCGTTGTCGCCAGTTCGCACCACAATTGCTGCGAATTCTTCAGCGCTGATCAAGCGCCCCTTTGTGACGAGAGTTAAATCAAACGACGGTGAGCCAACCGTTGGAGCGGAACCGACACTTCCAAGCGATGCTTGTTGGTTCTGATCCTTAACCGCGTTGACGACATCAGGCGGAGTAATTCCCATCGCAGCCATGCGTTGCGGGTCGAGCCAAACGCGCATGGAATATTGCAGAAGTCCGAAGATATTGATCGTTCCAACGCCGTTGACGCGCGACAGAACGGGTTGAACAACGATGTTCGCATAGTTGGAGAGAAACTTGCTGTCGTAGGCATCATTGGTTGATTCGAGCGAGACGACGAGTGTCAAGTTGGAAGATTGCTTGGTGATCGTTACACCGAGTTGTTGCACTTGCTGTGGAAGTTGAGCAGTCGCAGTCTGCACTCTGTTGAGCACATCGACTGCGCCAATATTCAGGTCATATCCGACCTCGAATGTAACGGTGATATTTGATTGACCGTTATTCGTGCTGTTGGATGCCATATAGATCATCCCTTCTGCACCGTTGATTTGTTGTTCGAGCGGCATCGTCACCGAGTTTGCAACAGTCAGCGCATCTGCGCCGTTGTATGTCGCGGAAACTTGCACGGTCGGTGGCACGACATTGGGGAACTGCGAGATCGGCAACACGACCATGGCGATCGTTCCTGCCATCGCGGTGATGATCGCGATGACACTTGCAAAGATCGGACGGTGAATGAAGAATCGGACCATGGGTGAATTTCGAGGAATGAGATCGAGTTATTTTGTTTGAGGAGCAGGAGCTGGCGCTGTTGCAGGCGCAGTAACAGGAGTTGTTGCAGGTGCAGGCGCAGGCGTTGCATTGGTGGTGTCAATGATCTTCGTCCCCGTTTTCAATCGTTGGATTCCTTCAACCACGATTCGGTCACCAACCTGCGGTCCACTTATAAGTGCCAGCATGTGGCCAAACTTTTTCAAGACTTTGATCTGCACACTTTCGACCGTGTTGTCGGCTTTGACTCGCCAGACATAGAGATCAGCTTCTCGAGCAAAGACGGATTGTTCAGGGACGACGAGTACGTTTGGTTGCTCTCCCAGATCGACTTCAACATCGGCATAAACTCCTGGTCGGAAAATCAGATTTGGGTTGTCGAATTCAACGCGCAACATGAGCGTGGATGTCGAAGTCGAAACTTGATTGTCAGCGAAGACAATCTTGCCAATTGCTGAAATGGATTCCGCACCGTCGAAAGTGACCGTGGCTGGCAGAGGCCCCTTCGCCATGAGAGCAGCATATTTTGGCCACTCAGTGGCAGATGGGCTGAACTGTGCCCAGAGCGGATCGATCTGCACCAATGAATTCAGATTTGTGGTGTTTGGATTTCCAACTACTGCACCTTCGAAAAAATTACTCGCGCCAAGGAGTCCGATGAATGGGCTGGACATTGTGCAATAAGAAAGATTGATCTTTGCGGTCAGTACATTTGCCTGTGCGGTCAAGACCTGCCCTTCGGCGACTTCGAAGTTTGCAACGAGTTTGTCAAAGTCCTGCTGACTGATGGCGCTACTTGCCACGAGTGGCGCATTGCGGTCCATTTCTTTCTTCGCATAATCGCGCTGGGCGATTGCTTGAACAAGCGATCCTTCCGATGAAGCGAGAGATGCTTCAAATGGTTTTGGATCGATGCGATAAATCACTTGGCCTGGCTTCGTTGCCGAACCATCAGCGACTTCTTGCTTGAGCAGGAATCCTTCGACTCTCGCATCGATTTCAATGGAACGCGGAGATGCGACAATTCCGGGATAGGACTGTTTCAGCGGAATCGTTTCGGTACGAACCACAGCCGTCGTCACAGACATGATCGTCGGTCGCACAAGTGGAGCCGGTGGTTTTCCGCAAGACAAAAGAAGTGGCGATGCGATCAAGAGTGAAGCGATAGATATTCGAATAGATGTCATGATGGGTCCTTCATTGCCGCGGATCTTTCTGCTGCCCTATTGACTGCGCCATCTTCCCATCCGCCGCCAAGAGCGCGATAGAGACTGACGGTGTTCTGTGCAACGGAGCCTTGGCTGTCTGCGAGTTGTTTCTGTGTATTCAAAAGTTCGTTTTGAACTCGAATCAAAGTGTCAAGATTAGTTCGGCCAGCTTTGTATTGCAGATTCGCAAGGTTGTATGTTTCCTGTGCGCTCTTTTCGGCAGTGACGTACAGCGCTGCGGATCGCTTCGCATGAACGAGCAAACTGATCGAAGTCTCGACATCACGCATCGCACCAAGCACGGTGTCGCGATAACCCGCAAGAGCGACCTGAGCTTGGCCTTTGCTTTGTGCAATCATCGAATTGACATAGCCACCTTGAAAGATGAGCCAAGAAATCGATGGGCCAAATCCATACGACGCATTATTGCTATCGCCGAGTCCTGTGAACTGGTTCGATGCAAGATAGAAATTCCCAGAGAGCGAAAAGATCGGCAAATTCAGCGCTTCTTGCGCACCAATGTTGGCAACCGCAGCGGCAACTAATCGTTCGCTGCTTCGAACATCGGGTCGACGGCGCAGCAATTGCGCAGGAATTCCAATGCCAATTTCTTCATTCATCTGCGGAAGTGGGGCGGGTTCTCCAAGCAACATCGTCATCGGTCCCGAAGTAGTTCCGCACAATTGCGCGAGCGAAAAGATCGCAGCATCGAGATCGCCTTCGATTTTAGGAATGGTGGCAGCGATAACGTCAAGATCCGTTTGGGCTTGATTCACATCGAGCAGGGTGTTGGTTCCAGCCTTGAACTTGTCTTTCACAAGATCAAGAGTCGTCTTGTAGTTCTTCACCGCACTCCGCAAAATAGATAATTGCAACTGCAGAGTTCGCACATTCATATATGTCGTTCCGACTTGCGAACGAATAGAAATGAGCACTCCGCGCAAGTCTTCGACACTCGATTCCAAAGTTGCCTTCGCTCCTTCGACCAATCTTGCAACACGTCCCCACACATCGATTTCCCAACTTGCCATCGCAGCGCCACCGATCCAAAGGTCATATGGAGATGTCTGGACCCCTTGCGCTGCGAGCAGGGAGATATTCGTTTTGTTGCGCGAATATTCGATCGCTGTCTGGATGGTCGGCCAGAATTGACTTTCAGAAACACCAAGCACCGCAAGCGAAACTCGAACATTCGCAAGCGACTTTTCGATCGTTGCGTTTGATTCCTGCGCTTGAACGATCAGCTGGTCCAGAACAGGATCTTGAAAGCGTTTCCACCACTCAAGAAGGTTCGGCTCTGCGGCGGTGATTGGACCTTCAACAGGTGGCGTCCATAGATCGGCTTGAAGAACTTGTGGTTTTTCATAATTGGGTCCAACTTTGCACGCAGCCGTCACCAACACTGCGGCCATCGCCAGAATTGCGCCAAATCGAATGACATTTTTTCCGTGGCGCATTGGGGGCGAAAGCATACCGCAATTCTTTCAAGTTTTTCCGAGCAACTGCAGGTGTCAGGATGCGTTGCAGGCCTTCACAACAACCGCGATCCAATCGGTGAAACTCTTTTCGAGACTTCCCCAGACCGACATTTTTTCGGTTGAGAATCGACTGGTGTTCTCAACGTCTGCATATTCAAAGAGCGGAATTCCTGTCGCACCATCCGCAACTTCGATTGCGATTTCACCAAATCCAAACCCCATTCCGCCCATTTGCGTCTGCGGCGCAATATTCAGCGCAGGTGCATTCGGTTCTGCTTTCACGAGTTGAACCCGAACAACCAATGTGTTTGGTCCAGCGCTTTCTGCACGCGTATATTTTTTCGTCATTTCCTTTTCTAGGTCAGCTTTAAACTTCATGACCATTTGTGGAAGCTCTGCAGTCTGTTCAACGTTCTTGCCATTCATAACTGCCGGTCCAATTGAGACTGGTGCAACATAGACAGATGTGTATTTCGACCAATCCGTTTTGGGCGCAACATATTGCCATGTGTCATCGCTTTGCTTCTTCATCAAATTCGGCTTCGATAAGAAACCCATTGGTGGACTTTTGATTGCGTTTTTGCTGCAGGCGGTCAGACTCGTAATGCCCGCAAAGAGAGAAGTGACAGTCAAAAGTGCGACGAGTAATTTCTGATTCTTCATGCGTCGAGTGTCGTTCAATCTCGCGCTTCAGTCAAGCCATTCAAAGTCCAGCGACTCAAATCAGTTGCAACTGCCCCAAGCGCCCATCAAGATGACGAGATCGGAACCATCTACGATTCCACTGTTGTTTAAGTCAGCCGTTCCAGCGGTTCCCCATTGCCCAAGCAGAATTCCGAAATCCATTCCATCCACAACGTGATCATTATTGATATCGCCCAAGCAAAAGGTGATTCCCCAGAGTCCCTTTGCAAATTGGAATGCCGCAGGACCAGTCTTGTCGCCGATGACGCGCGATGGAATGTCGTCAAATGGCGGATGAATTCCACCCCAAATGCGGCTGAGAGCGCTTTGATCCGCGGCGTCGTAATAACTCGCGAATTGCAATGTCACATTTGTGCTTGGTCCATCTTCGAAGACGAGATATTGATTTTGTGTTGCGGTAAATATTCCCAAGCCACCTGGGAAGTATTTACTTCCTGTGAGAAGTTCCAGCACATGCGCTGCGGATCTGCTAAATGAGCTGTGACCTGATGTGTATCCCGCAAATGGTGGAGTGACGAATGTTGGTCGTTGATATGGCCACCACTGCTTGCCCAAGATCCATCCAACACCCGCAACATCAGTCTGCGGATTGTTGATTGAGTATGGACCGCGCCAGGCTTTGATTGCGATCGAACCTTCATTGCCTTTGAGGTGTTCGTGTCGTTGGCCAGGCGCTGTGGTCTCAGCCGTGATCAACTCGATTTCATTTGGGATGAGATGAATTCCATCAGCATGAAAATTCGCACCCGAAGGATCCGAGCATTGACCTTTTCCACACATCCAGCGAATGGCTGAGATCGGCCGCGAGGTGTCATACCAACCTTTCGTTCCCCAAACGCTAATCGCTGTGTCGTGCATCGCACCACCGAGAGCGAGGTACGCCTTCACGTCATATTCAAGTGGATCAAGTTCGGTGCCAACTCCGCCCATACGACGGTTCGAAAGCGGATGATCTCGCACATAATTCAGAATCGTGAACCAATGTCCAGGCGGTGTTTCCGAATTGGGACCATCTGCCCAAAATTCTGCGAGCACGCGGGTATAGTCGCCGCGTTTGACCAAGTTGGGAGCGTATGGCTGGCCGGTCACTGGATTGACGGTGTAACCAGTTCCCGCATCTCCACCTTC
>Ga0209597_1002268_pt1 | contig 12257 bp, 11 predicted proteins | sample M_140625_MF_Meta_FD_187316 | JGI IMG/M metagenome (GOLD analysis project Ga0209597, IMG submission 187316) | Freshwater microbial communities from Lake Montjoie, Canada to study carbon cycling - M_140625_MF_MetaG (SPAdes) (version 2) | ecosystem: Environmental > Aquatic > Freshwater > Lake...
AACACCCCCCGTTTCCGGGGGGCGTCTCGGTCAACGAAACTCAACTAAGCACCTAGTGGGTTGCAGAATCCAAGTCATCCCGCTTGCCCTTGTTGATCAGCCTTCGCCAGTCAACCACCAGAGGTGCCGCATTGAAGATCGATGAGAACGTTCCTGAAAGAATTCCAATCAGAAGCGCCGCATTCAAAGGACGAATCACAGGACCACCGAAGACCAGCAGCGCTAGCAGCGTGATCACAACGGTACCGGATGTAAACAAGGAACGCGCGAAGGTCTCATTGATCGATGTCGACACGATGTCAGCAAGGCTAACCTTCGTGCCCTTGTGGTGGAGGTTCTCACGGATACGGTCGAAGATAATAATCGTGTCGTGGACGGAGAAGCCAATCACGGTCAGCGCTGCCGTCACAAACATCGAGTCAATCTTCCAGTTGAGCAAATAACCCAACCCGCAGAACACACCGACAAGAACCGCAACGTCATGCAACATCGCGATAATCGCCGCAATACCAAATGTCAGACCATTCTTGAACCCGCCGATCGAGAACCGGAAGGCAAGGTAGAACACAATAAAGAGGCTTGATAACAACACAGATGTCAGTGCATTCCGAGTCAGCTCACCCGAAATCGCCGAACCTATTCGCTCAAAGCCGCCCAGCTTGACGCCAGGGAACTTGGTCTGCAGCTTTGCAACAAGGTCGTTAGCTTCCGCGGATGAAATCTCATCACGACCTTCAGGCTTTGGAATACGCACGTATACGGTGTTGCCACCGGCTATCTGTGCGGCGGTTTCCTTAATGCCCTGCTCTGCCATCACCGCTTCAACTTCAACACGCGTCGCTGGCTGCACAAATTGCAATGTCAGCTCCGAGCCACCTGTAAAGTCGATACCGAGCTTGAAGCCACCCAGCGCGGCGAATGCCACACCCGGGACAATAACTGCGAGCGAAAGCGCATACCAGCGTGCACGCTGTGCAACCACCTTAAGCTGCGGGCGGAAGAGGTTGTCCGCGCCCCACTGCTTGAGCATCTGAGGATTCGGACGACCGCTCTTGCCATGCGTCAGCAACAACAAAAAGGTTCGGGTTACCGTGATCGCAGTGAACATCGAGAGCGCAACACCGATAAGCAGCGTCAACGCAAACCCGCGGACCGCGCCTGTGCCGAAGTTGTAGAGCAGGAGGCTGGTTACGGCCGTACACATGTTCGAGTCGAAGATTGCGCTAAAAGCACGCCCAAAGCCGGTCGAAATGGCTGCACCGAGGTTCTGGCCATCCCGCAGCTCTTCCTTAGTACGTTCGAAGATTAGGATGTTTGCATCCACGGCCATACCCACGGAGAGGATGAAGCCGGCGATACCTGGAAGCGTAAAGGTAACGGGTACGAGGACGAATGCCACATATGTGAACAGCGTGTAGAGGATAAGGGCCACACAGGCGACAGCGCCTGGGAGGCGGTAGATCCAAAGCATAAACACGATAACGGCGGCGAGGCCGACGAGACCCGCCATAAAGCCATTGCGTACGGCTTCCGTACCGAGGGTTGCTTCAACCGTCTGCTGCTGGATAATCCGCAGAGGAACTGGAAGCGAACCGCCATTGAGGTAATCCGCGAGCTGCTTGGCTTCCTTGAGGTTGGCAAATGGCGAAATGGATGCACGACCATTCAGGATAGGCTCGTTGATGTTTGGAGCCATCAGGATACGTCCATCCAAGTACATCATCAGGATTTCCTGGCTATGGTCCTTGGTGAACTGTGCAAACTTGTCGCGGCCACGGGTGTTGAACTCAAGCTCAACCAGAGCGCCGTTGCCACCTGGGTTGAAGTTAGCATGAGCGCCACCTGGGGCGAGATCGGAGCCATCCATTTGCTTGCGTGCCTGGTTGAGGAAGGCTTCAAAGTTGGTGACTTCATCCGCGAGGGGCTGCAGCTTTGCGACATCTTCAGGGAGAATCTTGGCGCTAGTCTTGCCTCCGGCGCTCGGAAGCGTCTCGAGAGGCGCAGGCAGGAGGGTTTCCGCAGCCTTTGTCGCATCCTTGTCGGCGCGATCAAACATTTCGCGCAGAGCTTGGTTCGAATGGAAGCGATCACTGAAACGCTGGTTGGTGTTCTGGTCGAGGACTTCGTAGTGATCGCGGATTGGGCCATCCGAGACGACATCCAGCTTGTAGCGACCTAGCGAGTTCCGCTGCGTCACCCAGTCGGGGGAGTAGTAAAACTCGAGCTGAGCGGTCTTTTGCAGCTGCTCAATGATTTCCTGGTTGTTTTTGACCGATGGAATCTCGACAACGTACTGGTGATCACCCTTTGGGATGATGACTGGTTCGGCGACGCCATTTGCGTTGACGCGGTTCTCGATTGTACGCAGCACGGCTGCACGGGTGTCGTCGTTCCAGCGTACATCGGGAGACAGCTTTTCAATCTGTGCCTCGAGGACGACACGGGCACCACCCTGGATATCCAGTCCGAGCTTGGGAGTGACGCGCTTGCTGAATGCGTTTTTCGGTGCGAGCACGGGGGCAAGCACCACTGCAATTGCCGCCAGCGTGAGCGCAATAATAATGACAGATAGACGTTGAGGCTTCATATTTGACCTAAAACCAACCGATATTCGGATAAGTATATCGTTGACGGTTATTGACCGGTGCGCCCAAGTGTCGCCGTTACGTGTGTTACCTCTTGCATTGGTGCGCGAAGCGTGCTGTTATACGGTATGCAACCAAGGAGAATCGCTTTCGCAGTGCGTGTCGCCGCCCTATCGGCGCTGGCGATTCTTGCGATCGGCTGTGCCAAAACACAGCCTGCAAAGCCTGATTCCGACAAGATTGAGGCGGCGAAGCTGCAACAGCGGCAAAAGGACAATCCGGACATCCAAGCGGAGATAGGATCCTTTGATGCCGTCCTCCCAGATACCAACGGGCGCCCCTGGGTCGCCGTGTCAGGTGTGGCATCCGCAAAGCTGCTCACCGATCCAAGTGGAAACCGAAATGCAACATCCACCATCAAAGGTACTAAGGCACTCATTTATAAAAATGGCAACCCTGCCTTTACGATTGAGGCGCCGCTCATCATAGCTGATCAGAAAACCGCGCGCGTTACGGCAAGCGGAGGCGTGTATGCGGTATCCATTTTTGATGATGCGACTGCTGAGCGAAAGCTGGCATCGGATACCATGATTTGGGAAATGCGCCGCTCGACGCTTGTTGGGAAGGGTAATGTCAGCCTCTACGATGGACGCGGGTTTGAAATTCCAGCGGCATCTTTTAAAGCGGATGGCACGCTGGAGCGCATTGACATTTATACGGATGAGAAGCCGGTGTCCGGCTGGTGGAAATAGGTGCGAGTCATGTCACGCGATCTAATATTTATTGTCACAGCAGTAGCGACTGCAGCATGTATCGCCCCGCAGCTGCTCGCCACCCCGCAACCTCCAAAAGGCACCGCCGTTGTCGGCAAGTTCACGATCACCAACCCGGGCGGCTCGCTCAATGCTGAATTCCGTGACCGCAGCAAGCCGATTTTCGAAATGTCCGGCCCTGAGCTAAAACTGCGCTCGGTGCAGCTCGACCTAGATACACGTAAGGCCCGCCTCGAAATCAGCGGCAAGCTTATTACAAGAGGAACCTTCACAGGCCCCCTCAAGATTGTCGTCAAATCTGATGACCAAACAGACACCATCACTTGCAGTGGCGCAACCTACACACAACCCGATGCGAAATCGGATGCCGAGATTCTCCTCCAAGGGGATGTCCGCTGGGTGCATTTGTCGCCAAGTGTTGATGGCCCAGCAGAGCTAACGGGTAATGGCGGAAAGATCATTCTCCGCAGCGGGACCGCAGGACCATTGATTGAGCTGGGAAGCGGCTCGTTTACCGCAACGCCAAAACCTCCAAAAGCGGCACCGGGTAAGAAACCGTGAGCACTCCCGCACAGGAAAGCCACAAAATTGCCGTTCACGACCTCGTCAAGGAATACCGTGGTCGCCGCGTCGTAAGTGGCGTCAGTCTCAACTTTGAGCAGGGCGAAATCGTAGGCCTGCTCGGACCGAACGGGGCCGGGAAGTCCACGACATTTTATATGACCGTTGGGCTGGTGAAGCCGCTGTCCGGCAAGGTGATGCTGGATGACGAAGACATCACGCCGCTGCCGATGTACAAGCGAGCTCGCCGCGGTATCGGTTACCTCGCACAGGAACCGAGCATCTTCCGCAAGCTCAGCGTTATTGAGAATATTTTGCTGGTGCTTGAGGCGGTCGGGTGTCCGAAGGGTGAGCGCAAGGACAGGGCGATGCAGCTGCTGGCCGAGCTCGGGATGGACAAAAAGGCCGACTTGCGCGCATTTAGTCTCTCCGGCGGCGAACAGCGGCGTGTTGAAATCGCACGTGCACTTGCCGCCGAACCGAAATTTCTCCTCCTTGATGAGCCATTTGCTGGCATCGACCCACTGGCCATTGCCGACATCCAAGTCGTTGTCCGCCAGCTACGCGAGCGCGGCCTCGGCATCTTGATCACCGACCACAATGCGGCCGCGACGCTTGACCTCACAGACAGGTCCTATGTGATCGTCGAGGGCAAAGTGATCCGTGAAGGCACGGCGGAAGAGATTGCAAACGACGAGATGGTGCGAAAGTACTATCTGGGTGACAACTTCCGGCTCGCGCAATGACACGCATCAACCGCCTAATTATCGGTGAGGTCCTAGGGCCGTTTCTAGGCGGCGTCGGGATGTTTACGACGCTGTTCTTCGCCGCGGATGGCCTCCAGCGCATCGCCGACTATCTGCAGCGCGGCGAATCAGCGGCTGTCATTCTGCAGGTTGTTCTTTACACGCTGCCGACGCTACTTCCGTACACGATTCCGATGGCGATGCTCCTTGGGGCTCTCCTCGCATTTGGTAGGCTCTCGGGAGACTCGGAGATTGTCGCGATGCTAGCGGCGGGCGTGAGCTTTCCCCGGATTGTCGTGCCGGCGGTTCTCCTCTCCGCGGCAATTGCCCTCCCAATCGTGTGGCTAAACCAAAAAATCGTGCCCGAGCTTGCTTATGCGCGTCAAGCGGTGATTGACAATGCTAAAGCGCGCGGCGGCGGGTCTGCCGCAGGGCGGAATGCATTCGATGTTGCCGTCACGAATCCAAGCAGCGGCCGGATGACGGTGCACGCTGAGGGCGGCGTCTCCTTTGATGACAAGGGCCGTGGTGTTTTGAATGGTGTCACGATCACGCTTTGGGATGACACCAAGCCGGTCGTGACGGTAGCTGCACAAACGGCGACATGGAAGCTTGGCACGCGGAACTGGCTCCTCGATGGCGGTGTGACAAGCTTTGACCATAACTCGCTGGTCGGGATGCGGACCGCGGACACACGTCTGCAAGAAGTCACGCTTGGGACACCCGAAGACCTTCGTGCGCTAAGCCGGCCGGTGATTGAGCAGGTTACCGATCAGCTGCGCAAGCGCGCGCAGGTCCGGCGCAAGCTGGGCCAAGAAATGGATGCCCGTGAGGCGGAAGTCGAAATCGCCCGTCGGACAGCATTTCCGCTTGCGACGATTGTTTTCGTGCTGCTCGGGGCGCCGCTTGGCCTGCAGCCCCGCCGGGCTGGGAAGAGCCTTGGCTTTGGTCTCAGCGTTTTGCTGACATTTGGGTATTGGTCGCTGCTCCAGCTCGGGATGTCGATTGGAAAAGGCGGGGCGCTCCCTCCAGATTTAGCCGTCCAGTTACCGAACATCATTGGTGTGATCACCGGCATATTTCTTATAAAGCGGGTTGCTAGCTAGTGCTGTGTAGACTGGAGGCGTATTACCCATGGTAAACACCACCCTTCTGTTCTTTTTACTCCTCCTGCCTATCTCAGGGTTTATTGCCTGGGCGGGTGACAGAATTGGGCACCGTTTGGGGAAGCGGCGCGCATCTTTGTTTGGCTTGCGCCCGCGTCATACAGCCATTTTCATCACGATTACCTTTGGTATTGGGATTACGCTGGCATCCTTCGGCACGATGCTCCTGATCAGCCGCAGCTTCCGGCAGGTGGTTGCGCGTGGCGGTGCGCTTGCCCGTGACAATGTTGAGCTGCAGCGCACGCTTAATGCGGCAAAGCTTCGTCTTGAGGATGTGCGTAAGGAGCAGGTGCTTCAGGATAAAAAGCTGGTCGCTGCCCAGAAGGCTGCCGAGAGTGCCTTGGCGAGTCAGCACACCGCGGAGCGTGCGGTGGTTACGGCGCAGCTGCAGTTTTCGATCGCCGATGAAAAACTAAAGGCCGAGACCGCGAGTCTGGCATCCACTCGGTCGAACCTTAGGCTTGCAGTTGCGCGGGTTGAGAAGGCGAAGCGGGATGTCCGTGATGCCCTTATGAAGCGATCTATTGCGATGAAGGCATCCGTGGAAGCTGGGCGTATTGCGCTGGCGGCGCGGAAAGATGCTGGCGAGGCGAAGGGGCGCGTCGCGACGGCGGAGCGCGTGTTCGAAGCTGTGATGCAGCAGCAGCGCGCACGGCTTGCCGAACAACGCGCGCAGCTGAAGGACCTCGAGGATGCGGTTGCAATGCAGCTCGCAAGTCTTCAAACTCAAAAAGAGACGATTCGCTCCCAGCAGGACACGATTGATATGCAGTCGAGTAGGCTCGATCGTCAAAAGGAACAGGTAGAGGAGCAAGCTGCTGAGCTCGAGCTTCTGACACGGGATGTCGCTGAGTTATCTACTCGCCGTGCGGAAGTCCAGCAAGCACTCGATACACTTTCCATTGAAGCGGTGACGATGCGCTCCGGGAAAATTACATATCGTAACGGCGAAGAAGTGGCCCGGATGCAAGTTCCTGCGACGCGTAGTGTGGGCCGTATCCAAAATACCCTTGAGACACTGCTGGCGGTTGCGGCCAAGAATGCCGAGCTACGCGGCGCAAAGGCATCCAAGTCGAGTTCGCGTGCAGTCCGTATCCCAGAGCGGAATATCCGCCTCCCGACCGGACAGCTGCAAACAATTAGTGAGTTCGAAGCGCTGGCTGCGGCTGCAGAAAACATCGCGGCCGCGGGTGAGCCGGTGGTGATTGTGCTGTTTGCTACATCGAATGCGGTTTCTGGCGAAGCAGTTTCTGTGGACGTCCGGACATTCCGAAACCCGTTGTTGTTTGCAGCTAGAACGGTGCTCGGTGAGCTGTCTGTTTCTGGAAATGTCAGCCGCGAGCAGGTGGCGGACAAGCTGTATCAGCTGCTGCGTGGCGACATCCGAAGGAAACTGCTCAAAGCTGGCATCATCCCGCCAAGTCTTGGGACGGGAGTGGATGGCGAGCCGATTGGGGAGACGCGCATCGATGATGTCCTGAAAGTCCTCGACCTCGCGCGGTCGGTCAGCCGTTCAAAGATTGTGATCCGTACGGAGAAAGATATCCGTGCAGGGGATGCGGTTTTGCTGACATTTACCGCGATTGGCATCGATGGCAATCCGCTGGGAGCGCGTCCGGATGACAGTGTTCCTCCGGTGAATCCGGAGCCATAACCGGTGATTGTCCTCGCGATTGATCCTGGCCGGTCAAAGTGTGGTGTGGCGGTTTGTACGCCTCGGGATGACAGCGACCGTCCGCGTATTTTGCAACGAGAGGTCGTGCCGACGGACAAGCTGGTAATCAATGTGATTGCTCTGGTGGATGCCCACCAGCCGGATGTCGTGTTGATTGGCGATGGCACGCAGAGCGCGACGCTCCGCAAGGCGGTGGCAAAGGTGCTACCGGAGGGGTTGCCCTTCTATGAAGTCCCGGAGGCATTTACCAGCCAGCGGGTCCGTGCGCGGCTGCAGAAGGAATGGCTCCCGAAGGGGTTGATACGCTTGCTGCCGACGGGGATGCGACCTCCACCAAAGGCTTATGATGATTATGTTGCTGCGCTGCTCGCGGAAGATTGGTTGCTGGCGCAGAGGAACAAAGTTGATGTTGGTATTGAATAAGTAAACCCTCCCCGTGATTTGTTGGGGAGGGTTTTTCTTCTTTAAGTGTGAATTCGAAGTCAGGTTTTAATCGCGCATTTTCATTTTTCGTTGCTGCGCTGCTCGCGGAAGAATGGTTGCTGGCGCAGAAACAGATTTCTTGGGATGAAACATCAGATTAGATCGAAGTGCTATTTTAGGTTCTCCTGAGAAAGGCGTTCGATTATCTGGTTGAGACCTAGAGTGTGTTAGTGACTTACTTAAAGAAAAATAACCCTCCCCGTGATTTATTGGGGAGGGTTTTTCTTTTTTTCAGCCAGAGAAACAAGGCTTAGACAGCCGTGGAAAAAGCGACTATCCGCGCATGTCCATTCCGCCATCGACCGTAAGCGTCATACCCATTACAAATTGAGCAAACGGGGATAGCAAATAAACTGCAACCTTTTCCCACATCAAAAAGAAAAAAATTAATTCTTCCTTCAGACACAAGACCAGCTCACGGGCACTATTTCACCTACCCGCGCATGTCCATTCCACCATCCACGGTCAATGTCATACCCGTTACGAACTGCGCAAGCGGCGACAGAAGATAAACAGTCGCGCCAGCGATGTCATCTGGGAGGCCAATCCGTCCAAGAACAAAGTCTTTGGCCACATCTTCGCGGCCAAGCGCATCTAGGCTTGGCGCAGCCATATCCGTCTCGGTCCACGCGGGAGCGACACAGTTACAACGGATTTTGTTCGGACCTAGCTCAAGCGCCATCGAGCGCATAAACATAATCTGCGCGGCTTTGCTGGTGGCGTAAGCCGAGTAGACCGCGGAGCCGCGCTGGCCAGCCGTCGATGTGTAGATCACAATGCTGCCTTTGCCGTTGTCGCGCATGTAAGGAACAGCCGCCTGAACGCAGAGGAAGGTTCCGCGGACATTCACGCCCATCGTTTTATCCCAGAACTCAGCGGTCATCTCATCGATTGGGCCGGCTTCGAAGACGCCAGCAGACACCACAAGTCCGGTGATTTTGCCGAGCTGCGCAACAGCATCCGCCATCATGTTCTTCGCGACGCCATCCTGGCTGATATCACCCTGGACGGCATAGCCACGACGGCCCATCGCTTCGATTTCAGCGACGACCTTATCGGCGGCAGCCCGGTGGGACAAGTAGTTGACAGTGACATCCGCGCCAGCCTTTGCGGCCATCCGGGCGGCTGCGGCACCGATGCCGCGGCTTCCGCCAGCGATGAAGATGTGTTGTCCAGTGAGGTCAATCATGAAGGTGAGGTCTTTCTTGAACGGTTATCTCAGATGCTAAGCGAACATCACCGCTGCGTCAATCCGTTTCGGAACATCGCCAACGAAAGAATTTCTAGTCGTAAGCCATTTGGCGATGGTCTCCCAGAAGGCGCCGCTGGCGAGGATTCGCATTTTCCAAAATGTGCGGAGCGAACTGGAAGCGCATAAAGGGTGAGAACTGTTGCGCGATGAACCTATGAGAATAGTGCACCTGAAGCAGGTAGCGGGTTTTATCCGATGTGTTTTCTGAGCCCGTGTGCCAGATTTCTGAGCGGAAGAAGAGAACATCCCCAGCTTTGCAAAGGACAGCTTCCATTTGCTTGCCTTGCCACTCAGGATTCGTTTCCTTGCCCCAGACAAGTGCGCGGCCAGACTTGTGCGAACCCGGAATCACCCACGTCGGCGCAAGGGAGACATCAAGGTCGTCGAGATAATAATGCGCTGTGCAGACATAAATCGGCAGCTTTATCGTGCCGTTGAGAAGATGTTCTTCGGGGACATCGATGAATGTGCGGTCCGTATGCGGACTCCAGCCATTGTGACCAGGCCGGCTGCGCCACGCAGATTCGCCGATGATATGGCATTCCTGGCCCATCGTGGACTCGGCGAGGTCAATCAGTGGCTCGCGGTCGCAGAGATCGAGAAACCACTTGTCGCGGTTAAAGACATTTTTATAATGGTCGGTCGGCCCGGAGAGGTGTTTGTCCCAGCCGAAACCGGTGAGATTATCGATTGCATCCCGTGTCCGCTTGACCTCATCGGGAGAAAGCACACCCGGGATGAGCGCAAAGCCATCCTCGTGGAGAGCATCCGTCATGCCCGCGATGTCATCCTGAGCAAATGTCTTTTGTCGATATTCAAAATCTGCCATGGGAACCTCTTAGCACGCACTCGTGTAGTACAAATATCGCCCGAAAGGGAAAATATTTCCAGAGCACTATCCGGGATTTATTGGATGCGTTGGTAACAATTCGTTAACAACTGAGGTTCGCTGCTTTAAACACACGTGTGCGTAAAGCAAAGCACTCGGAAAGGGTGCGTTTTTCTGGCATCTCCTTGATATGCGATGTGGTGGATTCCGCGTGGTGCCAAATGTAGGACTTAGTGGGCGATAGCGAGAATCAAAAAGATACACATGCACCTGGAATCACCCCCATCCAATAAGCTCGTCGTTCATGACTTCGCCAGCCTCCAAAGTGGAGCCATCGGGACGTGCGCGAGCCTCGGCTTGCAGCTGATCGTCCTGTCCGATGTTGTTGCGGGGGATGCGGGCGCGATCACCAGGCATCACCGGGACTTTTTCTCCCTCTACGTCGCGCGGCGGGGCTCAGGAAATCACCTCATCGATGGCAAATCGTATTCCGTTGTCCGCGGGGATGTTTTTGTGATGTGGCCCGGGATGGAGCACTGGTTTGATGGCGGCGATGATCTGTGGTTTGACACGATTCATTTCCAGACGGAAATGTTTGACTCCCAGACACAGGATATTTTGGCGACGGTTGCGGGTTTTTCGGCATTGGTACTCGCCGACAGTGCCCCTGACTCTAACTTCCGCTTTGGCGGGCGCTGGCTGCACCTCACGCCGGTTGCATACGAGCAGGTGAGCACGTGGATGAGCGAGATCCGGGATGAATGGCGCTCGGGGACCCTCGATGGCATGCTTGTTTGCCGTGCAACCTTTTTGCGGCTGCTCATTTTTCTTGCGCGTGCCCGTGCGAAATCGGCTCCAACAGATGCCGCTATCCACAAGGCTGGCCATGCCGCGACCGTTGCCGCGGCGATTCGCTACATGGAGGATGGCTTTGCGGGACCACTGCGTATCGAACAGGTTGCAAGCGCTGTTTTTCTCTCGCCGGACCGCTTTACGGAAGTCTTTTCGGCAGAGGTTGGGATGACGCCGCGAGCCTATGTCCGCCGTTTGCGTGTCGAGCGTGCCGTCAGCCTTCTTCAGACCACTGAGCTGACATTGGCGACGGTGGCGGATCAAAGTGGGTTTGCGGATGCTGCACATCTTTCCCGTGTTGTCCGGGAGGTGACCGGGGACACGCCTCGTACCGTTCGCCTCCGTGCACAGCAAAGCGCCGGCCGTGGGCGACTCGTGCTAGAATCGCGGAATGGAGACACTACGCCTGTGGCCTGAAGGCCGAATGCCCCTTTCCCTTGATAATGGCAAAGATGCCGTTCCCACACTCACTGTTTACAAGCCTGCAAAGCCCAATGGCAACGCAGTCGTGGTCTGCCCAGGCGGCGGCTACGGTGGACACGCGCCACATGAAGGCGAACCGATTGCCAACTGGCTCAACACCCTCGGCCTGACAGCGCTTGTCGTGACGTATCGCCTCGGGACGCAAGGGTATCGCCACCCGGCACCGCTGCTCGATGCCCAAGAAGCGATTCGCCAGGCGCGTGCAATGGGCCTCAGGAAAGTCGGAATCCTTGGATTTAGCGCCGGCGGACACCTCGCGAGCACCGCGGCAACGCACTTCGCGCCGGATTGTCGCCCTGATGTCGCAGTATTGGTCTATCCCGTTATCGACATGAATGGTCCTTACACCCATGTCGGCAGCCGAAACAACCTCCTCGGAGACAAGCAGACCATCGCGCTCAAGCTCAATCTGTCCAACCACTTAATGGTCAATAAGGACACACCGCCGACATTTCTGATGCACACCTACGATGACACCGTTGTGCCAGTTGAAAACAGCCTGCTGTTTGCGCAGGCCTGTGCGGCGCACAAAGTGCCATTTGCGCTCCAGGTCTACGAAAAGGGTGCGCATGGGGTTGGGCTCGGATCGGCAGCTGCGCCTGAGACATTTGAGTGGCCAAAGGCATGCGCCGAGTGGTTCAAAGCCCGCGGGATGGTCTGAAGCCTCCGAACCAGACATGCTTCCTGCTACACTAATCTGTGATTATCAACGACCTGCGCTGCACGGATTTCCGCTGTCACACGCAGGTCTCTTTGTCTCCACAGCCGGGTCTAAATGTGCTCGTCGGCGAAAATGGCCACGGCAAAACAGCTCTCCTCGAGGCGCTTTACACTCTTGCGACGAGTAAAAGC
>Ga0209597_1002270_pt1 | contig 12254 bp, 8 predicted proteins | sample M_140625_MF_Meta_FD_187316 | JGI IMG/M metagenome (GOLD analysis project Ga0209597, IMG submission 187316) | Freshwater microbial communities from Lake Montjoie, Canada to study carbon cycling - M_140625_MF_MetaG (SPAdes) (version 2) | ecosystem: Environmental > Aquatic > Freshwater > Lake...
TGGGCAAATAAAATCCGCCCATTTCACGCGCACGCTCATTGTAGTTGTCGAACCCTGGGATACCGGCCTCAATCGCATCGCGAATATGGTCGTAATGGGTCGCGTATTTGTCCCACGGAATCACACTTTTACTACCCAATGTTGCCTTTGCCAAACCAATCACAATTTGGGGTTCGCTGCGGAGATCGCCGGAAACGGGTTTGAGTTTTCCTTTCGACATCTGCACCACACCCATAGAATTTTCGCAGGTGATAAACTGGTGCTCGCCGTTGATGATATCGGAATCAGACCTGCCGAAACAGGGGAGGATGATGGCTTCCTTGCCTGTCACCAAATGGCTGCGATTTAACTTGGTAGAAACCTGCACCGTAAGGTCGCAATTTTGCAAGGCATTGGCCGTGTATTCTGTATCGGGGCTGGCCGACAAGAAGTTTCCACCCATCGCAAAGAACACTTTTGCATCGCCTTTTTGCATCGCGTGGATACAATCAACCACATCGTAGCCGTGGGCTTGAGGCGGGTGAAATCCAAATGCTTTTTCGATGCGATCCAAGAACGCCTGAGGTGGTTTCTCGTAGATGCCCATGGTACGATCGCCTTGCACGTTGGAGTGACCTCGAACGGGACAAGTGCCTGCACCTTCTTTGGCGATACTGCCCTTGATCAGTAACAAATTCACCACTTCTTTGATGGTATCCACCGCGTTTTTGTGCTGCGTGAGTCCCATCGCCCAGCAAGCAATGATCTTGGTTTTGTCTTTGAGTGCCGCCACCGTTTCATCAATTTGCCACTGTCTGAGGCCGGTTTGTTCGATGAGTTTTTCTAGCGATTGCGCTTCGATATTCTGCTTCCAAGCATCAAATCCTTGGGTGTTGTTGGCAATGAAATTATGGTCTAATACTGTTCCCGGAGCCTTCTTCTCCTCTTCGAGCAGCAACTTTTCGATGGCTTGAATCAGCGCCATGTCGCCGTTGAGCTTCACCTGCAAGAAAATATCCGTGAGTCTGGCTTTGATACCCAACGCGCCTTTTACCGATTGCGGATCCGAGAATGCAATCAGGCCGGTTTCGGGCAATGGATTAATAGAGATAATGGTGGCGCCGCTCTCCTTCGCTTTTTGCAATGCACTGAGCATGCGGGGGTGGTTGGTGCCGGGGTTCTGACCAATGATTAGGATGGCTTCGGCCTTGTAGAAATCTTCGAGTTTTACCGAACCTTTTCCGATGCCCACGCTCTCGTTGAGGGCCACACCACTGGATTCGTGGCACATGTTGGAGCAATCGGGGAGGTTGTTGGTGCCGTATTCGCGGGCAAAAAGTTGATACAAAAACGCCGCTTCGTTCGATGTGCGTCCGCTTGTATAAAACACCGCCTCATTGGGCGATTTGAGTTTGTTTAAATGCGATGCGATTTTCCCAAAGGCATCGTCCCAGCTAATGGGCGTGTAGTGCGATGCACCTTCGGCGAGGTACATGGGTTGTGCGATACGACCTTTCTTTCCGATTTCATAATCGTTGAGCAACGACAAATCCGCTACGCTGTTTTTGGCAAAAAAATCGGGGGTCAATCGCTTGGTTGTGGCTTCGTCGGCCACGGCTTTGGCTCCGTTTTCACAATATTCACCGATGGGAGAGCGCTCGTCATCGGGATCAGGCCAAGCACAACTGGGGCAGTCAAATCCGCCTTTTTGGTTGAGGGCAAAGAGGGCTTTGGCACCTCGGGCGACATTCATTTCTTTGAGCACGTGTTGCACGGCGACTTTCACACCGGTTATACCTGCCGCGGAAACACTGGGTTTATGCAACTTTAGGTTGAGCAACTGCTCCGGTGTTTCAGCGTGAACCTGTGTAGTTGAAGTGTCGTGTGAGGTGTTTTTGATGTGCTTATTGTTCGCCATGGTGTACTCTGAAAATCAAAAATACCAAATTCTTTTGGTGAACCCATAAAATCCTTTTCAACGACAGGTTTGATTGTGTAGTTGTTTGGATGTAGCCGGTTTATTTATCACGCATCAAATCGAGTTCTACCTCAATAGTAAGGACGTTGGTTGTGGGTTGATTCGATGAAAAAGCGATGCGCTGCCTGGGGTTTTCGCGCCAGATTTCGCGGGTGCTTTGGCCCAATTCGATGATGTATTTTTGATTGCCGTAATGGGCGTGGTGTTCTTCTGGGTAGCCAATACGCAGCACCCATGTCATTGTTTGGTTTGGGAAAGACAACGCAGTTTCTAATGACCCGCCACTGAGCAAGTTTTCCAGTTCGTTTTCCTGAATTCGAAATCGTATGTGGTTGTCTTTGATGCGAATTTTCATGGTAATTTCTTCCGTGGTTGCCTTATCCGCGATTCGATTTTTCTTTAGGTTCAGTCCTTGGAATGGGTTTCCACCCTTTGACTGTGGGTGTAAATATTGCATCTTTCGCCGCGTAAAAATCCGACAAGAGTGATGCCGAGTTCATCGGCGAGGTCGATCGCGAGGCTGCTTGGTGCGCCTACGGCGACAATCATTCTGATGCCGGCCATGGCTGCTTTTTGGACCAGTTCAAAGGAAATACGTCCGCTGAGCAGAAGGATTTGGTTGGAGAGAGCGGTGAGGGTTTTGGAATTTTGACCATTGATTTCATCCGTTTTGGCGTTCATGAGCCACGCGCCAATGAGTTTGTCTAAAGCGTTATGCCGTCCTACATCCTCCGCCGTGGCCATGATTTCTCCACCCAGGTTGAATAGGGCACAGCCGTGAATTCCCCCTGTAAATTCAAAGGTAGATTGGGCTTTGCGAAGTATATCGGGCAGTCCAAAAAGAAGACTAGCATCCACCTTCCATTGGGTTTGGGGTAGGGCGATTTTGCATTTGACTTGCACGGCATCGATGGAGGCCTTTCCGCAGACTCCGCAACTGGAAGTGGTGTAAAAATGTCGTTCCATGGAATCAAAATCCAAAATCACTATATCGTGAAGTTGAACCGTGATGCTGCTTTGGTCTTGCGATGCGGCGATGTCAAGGATGTCGCTCGCGGAAGTGATGATGCCTTCGGTAAACAAAAATCCGGCGGCGAGGGCTTCGTCGTTTCCGGGCGTGCGCATCGTTATGGCGATATTTTTTTGGGTATTGGGTTCTAGGTTGGCTCCGGTTAATCGGATTTCTAGGGGTTCCTCAACGGCTACGAAATCATTGGTTGATAGGGATTTGCCGTGTTCTAGGCGGATGATTTCGGTGGGTGATATGCTGAGTTTGGTAGACAATGGTTGTTTTCTGTGCGGTGGTTTGAGATGGCAATCCGGTACGATGATATTTTGGAAATGGTTCGTTGCGAGATGCAATTTAGTTTCTAAAATCGGATTTAGCGTGGAAATTGTATTTCAGTGGGGCGGGGATTTTTCATTGGAGTTCGGCGTTTCATTGGGAAAATCAAAACTTCTCAGGGCGAGCATTTGTGTTGTTGTTGGGACGATGCAGTGATGGGGATTTTGTTCAATGAAGGCGCGCAGACTGGATTGGGTTTCGGCGAAGGTGTTGAGGTTGCGTAGAATCGACATAGGGTAATAGGCCACAAGGGGGTCGATGATGCCCGTGATTGGGTTTCTGTAGCAGCAGATTTGCTGATTCATGAGTCCCACGGCGAGGAGATTTGAGAGGATTTCCTCGGTGATATTTCTGTAATCACAGCCCAGGAGGATGAGGTGTTGCGGCAGCGTTTTTTCTTCTTGTTTTTTCGATTCGATGCGCTTTTCTCCAACGGAAAATTGATTCGCTGATGAATTTGCATCTCTCGAATTCTCATCCAAACCAATTAAGGCCAAATAGCTCAGCAGTCCTGTGAGGGGTCCTTTGTCTGCAAATTTTGGGTTATCGAATACAGTTTGAAGGGCAGGAGAGGTTTCTACGGGGATGTTTTGTTCTTCTCTGCAAGAAATATGCACGATGTCGCACAGCGCTGAGAGTCCGCCCGCCGCGCGCAGCGCGGCGGGCGGACCCCCCACCGAAATCAAAGCCTTGTCAAATCCCATTCTACGACTTGCACCGCCGGCCAATACCAACCCCGCGATCATTTCCCCAAAGCCGTCGTTGTCTTTTTACTCAACTTCTCCGCCTCGAGATGCGCCGCCTCCTCTATTTGCGTGGCCTTTTCATTCGCCTCCTTTTCAATCTTATCCGCTTTGGCATTGCCTTCCGCCTCGGTTTTATCGGCCAACTTATAACCTTCGGCCCTTGCCGCACTTGCCTTCTTCTCAGCCGTTTTTAACAACTTTTCTCTGACGCCTCGAGCAATTTTTTTCTTGATCGGATCCCCCGCCGCTGCCACCATCGCATCGGCCTCCTTCTGTGCATTCTCCATCGCCAAACTGTATGCCTGATCCGTTTTACTGCGCTGCTCATTCGCCAAGTTTTTGGCCGCCTGTCTCACCTGCTCCGCCTGCTGTTTGGCCGCCTGTCTCAATTGCTCCGCCTTCTGACTTGCCTCACGGTTGATTTTCTCCAACTTTTGGTTCATCTCGTCCGTAATCTTGTTTTTTGCCTTGTCGATCAGCGGTTTTGCGTACTGCTGACCTACGCCGCGCCAATCAATCGACATCCTAGGTTGCTTCACGTCGCCCTCAATCACAAACGGTACCACCTTGCCTTTCACCAACATCTTTCCGCCCAAATGCAACTGCTTGTTTAAGTCCATGTAACCGCCCATTTTCATCGACGCCTCCTTTGGCAAAGCCACCGAAATCGAATCTTTTAATGTGAGCTTGCCATTTTCAATCGCAAATCCCGCCTTGGTTGGCTTCAATGCCAGTTTTGCGTCTTTACCCCATTGCAATTGCTTGGCTGCATCGCCCATCCAAGTGGGAACATCCAACTGGCCGCTGAATAAGTCAAACAATCCCGCGGCTGTTAATGAACCCCAGTCGGGCGACAAAGTAGGTGAGAAACTCAATCCCGCCGTGGTTTGTAAGTTAGCCAATCCTTGAATCCGGCCCAAAATGGGTGCAAATTCTTTCACCAAACTTAGCGTATTGGCAATGTCCGATGGGTTGGCATTCAAAATATTGAAATCGGTGGTAAACTGCGGCTTGCCACCCAAAGGATAACTATAGGCCATATTTCGCAATTCCACTTTAGAGCCCAAGAATAAGGCCGACAAGGGGTTGACAGCGACTTTGCCATTGGCGACTTCAACTTTGGCGGTGGCTTGTTGAAATTTATAATCTTGGAAAAGGAGTTGGTTGACGTTCATGTTGAGCATCAAATTGAGGTTGTCTGGGATGCGCGGAGCCGATGTTGTTGTCTCAGTGCTGGACGACGCTGCGGCATCGTTCTCATTCCCGGCGGGAGCATCCGTTTTGGTATTTCCACCAGACGCATCTTCGCTCATGGACGACATCCATTCGTTTAAATCGATGCTTGCGCTGTTCACAATGAGAGAACCAGTCAGGGTTTCATGGTTCAAATAATACCCCAACATGTTTTGCAATTTTCCATTCAGGCTCATGGCGGACTTTCCGTATTGAATTCCTTCGCCCAACACGGCAAAATCACTCGGACTAACGCTCATCGATAGCGATTTCATTGAAAGAGGTAGTGTGCCCGCAGCATCGTATTTGATTTGATTCAAGGCGATATCGCCGCTGGCTTGTAAATCGTTGATTTGTTTTTTCTCAACAGCGCTATAATGGCCGTCGAACGCAAAATGGGCTTTTACCTCACCCGAAATGTCCGTGCCCGACTCCAAGGGAATCAATTTTTTCCATTCATCCAAATGAAGGTCGATGTCGATTTTCCCCTTTGCATAAGGATCGCTGATTGGTGTTTTCATATCCAATTCCACCGAAATGGGATCCCCACTCAAATTGGCTTTCAACGGAGCAATCACAACATGGGTGTTGTCTGGGTTGCCATCGGTGTTGTCCATCAAGAAGTTAAGTTCTATGTTGCTGGCGTTGGCGGGCATTCCGGGGTATTGGAATCCGGCTTTGGCCACATTGATTTCGGCGTGGGTTGATGGCATTCTTACATCGTCCATGATGCCTTTCATCAGGAAAACGAGTTTCAAACTGCCCGATGCTTTCACGTCGGCAAAATTCTCTGTGTAACAGCCGGGGACAACGCTGAGAAAGGATTTGAAATCGCTGTTTGGTGTGCGCACATCGATATCCATGTCCATGTCTTTTTCGCGCATTTCCACCCAACCTTTGGCTTGTAATGGCAACGCATTGATATTGAAGTTGTTATCGGCAAAACCAAATCGCATCTTTTTCAGGTCCATGTCGATGTCTGTATTCGCATCCACTTTGGCCTTGCTTAACATTGTCATTCCCGCATAAGACATCGTAAATTGGTCGATGAGCAGATCATTTTTTAGCGTAAAAACTTCGTTGGCAAAATCGCCCTTGGCATGCCAGTTAAGGCCGTTGCTGGTGATTTCGAAATCCAACGAATGGTCGATATAGTGCAACCGCGTATTTTCGATAGAAAGGTCGTTTATTTTGATCGCAACGGGTGCTGCTGAGGTATCTTGGGGCGTAGCTCCGGCGGTTGTATCGGGTTTTGCGAGGTCGAAGTTGGCCGCACCGCTCTTCAAAAAGATGATTTGGGCTCTGGCGTCTGAGATCGCAATTTTTCGCACCACGATGGTTTCGCCTTTCCAGATGGAGGCCAGATCCAAAACCACGCGGAGATTCTTCGCATCGATGAGGGTATCATGGGCAAAGGAATCCACGCCAACCACTTTTACATCGTTGAGGCCGAGGCTGAGGTTTGGGAAATTGCGGATGAGGCTGAGAGAGACATCGTCGTTGAAACTCACTTTCGCATTGAGGTTGTTATTGGCTGCTTCTTTTACGGCACTTACAATTTTGCCTTTGAATGCGAAGGGCAATAGCAGTAGGAGGGCCAGAAGGGACGCGAGGCTGATGCCGGTGATTTTTGCGATTTTTTTGAAATTCATGGGATGTATCGTTCTACAAAAATAATCAATGATGGTGGAGCATAAACGTGTTTACTCGGTTAAGTGCATTTTGTCTCACATCCAAATAAAATAAGTTGATATCGCCGATGTGGTAATTGGGGTTGGTGTAAAATCGACTCCCAGGAAATTTTGGCTTGGTGATCCAGAGAATTCCGCCGTGAACTTGGGCATCGCAAATGCGGGGCAAAGTATTCGAAAAGGGCCTGAGCACGGCACCCACTTGTTTTGATTTGTCGATATAATTTTCGTTGAGCTCCCAACTGATCGGGTTTACGCAAACGGCACGCTCCAAAGCCAGAGGATAATAGGGCGGAACAAAGCCTCTTTCGTAGCTACTCCAGCTCAGAAAGCACCCTGTGGCGGAATCATTGGCACAGGCCGGCAGACCGGGCAAAGAATCGTAGGGGACGGGCATGCCTACCAGATAAGCGGCCACCAGTTGCTGCTGAAGCGGCGTTCCCAAAATATGCTCTTTGATGATGCGTGCTGCGTGGATCGTGCCTTGGCTGTGCGATGCGATAATGATGGGTCTGCCTTGGTTCCAGTGTGCTAGGTAGTACAAAAAGGCTTGTTCCACATCGTTGTATGCTGTGTCTAAAGCCGCTTGTTTGTCGTCCTTGTGCGATGTGAGGAATACGGAATAATGGGCCTGACGGTAGCGCGGTGCATAAATTTTGCCGGCGGCGTTGAAAGCGGAGGCTTGGTATCGAATCGGACTTTCGTCAACCCCTTTGTTTAGGCCCGCATCGCGAAGGTCTTGATTCCAAATAAACTCGGTTTTGGGTTCCTCGGTATAGGTGGTGGGGTGGATGAAAAATACGTCGGCCTGGGCATCGTTTTGGTTGTTTTTGAGTCCTCGCGGACAGTCATCGGCGGGGTCGTTTTTTGATGGCAGGGCGCTCCAGTGCTCCGGTTGGGCGTAGTTGGGCGGGGGCGGACAGGGGCAGGTTGAAAATCGCTTGACATTGCAGTAACCTTGGCCGAAAGCGTCTGGGACGATCACTAAGAGTGCGCTGAGAAGGAGGGAGAATCTTGCAGACATAGATAAATGGAGACGAGTTTTTATTTATATTCGTTCAAAAATAACACTATGTATACTGGTTTGGTTCACGTGCACAATTTGTTGCGTTGGGTGATAGTAATCACCTTGGTTTGGTCTCTGTTAAATGCTTTCAAGGGCAAGAATGGAAAAGAAACCCTGATTCTGATGATTTCTTCTCATGTGATGTTGTTGGTGGGTTTGATCCAGTGGATTGGCGGCGATTGGGGTCTAAAGCAAATCAAGAATTTGGGAATGGGCGAGGCGATGAAAAACACTGCCATCCGTTTTTTTGCGGTAGAACATTCTTTGATGATGATTATCGCGGTGGCGTTGATTACGATTGCGCATCGTTCGGCAAAAGCGACTAAGCCCAATACAAAATGGTTTTTGTTGGCTGCCTTGCTAATCATTTTGATGATGATGCCAGGACCTTGGAAATCAGATCCAGCTTTGCAGCGCGGTTTGTTCCCCGGTGCGTAGGAAAGAACTTGAGTGTATTCGTTTGAATAAAGTCAGCTGACGAAAATTCTATGGTTTTTTCGCTCAATCTGACAAGTTTTCATTCATTGACCTCGTGAATCGGTAGATCTCGTTTTGGCAACATTTTTGTTTATCGCTCTGCCATGAAAATGTCTTTCAAACAATCGCTGCTGCTAGGTTCCGCCCTGCTCTTCTTGTCGTTGATTTTTGGATACACCGGCGCTTGGCTATACAACACCAATTTATTTGGCCGCGCCTCCTCCGGTTTAAAAATTGCCGGGGATGTGCAAGATGCCTCTGCCATGCGTGCCATATCGGTAAACGGGGCCATGCCCTCCGGATTTGAGCAAGCCTCTGCCACTTCCACGCCCTCTGTTGTTTTTATCAAGACCATCAGCACCGTACAATACGAAAGTCCTTTTAGTGGTCTGTTCTGGGATTTCGATCCTTTCGGTTCTAGGGGACAGGCGGCAAGCACCGGTTCGGGTGTGATTGTGAGCAAAGACGGGTATATTGTTACCAACAACCACGTGATCCAAGGGGCCGACAAAATAACGGTAGTGCTCAATAAGCCAAAGACTGAATATACGGCACGTGTTGTTGGGACCGATCCCAGCTCGGATTTGGCGGTATTGAAGATTGAGGCCACCAATTTGCCTGCTGTGGCGTTTGCCAATTCAGATCTTGTGAAAGTGGGTGAGTGGGTGTTGGCGGTGGGCAATCCGTTCAATCTTACCAGTACAGTGACGGCGGGCATTGTGAGTGCCAAAGGCCGAAACATCAACATCGTTAAAAATCAGTTCCCTATTGAGAGTTTTATTCAGACCGATGCGGCCATCAACCCCGGCAATTCTGGCGGTGCGTTGGTGAACCTTCGCGGCGAATTGGTGGGCATCAATACTGCCATCCAAAGCAATACGGGAAGCTATTCGGGTTATGGTTTTGCGATTCCAGCCAATATCGTAATGAAAGTGGTGGCGGATTTGATGGACAACGGCGTGGTGTTGCGGGCGTTTTCAGGGATGACCGTGGGCGAGGCAAATTCGGATGAACTCAAGCGCTTTGGATTGAGCAACGATGCGGTAAAAGTGACAGAATTGATTGAGGACGGTCCGGCCTACAAATCAGGACTTCGAGTGGGTGATGTGATTACGCATTTGGGCGATCTCCCGGTGGATGGAAAACCCATGTTTGATGAGCATTTGGCATACAAACGTCCGGGTCAGACATTGGAGTTGCAGTATCTGCGCGAAGGCCAAACGGCCAAGGCGGAGTTGTTGCTCATCGGAAAGACAGAAAACCAGGCTTTGTTGATGAAAGGCGCGGTCAATAGCAAGTTATTGGGTGCGGATTTTCAGCCCTTGAGTGGGGGCGATTTGCAGAAATATGGACTTACCAGCGGCATTCGATTGCTCAATATTCAGCGGGGAAAGACCATTGCACAGATGGGACTCGGTGAAGGCTTTGTGGTGGTGAAATTCAACGGGAAGTCTTATGCGGAGCCCGAGGATTTGATTGCAGCGATGGAAGCTGCGCGCGGACGGATTGAAATCGTTGGGAAAGACCGCAACGGCAGCAACCAGAGCTTTAGCTTTTACAGTTATTGAGTTCGTCCCAACCCAAAAGAATATCTTTGCAGTATGAACCCTGCAATTCCCAAATTACATTTTGCTGATTCCAACCGCTTTTTTGTGATGGCGGGACCTTGTGCCATCGAAGGCCGCGATATGGCTTTTGAAATTGCCGAGCATTTGGTGGGCGTGAGTGAGCGCTTGCAGTTGCCGCTGATTTTCAAAGGCAGTTATCGCAAAGCCAACCGTTCGCGGATGGATTCGTTTACGGGCATCGGCGATGAAAAGGCCTTGCAAATTTTGGCCGAAGTGGGGGCGCATTTTGGTATTCCTACGGTGACCGACATTCATGAATCTCATGAGGCAGCCATGGCGGCGGAATATGTTGATGTTCTGCAGATTCCCGCGTTTTTGTTCCGTCAGACAGAGTTGCTGGCGGCAGCAGCGAGAACCGGAAAATGGGTCAATATCAAAAAGGGTCAGTTTGCCGGCCCCGATGCCATGAAACACGCGATGCAAAAATGCGTGGATTGTGGAAATGATCGGGTGATGCTAACCGACCGTGGAAATATGTTTGGTTACGGCGATATGGTGGTTGATTTTCGCAACATTCCCCAGATGCAGCAATTTGGCGCACCGGTGGTGATGGACATCACCCACAGCTTGCAACAGCCCAACCAGAGCAGCGGAGTAACAGGCGGGAAGCCAGAATTGATAGAAACGATTGCCAAGGCGGCTATTGCCGTGGGTTGTGATGGACTGTTCATTGAAACGCATCCAAATCCTTCGGTTGCCAAAAGCGATGGCGCCAATATGTTGCCGTTGGATCAGTTTGAAGGGCTGATGCAGAAATTGATTCGCGTCCGCGAATCAATTTTGTAATTACTTCTTTTTCTTCTTATCCTCCGGCTTGTCGGCTGGTGCAGCATCACCGTCAGCAGGGGCAGCAGCATCGCCTTCAGCACCTGGCTTCGCCTTTACCGGACGGGCAGGTCTTGCTGGACGCTCTTTCTTTGGTGCCTTCTTGGGAATCAAGATGTATTCCGCATCAGTTAAGTAAGATTCTGCTTTGAATACTTTGAAGAAACTCTTACCCAACGTTGGCTGATCTACCTTGTCTGTAATTTGGAAAGTTACGTTGTTGATCACAAAACCGTTGATCTCCAATTTGTTGATCATGAACTTGTTGCTCGGCAATTTGGTTTTGCCCACCTTCAATTTTTCACCTTCCAAGAAATCTTTCTTGCTGATCAATTTCTCTCTGTACCACTGCGCTGCAACTTCCAGAGGAATGGCAGTGAATTTTCCGTTAAAGTCGAACGCAAACGCTGTTGGATCCTTATCCAATACCATGGCGGTGATGGTTGGCTTGCCAGCGTTGTTGCCCAATTTGGCACGAACAGCATAAGAAATATCCAAACCAGATCCGGCAGCAGGGGCGTCAGCGGCTTTCTTCGCTTTCTCAGCACTGTCCTTCTCTTGCTTGCCAATGTTGGTATTGTTGATGTCTACGTCCTGATTTACAATCGCACGTGAAATCTGTCCTTCAAATCCAAAACGAACGGTAGTTCTACGGTTTTGTTGGTGCTGGAATTCATCACAAGCCACAAATGGTTTGTCGTTCACAAACTTGATTTCAGATGGTTTGTAACGCTCATAGTAACTTTTTACTACATTACCCGCTGCATCTTTTTCAATGACCATCTTCTTGGTTTTTCCTTCGATGAAAGGTGTAAGACCTGCCACTTCGCCGCCTTCACACTTACAATCGTTGATCAACTGCGTTTCACCATAACCGCGAGCCACAATACGCGCAGAATCAATTTTCCATGTTTTCATCAAATAGGTACGAGCGCTGTCTGCACGACGCTGTGCCAATTTTACGTTGTAATCGTAGCTAGAACGACAGTCAGTGTGTGAACCCAATTCCGCAATCAACTTAGGGTAGCGCATCAAAACGGTTTGTGCGAAAGTATCCAAAACTCTCGCAGCATCGCTACGAATGAAGGCTTTGTCCAAATCGTAGAAGATCGGAAGGGTAATTACCTTTTCCAATGGGTTTTCCAAACAGAAATCTTGAACCAACTCCGTGCTTAAACGGATACCATAAGTGGTTTTTTGTGCAGGTTCTGCTTCAAAGTAGTATTTCTCGGGGTATTTAGAGAAGATCTCGTAGTTGGTTTTTTCGCGCAATTTGGCTGTGTAAA
>Ga0209597_1002274_pt1 | contig 12245 bp, 5 predicted proteins | sample M_140625_MF_Meta_FD_187316 | JGI IMG/M metagenome (GOLD analysis project Ga0209597, IMG submission 187316) | Freshwater microbial communities from Lake Montjoie, Canada to study carbon cycling - M_140625_MF_MetaG (SPAdes) (version 2) | ecosystem: Environmental > Aquatic > Freshwater > Lake...
CTTGCCACGGGAACGCAAACATTGGATGCTGGTACCATGAAAGTGCCAGGATTTTTAAGATGTATTGCTACAGCGGAGGTGGATAATAAAGAATATAGAAATTTAAGTACTGCTGGATTTGATCCATTGGAAATTCAGCCCACAGTGGAGAACCCCATTGACTTTGATCAATTTTGGAATAAAGCAATTGCGGATCTTGCTAAAGTGCCGATGGATGCGAAAATGACTTTACTACCTGAAAAATGCACTGAGAATGTAAATGTATATCATGTGAATTTGCAAAATTATAAAATAGGCACAAGGTTGTATGGTATTTTATGCGTGCCTAAAAAAGAAGGCAAGTATCCTGCATTATTACAAGTGCCAGGTGCTGGTGTAAGAGCATATGCGGGTGATATTGTCAACGCTGAAAAAGGAATCATCACACTACAAATTGGAATTCATGGAATTCCAGTAACCATGGATCCTTCTGTTTATCTTGACTTAGCGAATGGTGTTTTAAATGGCTATCCAAATTACAACTCCGATGATCGAGACCGTTTTATTTATAAACGCGTTTATTTAGGTTGCATCAGAGCTAACGATTTTTTAACCAGCTTGCCACAATATGATGGGTCTAATTTAGCGGTGATCGGTGGAAGTCAAGGAGGTGCGTTGTCAATTGTTACAGCTGCATTAGATAATAGAGTGAAAAACTTAGGTGTTTACTATCCTGCATTATCTGATGTGACTGGTTATTTATTTGGCCGTGCTGGTGGATGGCCGCATTACTTTGATAAAACCAATAAGGAGTATAATAACACGAAAGAAAAAATAAAAACCTTAAGTTATTATGACGTCGTAAATTTTGCCAAAAGAATTAAAGTGCCTGGATTTTATTCATGGGGTTTTAATGATGAAACCTGTCCGCCTACTTCCATGTACGCAAGCTATAATACCATCACAGCCCCTAAGGAATTATTTTTAGCACTCGAAACAGGTCATTGGACTTATCCAGAACAAAATGAAAAAATGAGCAATTGGTTGGTAGGGAAGTTAAAGGGGAACTAAACTACTTGGATTTTATTATTGAAAATCAAATACTTAGATAAAAAATTGACAATTTCAAAGCATCAATTTTGCTTTTTCAAATTTTTCAACTTTTCTATTTTATTGAATAATTATTTTTCTAATTTTAACATTTCTTTATTATATTTGACCTTCCATTAATATGGGTACTAAATTTTAAAATTAACTAACATGAGAAAAATCTTGTCTAGTCTCGTTGTCGCGATGCTATTTTTTGCCATTGCGGGCCAGTCTCAAGACCTGACCATATCCGGTAGGGTTACAGATGAAAAAGGAGCTCCCATTCCTTCTGCATCTGTTGTAATTAAAACAAACAAAAACAAGGGAACTGCAGCTGATGATCAAGGTCGTTACAAAATCAGTGCTACAAAAGGTAATGTATTAGTATTCTCTAGTGTTGGATTTGACACTAAGGAAGTAACTGTTGCTGGAAATAATGTAATTAACGTTACACTATCAGCATCTGGATCTAATTTATCTGAAGTAGTTGTAACTGCGATGGGTATTAAGCGTTCTGATAAAGCATTAGGTTATGCGGTATCGAAAGTAGACCCTACAACAGTTTTACAAAAATCTGAACCAGACATCTTGAAAGGTCTTGCTGGTAAAGTTCCGGGTGTAGATATCAGATCAGGACAAGGTGCTCCAGGTGCGGCTAGCCGTATTCAAATTAGAGGGGTTTCCTCTTTTAATGGTGGTGAGCCTTTGATCGTAGTTGATGGTATACCTTATAGTAACTCAATTGTAAATACCTCAAGCCCTTTTAGTGGTGGTGGTACTTACGGTTCTGGTTTTGGTGATCTTGATCCGAATGATATTGAATCAATCAACATCTTAAAAGGTGCTGCAGCTGCTTCATTATATGGTTCAAGAGCAGCAAACGGAGTTTTATTGATTACGACTAAATCAGGTGCGCCTAAAAAAGGTAAAAAATCTTTAAACGTAACTTATAAAGCAGGTTATAGCCAAGAGTCTATTGCAGCTTTACCTGAGTTTCAAAATTCATATGGTGCGGGTGCTAACTTTAGAGTTCAAGGATCGAATGGTTCTTGGGGTGGTAAATTTGGTTCTGCTAACATTTATGATGGATCAGGTAACGTGCTTCGCAGATCATCTTCAATGATTGACTCTATCCCTGCAACTACTTGGGCTACCATGTATAACTCATATCCTGAGTTATTCCCGAATGGTATGATTGCTTATAAAGCAAATCCTAATAACGTTTCTTCTTTATTTAATACAGGAAACTTATTTGAGAATTCAGTAGGATTAAGTGGTGGTGAAGGAAATACATTATTTAATGTAACTATTTCACGTGTTGACCAAAAAGGGTATATCACAAATACAAGTTACAAGAAAAATAATATCAGTGTCGGTGGTCAAACAAACATTGGAAAATTAACAATTGGATCTAGTTTATCGTATGCTAGATCAGAACAAATTGGTGGTTTCATTGGAGCTGCTCAAAGTTTCTTATCTCAGTGGGGTCGTACATTTACGATGGCTAGAAACTGGGATATCACTGGATGGCCTACTGAAAACAGAGCTGGTGCACAAATTGGTTTCAATGATGGTCAATATACTAACCCAGTTTGGGCTGCTAAGCATAACGTAATCACTTCAACTGATGATCGTTTGGTAGCAACTTTAAGAGCTTCTTACAAATTCAACAGTAAATTCAGAATTGATTATAACGCGGGTGTGAATAGTTATGGTTTATTCAGAGATCAAATAATTGACAAGTCTTCTTTAGGTAGCAGTGATAATACTTTAGGTAGTATGACTGAAGTTATCAATAGACAACAAGAATTACAATCTACTTTGGTTGCGATTTATACACCAAGACTTTCTGATGATTGGACTTTGGATTTAAAATTAGGTAATGATATCAACCAAAGAATGTCAAGAGCACAACAAGTAGTTGGTGTAAACTTTGTAATTCCTGGTTTATATAACCTAACAAATACTTCTACACAACGTTTCAGTGGTGATAGTAGATCAAAAAGAAGATTGATTGGTTTCTTCGGTGATGCGTCTTTAGGATTTAGAAATTACGCTTTCATCAACGTAACTGGAAGAACAGATTTAACTTCAACACTTCCTTATAAAAATGCTACTTATTTCTACCCAGGTGTTTCTGGATCATTAGTTTGGACAGAAGCATTAAAAGTTAAATCAGGTATCATTGATTACGGTAAAGTTCGTGCAGGTTTTGCGAAAGTAGGTAATGATGCTGCACCTGGAAATGGTCAAGCAATCTTCGGATTAAACTCTGCTGGTTTCCAAGGTCAATCTTTGGCATCTAGAGGTAGTTCAAATTACGATCCAAATTTAACGCCTGAGTTTACACAGGAATTAGAACTTGGTTCTGAAATGCGTTTCTTTAAGCGTCGTATTGGAACTGAACTTACTTGGTATGATAAAAGATCAACTAATTTGATATATGCAATTGGTTTACCGCAAACAACTGGTTATAGTTCATTCTATACCAACCTTGGTGAGGTTCGTAATACAGGTTGGGAGGCAGCCCTTGATTTAAAGATTGTTGAAAAAAGAGATTTCCAATGGAATGTTAGAACCATCTTTACTAAGAACAGAAATACTGTTGAAAAGTTAGTAGCTGGTTTAACTAGAGATATCATTGGTGGTTACAACTATATTGAAGCTGGTATGCCTTACGGTTACTTAAGAGGTTCTCATTCAGCGCGTACTGATGATGGTCGTTTAATCATTAATCCATTAAACGGTGCGCCATTTGTTGATCCTAACAGTGATATGGTAGGTGATCCAAATGCGAAATACAAATTAGGTATTACAAACACATTTACCTACAAAGCATTTGAATTAGAAGTGCTTTGGGATATGACTAAAGGGGGTGATTTTTATTCTGAAACCATCAACAGTATGTTAGGTAGAGGTGTTACTTTGGATACTTATAATAGAGAGAAAAATGCAGTTGTTGAAGGGGTTTACGGAAGCTCAATTGCTGTTCCAGGCGCTGATGGAAGAAACCACTATGTACCTTTATTAGTAAATGGACAAATGGTTCCTAACCAAACAAGAATGACAACGAATGACTTGTATTTCTCACCAGCTGGTACGGGTGCAACATTCGCAACCAACGGTGCTTTTGAATATGCAGTATTTGATGGTACAGTTTACAGATTAAGAGAGATGGTGTTAGCCTATAACGTTGCGCCTAGTTTATTAAAGAAACTAAAATTATCTGCTGTAACACTTTCATTTAGTGGTCGTAATCTTTGGTTCTTGGCTCCAAACGTACCTAAGTACACACACTTTGACCCAGATATGAACTCTTTGGTTTCTGGTACAGCGCAAGGTGTTGAAACTGGCGGTGCTCCAAGTACAAAAAGATTCGGTCTTAACTTAAACATAACTTTCTAATCATCATACTTAAATTTTCAACTATGAGAAAGAAAATATATTATATAAAATCATTTACCGCACTGGTAATATTGGCGCTTGTTTTTGCAAGCTGTCAAAAATTCCTTGACGTAAATAAGAACCTTAATAGTCCAACTGCAGTTCCTGTAGCTTTGATATTAAGTAACTCTGAACTTGCTATCGCCAATAACGTAGCATTAGGAACTGGACTTGGTAGCATTGCTTCCGTATATACACACCAAATCATTGGCCGTGTGGGTGCAGATAGATATGGTGCTGGTTCAGCTGGCTGGGAAGGTCTTTATGGCGCCATTAAGGATTTAGATGTCATCATTAAGCAAGGAACAGCTGAAACTCGTTATACTTATGCAGGTATTGCTAAAATTTTGAAAGCTTATTCTTTCAGTGTTTTAGTCGATGTATATGGCGATTGTCCTTTTTCTGAATTCAATAAATTTGATGCAGGAATTAAGCAACCTAAATTTGATAAAGGTTCTGATATCTATCCGCAATTAATCAAATTAATTGACGACGGCATTGCTGATATTAAAAATACTGCTCCAAACGCTTCTAAGCCTGGTGCGGATGATTATATCTACAAAGGAAACACGACTAACTGGATTAAAGCTGCGAATACACTTAAATTAAAGTTATATACGCAGGTTAGATTGGTACAAGATGTTAAAGCACAAGTAACTGCTTTATTAGCATCTCCTACTACTTTAATCAATGCACAAGCAGAAAACTTTATGCTTCCTTACGGACCTTATGGTACTACGGATGACAGACACCCTGCTTATGGTGATTACAATGCAACGCAACGTGGTTCTCAGTTATTTAGCCCATGGTTATATGAAATCATGAAAGGTAAAAATGCTGGAATTTTAACTAACATTACAGATCCAAGAATTCCATACTATATCTATAATCAAAAATCAGCTACAGGTACTCCTGAAAACTGTACTGACTATCGTGATGGTGGATTTATTTCTATCTTATTTGGATCAAGCGGACCTTGTCGTGATGGATCAAACAGTTCAACTTACTCTTTATTAGGTTTATATCCTGCAGGTGGAAGATATGAAGATAATGGTGCTGCTACTATTACTACATTAACACCACTTGGTGCTGGTACTGGAGCACTTCCTCATCAGTTTATTACTTATGCTGATAGATTATACCTTGAAGCTGAGTTAATCAACGCAGGTGTTGTAACAGGTGATGAAAAAGCATTATTTAGTAAGGCTTTAGATGAGTCATTCTTACAAATGGATTACATCATCACAAATTATATTAAGCCAGGTTCTGCGGGTAAAGCACAAGTAGTGCCTGCAATTGCGACACTTGCTGCAACTACAACTTACAAAACTGCGGTATTAGCTGCTTATGATAAAGCTGCAACTGCATCTAAAAGATTGGAATATATTATGACTGAAAAATGGATCAACAGAATTGAAAATCCTGTTGATAGTTGGACAGATTACAGAAGAACTAAGTTCCCTGTATTATTTGCACCAGCACCATTAGGAACAGTAACAAGCGTTTTAACTCCAGAAGGAAAAACGGTACCTGTTGCTTGCGACAGATTGTATCCTTGGTCATTACCATTCAGCACAAATGAAATATCATTAAACTCTAGTTCACCACCACAAAAAGTACCAGAATCTTACCGTGTATTTTGGCAACCAGCTGGATAATAATTATATACTCGTTTGATATATTAAAATAAAATTAATAGATTATGAAAAATAGAAAAATAAACATATTTGCGGCCTTAACCTTAGGTCTTATTATCACCTTCGCTGGTTGTAAGAAGGATGATGGAGGAATTAGGTCAAGTGTTGTAATCAAAGATGTTCCAGTGGTATCAACTAGCATTGAGTCAACTGGATCACAAGCGATTGACCTTTTGAATCTTGCGGGATTCTCAGGTAAATTTAAAGTTAGCTTATACTTTCCTGGAGCTACTGCCCCAGATAAAGTAGACATCGTAGTTAGAAAAAATGGTTCTAATGCGAATGTAAAATTGTTAAAAAAGGATGTGACTACACTTCCAATTTCATTAACAGTTACAGCTGCTGATATTGCAGCATTATTTGGAACAGCTGTTGCGTTGGGTGATACTTATGATTTTGCTCCTGACTTATATGTAGGGGTAAATAAGTATGAAGCATTCCCTGCATTAGGCGGAGCTGTAGGAAATGGCGCCGGTGTTGTAGCCTATCCTTTATATAGTGATTACGCTCGTTTCGCAGCAATTTGTGCGTACGATCCAGCAATTTATGAAGGTGACTTTTTAGTGGTATCTGATGGATTTGGTGATTTCAGCCCAGGTGAGGTTGTTAAATTCACAAAAGTTACTAATAACACATTCACATTTGTTGATCCTTATGTTACTAGTCCTTTGCCAATAACTGTTACAATTAACACATTGAATAACCAAGCAACTATTGCCAAGCAAAAAATTGGTAACGCGTTTACTTGGGCATTAAATTATACTAATCCAAATGTAGCTGTTGCAGCTAGTTCAACAAGTGTTGTTGCACCTTGTAGCAAAACAATCACTCTTGCGATTGCTTATACAGTGGATCAAGGTTCTTTTGGTACATACAATTTAGTATTAAAGAAAAAGTAGTATAGGTTTTTAAAACCTTTTCGATATTAAAAAAGCCTTTCTGATTTTGGAAAGGCTTTTTTAATTAGGACGACACAGACTCAGACTTAAGTCCATCAACTTTTATTTTGTTTTAAAATCCCAACTTACTTTTCCAATATTGTTGGGCTTCCCTATTCCTTCTACTGAAATGCTGCCAACCAATTGGCCTTTACTATTTCTTTTAATTGTGATAGTTCTCCAGGAGTAAGCGCCTTTTTCATAGTCATATGTTTTACCATCATCATCATATAAACGATAGCTTGTTTCTTTCTCACCAAAATGCTTAATGACTAAGTCATATTTTCCTTCAGCAACAGTGGCGCTTTCGGTCATTGGAACAATACCACCATCTCGAACAAAAACAGGTATATGATCTAATCCAGGGGTAACAGTAATCACTTCGCTTTCGCCCACCAATTTGCCCGTATAAAAATCGTACCATTTGCCAGTAGGTAAAATTACTTTTCTGCTGGTTTCTCCTGTAAATAAGGGCGCAATTAATAATTGATCACCCACCATGTATTGGTCCTTAATTTCTTTTTTTAAAGCCATTTTATATGGATTTTTTTCGGAGTCAAGCTGTGTGCTTTCTTCTTTACTTGTTGCAGCAAACCCATCCACTAAATTCATTGCCCTAAAAGGAGGACGACCATAAAAGGCATACTCTGCAAAACAAGTATATAAGTAAGGAATTAATTGCATTCTTAAATTAGCGACATCGGCCACTTGCTTTTCCACTTCGGGAAAGGTCCAGGGTTTGGTGCCATCAGCCCAAGCATTTAACATGGCAATGGGTGAAAAGCAAACAGTTTGCATGCGACGTAACCAATCCTCAGCTGAACCTGAACTTCGTACTTCGGGGGTCCATAATGTGCCAATAAAGGAACTATTAATGAGTGCGGTTATAAAGTCGCGATGACTATAATAATCATTGTAAATTACAAATGGGAATGCCGTAGCCCCCGCATTGGTTGCGCGAACTAAGCCATAAGTGCGCGTATTGTTTGCACGAAATAATTGCGTGTTTAATTTCTGCATCATCACACCATAAGTTTGTCGCATTACTTCTGCTGGAATTTTGGAAGGGAACTTAGTGACATCTGGCCATAACCAAAAATCGAATCCATCATTTTCATCCATCTTAAATCCACTTACACCAATGTTCAATAAGTTTTTTTGAAAGTGATTTCCAATAATGGTATTGGTTTGCTTCATGGAATAATCGGGAATAAAGCCAGTCCAAACCGTGTGCGATGCGGTGTAAGGTTTCAAAGCAGGCAAAATTTTTGCATCAGGTGATAGGTAGGGGTTAATCCAAAGATTGGTGTAAATACCCTTATTTTTTAAATTGCTGATCAGCCCTTTTGGATCAGGAAATCGGGTACTATCCCATTCGTAAGTACATGGGTAGGCCTTACTTTGCCAACCTGGTTCCAAGCCAATCACCGTCAATGGAAATTGGTGTTTCGTAAAACCTTCCACTTCGGCAAGTAATTGTTTATCGTTAAATAAAGTAGGTGTACGATGCCAAAATCCCAATCCCCATTTGGGGGGCAAACATCCACCACCTTGGTATAAATTAAATCGGCTTACAGCATCAAGTGTACTAGGCCCGCCAAATACATAAAGTTCAACCCCCTCCGCCGGAATGAGTACTTCCACATTATCTGAATAGGGGGCGGCTGACCATTTGCGATCTGTGTTCCGATCCCGCACTACAGGTGGATTTTTACTATCCACTCGAACGCCAGTGCCTACCCATATATCTATATACCTAGCTGAATTTATAAATATTCCATAACCTTTGGAGGAAACATAAAATGGGATAGGGGCATGTGACCTTCCATTGTCCACGCCATCATAATGGTCCTCGTGTAGTCGAAGAATTCGGCCTCTTTGTTCCACTGTTTTAAAATTCAATCCCAAACCAAATATTTTTTCCGCTTTTTCCAATGGGAATCTTAAGTAAGTTTTCCCGTCAAAAATTTCAAATTTTATTTCATTGGAGCTAAGTGGAAATGCTACAGGGCTCATTTCATTAATAGCCGAGGTCTTAGGTTTTGATTCGGAGATACTTAAAAGATTGGCTGTTTCAGGTTTACCCACTTTTGCTTTCCAAACGCCATTGGCCATTTTCTCCCAGCGAAATATGGGGGTTTGTGAATTTGCAGCGATCAATGATAGTTGAAAAAATACAGAAAGGCAGCTGTATAATAAAAGATTGCTTTTAATTTTCATTATAAGGATATTGATTAATAAAGGAAGTTAAATAATGTTTTACAAAAAGTTATATTTTTTCTACCAGTTGGATCAAGTTGTTTAATGAGGGTAATACAAAATTGATATTGTAAGTGGTAGATAATTTTTTGAAATACATCAGATATTCCATCCGCTGTTTCGTTTATTTAGTTAAAACTTTATATAGATAAATCGCATTACTGCCGCCCCGAATCCTTAATTTTACGTATAAATCAATGTCTTGGACGCACCTGTATTATTAATAACACCTCCTTTTACGCAATTAAATACACCGTATCCGGCTACTGCGTATTTGAAAGGTTTTTTTAATACAAAAAACATTGCTACTGTTCAAGCTGATTTAGGTATCGAAGTCACCATGGAATTGTTTAGCAAAAAAGGGCTTGAAAAACTTTTTTCAACCATTCAAGCAAAAACAGAATCATCTGACCTAACACTTTCTGGAAATAGTTTGCGCATGATTGCATTGCGCGACACTTATATTCATACCATTGAACCTGTTATTCAATTTTTACAGGGCAAGCAAAATACATTAGCGCATACCATTTGTACCCGACAATTTTTACCTGAAGCAAGTCGCTTTGCGCAAATGGATGAATTAATGTGGGCTTTTGGAAGTATGGGCAAACAAGATAGGGCCAAGCATATTGCCACCATGTACTTGGAGGACTTAAGTGATTTGATTAAGGAAACGGTCGATGCACATTTTGGATTTAGTCGTTATGCCGAAAGTTTGGGAAGATCCGCAAATTCATTTGATGAATTATACAATGCACTTCAATTACCCTTCACTTATTTGGATGAAATATTAATTAAAATTTTTGCAGATCGTATAGCTCAAGTACAGCCCAAATTGGTCTGTATTTCGGTGCCATTCCCAGGTAATTTATATACCTCACTAAGGTGTGGGCAGTGGATTAAAAAAAATAGGCCGCATATTAAAGTAGCGATGGGTGGTGGTTTTGCAAATACGGAGCTGCGTTCATTGAGTGATGTTCGCGTATTTGAATTTTATGATTTTATCACCTTAGATGATGGAGAAGCACCTTTGGAAATTTTAATTGAACATATTGATGGGAAAAAGCAGCTCAGTGAATTAAAGCGGTGCTTTACACTGTTAAATGGAACTGTTACTTATATTAATAATACCAGCTGCACTGATTATAAACAAGGCCAGGTGGGAACGCCTGATTATGAAGGGCTGTTATTGGATCAATATATTTCTGTCATTGAAATAGCCAATCCAATGCATAGTTTATGGAGCGATGGCAGATGGAATAAACTAACCATGGCGCATGGCTGTTATTGGGCAAAATGTACTTTTTGTGATATCTCCCTAGATTATATTAAAAACTATGAACCCATATCCGCTAGTTTATTGGTGGATAGGATGGAGGAGTTGATAGCTAAAACCGGACAAAATGGATTTCATTTTGTAGACGAAGCTGCACCACCTTCTATGATGAAAGCGGTGGCCATTGAAATAAAAAAACGAAAATTAATAGTTAGTTGGTGGGCAAATGTTCGCTTTGATAAAAGCTTTACCCCCGATTTGTGTTATTTATTAAAAGCATCCGGATGCATTGCAGTGAGTGGTGGTCTTGAAGTTGCATCAGACAGATTATTAGATCTTATACAAAAAGGAATTACAGTCGCACAGGTGGCGAAAGTAAGTAAAAACTTTTCTGAAGCAGGTATTATGGTGCATGCTTATTTAATGTATGGTTTTCCTACACAAACAGTACAAGAAACCATTGACTCCTTGGAAATGGTAAGGCAGTTATTTGAAACAGGTGTTTTGCAATCTGCTTTTTGGCATTTATTTACCATGACAGCGCATAGTCCTGTAGGTTTGGCACCGGAAAAATTTTTAGTAAAAAAAGTTTCTGATGAAATTGGAACATTTGCCAACAATGATATTGCACATACTGATCCAACGGGTGCCGATCACGAATTGTTTGGTTTTGGATTAAAGAAAGCGTTATTTAATTATATGCATGGAAATTGTTTTGAATTTCCATTACAGAAATGGTTTGATTTTAAAGTACCCAATACTACGATTGCACCGCACTTTATACAAAAAGCAATTACGGAACCTGAATTAAATACCTCCGCTCATTATAAGGTAATTTGGTTGGGCGTTTTACCGAGTACTGCGATTATTCAAAAATCAAAAAAAGGGAATAAGTGGGAGGAGATGACGATGGAGTTTCAATCCAATAAAAATGCTATTACAATTAGTGTTTCAAGTGATAAAGGAAATTGGTTATTAAATCTGCTTGGAGAAATTAATATTCAAAATTCCAATGGGCTATTATTAGCCGATGTAAAAAATAGTTACACGCAAGCCGGCTTAAACGACTTTGAATTGTTTTGGGACAATAAGCCAGTCACCCATTTATCCAAAGCGGGGTTATTGCGGGTTTAAATCCCTACCCCTGAATCACGAAAAGGATTTCGTTAATTTTAGAGAGCTAACTCTATAAATCAGGAAAATTATTTAACTTACAAAAGGTATATGTGTTTAATATATTATATAATATTTACATATTATATAATTCATTGCTTATAAAATTTAAAATTGCTAAACTATGAGAAAAATTCTCTTGACGATCATGTCGTTAACTTTTCTTGCCAGCTTATCATGGGCCCAAACCCGTCCATTGTCTGGTACTGTTGTTGGTGATAACGGTGTTCCTTTAGTAGGCGCTAGTGTCACTCAAAAAAATTCAACCAAAGGCACCGTTACTGATGCGAATGGTAAATTCACTATTTCTTTACCAACTGGTAAGGTATCATTAGTGTTTAATTCTGTCGGGTATACCGCACAGGAATTAGCTATTAACAATCAAACGGA
>Ga0209597_1002278_pt1 | contig 12236 bp, 12 predicted proteins | sample M_140625_MF_Meta_FD_187316 | JGI IMG/M metagenome (GOLD analysis project Ga0209597, IMG submission 187316) | Freshwater microbial communities from Lake Montjoie, Canada to study carbon cycling - M_140625_MF_MetaG (SPAdes) (version 2) | ecosystem: Environmental > Aquatic > Freshwater > Lake...
TGCCTATCTCACGCTCGGCGCGCGCGTCGGACTCGACTATGCACTCGCCAACGTCGAGGCCAACTCCACGCCGCTCCCCGAGGACGATCCGCTCGTGTCCCAACTGGAGGAGGCGCTCAAGGAAGGCCGTGTGCTCAATGGTGAGTCGGTTGAGGAAGCCGGTTTCCGCCAAGCCGCGAAAATCATGGAGCTGTGCGCTGACTACATCGACGTATGAGTGCGCTCGCCGAGATTCCCAACGCACTCGCGCCGCACTCCGGTCCCGTCTGGCTGCGCGTCGGCCGGCTTTTTTCCGGCCGCGACGCCACCGTTCTCCGCGACGCGCATCTGGTGTATGACGACACGCGCATTCTCCACGCTGGTCTTGCTGCACCCTCTGCCGACTACCTGCGAACCGGCCAGAGGGCGCCCGATCATCATCTTCCTGAGCATATCGCGCTACCCGGTCTCATCGACGCCCACACGCATCTTTTCCTCGAGGGCGGCGAGGAAAACCCGGAAAAACGCGCCGACACGCTCAAGCTCCCCGCCGCTGAACTTCACGCTAAGGCGAGCGCGCGACTCGCGCGTCTGGTCGCTCTCGGCGTGGTCGCCGTGCGCGAAGCCGGTGACAAGGCCGGCGTCGGGCTCGCGCTCCAAGCCCGCTGGCGCTCCGCCGCGCGCGGCGTGATGCCTTACGTCGATGCCCCCGGCGCGGCGATCAACCACCAAGGCCGCTACGGTTCGTTCATGGCGCGCCCGACCGAGGAGCAGGGTTCACCCGAGGCAACGGTTGCCGAGCGCATCGCCGCCGGCGCGCACCGGATCAAACTGATCGCAACGGGCATCATCAATTTCGAGAAGGGCATGGTCACAGCGAAGCCGCAGATGCCCGCGCCCGAGCTCACGCAGTTCGCCGAGGCCGCGCGCTCGCGCGGCAAGCAAACGATGGTTCATTGCTCGGGCAACGACGGTGTCGCGAACTGCATCGCCGCGCGCGTCGATACGATCGAGCACGGCTATTTTATCGACGACAACCAGCTCGCGCAGCTCCGCGATCTCGACCTCGCGTGGGTGCCGACGTTCGCCCCGGTGCAATATCAGGTCGATCACGCCGCCGCACTCGGCTGGAGCGATTTGATCCGCGACAACCTTCGCCGCATCCTCGACGGCCATGCGCGCAGCCTCGCGCGCGCCGCGCAGCTCGGTGTCCGTCTCGTCGCCGGCAGCGACGCGGGCTCGCATGGGGTCGCACACGGCTGGGGGTTTTTGCGGGAACTCGAACTCATGCAGCAAGCGGGCCTCTCCGCCATGCAAGTGCTCCACAGCGCCACGGGCGCCAGCGCCGCGCGGCTCGGTTATGCGGAAAACATCGGCACGCTTACCGCAGGAGTGAAGCCACGCTTCCTGCTCACGGAGCACGATGTGATCGCCTCCGTCGAAAATCTGCGCCGACCCAAGGCCGTGATTTTCGACGGATCCGTCCATCTTGGCGGCGATGATCCTGCCGTGCCCGGTCTCTGATCGCTCGCGTTGCCCATGTCCGTCACGCTTTTCATCAATTCGCAGGTCGCGCCCGTCGCGGCGGGAACGTCGCTCTTCGATGCGGCCGAGAGTCTCGGCGTCAACGTCCCGTCGTCGTGCCGCAAGCAGGGCAAGTGCCGCGAGTGCCTGATGGAAGTGTTCGAAGGCCGCGAGTGCCTCACGCCGCCCGCCGCCCCGGAGCAGCACCTCAAGGGCGCGTTCCGCCTGTCGTGTTGCGCGCGCGTTGCCGCCGACACTGGCACGATCCGCGCCCACACAATGCGCCGCGCCACGATGCACGTGGAGGACAGCACGATGAACCTGCCGCCGCAGGCCCGCCTCGACCGGCCCGATCCCGCCGTCACGCGCGACGGCGATCGCGTGCTGCTCGACGGTCACGAAATTGCGCGCGCCGCCGGTCCGTTGCTCGGCATCGCATTGGACCTCGGCACGACGACGATCGTAATTCGCGCACTCGATTTGGAAACGGGGCGCATCGTCGCGACGGCGTCCTTCGAAAATCCCCAGCGCTTCGGTGGCACCGACGTGATGGCGCGAATCCAATACGACACCGAGCATCCCGGCCGCCTGCTCCAGCGCACGCTCCTCGGCTATCTCTCTCGCGCCATCGCGCAACTGCCGATCAATCCGCTTCGGATCTTTGAGATCGTCGTCGTCGGGAACTCGACCATGCGCGACCTTTTTCTCGGGCTCGACGTGCGGAGCATTGGCCAGAAACCCTACTGGTCCGAAACCGAAACGGCTTATCGGACGGGCCGCACCGCGACGACGGCCGTCACGATCCAGGCGCGGGAGCTGCGGCTGCCGTGTCACCCCGCGGCCCGGCTCTACGCGTTGCCGCTCGTCGGCGGACACGTCGGAGGCGATGCCGCCGCGTGCCTTCTCGCCGTCGCACCGCAGCTCGGCGACGAACTCGTCGCGATCATGGACATCGGCACCAACACCGAGCTGTTCATGGGCAACCGCCACAAACTGCTCGCCGCCTCCTGTCCCGCCGGCCCCGCGTTCGAGGGACGTGCGATCAGTTGCGGGATGCCCGGCCTCGACGGAGCCATCGAAAAAATCTGGCTTCACGACGGCGACGTTCCGCCGTCGGTTCGGGTGATCGGCGGCGGCCGGCCCGAGGGAGTTTGCGGTTCCGGGTTGATCGACTTGCTCGGCGAACTTCGCCGCACCGATCGCATGAACGAGTTTGGTCGCTTCGAGGACGGCTCGTCGGAATTCACGATTCACGCCGAAGCGGGCCTCGTTTTCCGCGAGAGCGACATCAACGAACTCGCGCAGGCCAAGGGCGCCAACGTCGCCGGGCTGCTCACCGTCGCGAAGGCTTATGGCATCACGCTTGACCGGCTCGACCGCTTTTATCTCGCGGGCGGATTTGGCCGGCACCTTGACCTCGCCGCGTCGCGCCGCATCGGGCTCATCCCCGATCTGCCCATAGCGAAAATCGCGCAGGTCGGCAACGCCGCGATCGAGGGGGCCTGTCTCGCGCTGTTGTCAGTCTCGCGCCGACGCGCACTCGAGGAACTCGTGAAAACCATCCGTCACGTCGAACTCGAAACCGATCCGGAATTCTTCGATCACTTCGTGCAAGGCTGCCAGTTCCGGCCCATCGGTGCGGCTAAGGAGGTCGCGTCGTGAGTGTTTTGTGGCAGCAGGTGAACCACCACCCGGTCGTTGGCGAACGCGACTTCAAGCGTTTCCTTCGCTACCCGGTGGCGCGCGCGCTGGAGGGGCCGCTGGAGGAAAACGCCGCTTGGGCGCGGGCGTGGTTTGCCGGCCACGCGCGACCGTGGTCCGCCGCGATTCGTGCTGGTGATGGCGTGCGCGCGTCGGCCGCCGCGTGGTTTCGGGACTACGAGGACTTGGCGGTCGTGGCGGTGAGCGCCGGCCTCGAACCTGAGTTGGAAGCCGCGGCGCGCTGGGAGGCCGGCGAGCCGGACCGCTACTTTTTTCTCGAATGCTACGCGGCCGCGGCTGTGGAGGCGCTGCTGGCCGAAGCCCGCCGGCACCTCGGCGCGGATGCGCACTACTGCCCGGGTTATCCCGGCTGGCCCATTCACGAAAACGCGGTGTTGCTCACGGCTGTGCGCGCGGCCGGCGCGTTGCCGGGTTCGCTGTCCATGCTTCCGTCGGGGATGCTCGTTCCGAAAAAATCCCAGCTCGCCGTTTGCGCACTGCGGACAACTCCGGTGCTCGCTCCATGAACCCGAGCGCGAGCACGCACAACGTTTCGGCTTACTCGTTTCCCGAGCGCGCGCTGCGCCGTTGGGCGCGGGAGAATCTCACGCTCACGCCGTGCGCCGACGGCGGCGTCGAGGCTGTCTTTCGCTTCGAGGGTAGCACGTGCGGCAACGTCGCGTTTCATCTGCTCTACCGCGTGGCGCTCGCGGCCGAATCCGCCGACCGGCGGATCGAGGCCCTGCACTGCGAAGCCGCGCCCTTTGACGAGGGGCACGCCCGCATGTGCTGCTGGCAGGAAAACGCTGCCGCCATCGCAGCGACGATGCGCCGGGAAGCGCCGCTCCTCGGCGAGCCGCTCGGCGCGGTGCTCGCGTGGCGTCCGGCGAAATCCCCCGCCGGCTGCCTCTGCAGCGAACCCAGTCGCCATCACAAATGGCAGGCGGTGCTGGAGACGCTGCACTTCGCGCTCCGCTCCGCCGGGGGCACCGCGATTACTTTGCCATGAAAATCGAAATCGCTACTGAAAACACCACCGCCTCAGAAATGTTGCGCCCCGAAAAAAACGACCGCTCGGGCGTCGGGGTGCATTACGTCGACGCGTACTTGAAACCTCTGAAGGCCGGTGTCGTGCTGCCCGATGGCGTGAAATTTTCCGCCAAGCGCCGCGGCCTCAAAATAACCCTCGCACTTGGTGCTCAGAAGGGCGAAGGCCTGCTGCGCCGCCTGTCGGTCAGTAAGGACCCTGTGGTCATGCTCCGCGCCGCGCTGGACGAGGCGGGGGCGAAGATTCGCGTCCGCCTCTGCGCAGAGGACGGCAAACTCCTTCTCGAAACCTCCGATTCTTCCTCCTCATGAAGAATCCCAATCGATTCTGAATATGAAACTGATCGACGGAAATCAGATTGCGTCCGTCATCGTGGCCGAACTGCGAGCGGAGATCTCCACGATCCAGGGTCGCAGGCCCTGTCTCACGCTGGTTCGCGTCGGGGAAGATCCTGCTTCGGTCTCCTACGTGAAGAAGAAACAGGCCACGGCAGCGGAAATCGGTATCGAAAGCCGATTGGTTCTTCCGCCCGTGACAATCACGCAGACGGAATTGGAAGCGCTGGTGGAAGAGCTCAACGTTGATTCCGGCGTGGATGGTATTCTTGTGCAGTCCCCACTTTCCAAGGGACTCGACGAGGTGGCGGTGTTTCGCCGCATTGCGGCCCAAAAGGACGTGGACGGTTTCCACACCCTCAACCTCGGCAAGCTGGCGCAGGAAGACGACACGGGCTTCGTCGCCTGCACCCCCGCTGGTATCATGGAATTGCTCTGCCGCAGTCACGTTTCCCTTGCGGGCAAGCATGTCGTCGTGCTCGGCCGCTCCCTTATCGTGGGCAAACCCGCGGCGCTGCTTGCGGTGCAACGGAAGGCGTGGGCCAACGCCACGGTGACGATGTGCCATTCGCAGACCGCCAACCTACCCGCGCTCACTCGTCAGGCGGATGTGCTCATCGCCGCCATTGGCAGACCGGAATTTGTCACGGCGGATATGGTGAAGCTCGGCGCGGTAGTCATCGACGTCGGGGTCAACCGAGTGCCGGACGCGACGAGAAAGTCTGGCTACCGGCTGACGGGGGATGTGCACTTTCCATCCGTTGCTCCCTTGTGCAGCGGGATAACTCCGGTTCCTGGTGGAGTCGGTCCGATGACGGTTGCGCTGCTCATGAAGAATACCTTAAAGGCGTTCCGTCTGAATTCCGCCCGCCCCGCAGTTTGAGCATGGCTGTGCTCGCCCTGCCGTCGAACCTGACCCTATCCACAGGATAAGGCGGTGTGCAAAAATTAATTCCGATTTGTGTTGGGAAGAATGGTGTAATTCCAACGCGGGAGAACGTTGTGTCTGTAGAGGCTCAGTCGGCCGATTTGCTCCGGGGCGAGCTGGATTCCGGTCGGGTATGGCTTGGTGTCGAGCGAACTGGAAACGGTCAGGCCGGTGGTCGTGCGGGTTTCCCGGATGAGACGCAAGACGGTGGGATAGTCCGCGAGCGGCTGGCCCGCCCAGTGCTTGCTGATCTCGGAGAAAAGGCGGTGTTCGATGGGATTCCACTTGGAGGCACCGGAAGGATAGTGACAGACGGTGACGAACAGGCCGAACGGGTCGGCCAGCTTTTCCTGCAGCGCGTGCTTCCAGAGATTGGTATTGGCCCCGTTGCTGCCGCCGCTATCGGCGAGGATGAGCAGGCGGGTCGCGTGGGGATAGCGCTCGCGACCATCGCGCCGCCACCACCGGCCAATCGACTCGGCGGCAAAGGCCGGGGTGTTGCGGGAGGTGCCGACGGTGACGCAGCCGCGGTTGGCTTGGACATCGTAGACGCCGTAGGGGATGGCGACGCCTTGAGCGAGGGAGGGGAAATCGTGGTCGTGAACGTCAATGGCCTCCCGACTCCAGACCTGGCCGGAGTTTTTGAACCGACCGACCAATTCACGTTTCTTGGTGTCGACACTGATGATGGGAGCGTGCTCCTGAGCGAAGCGCCGGCGCTGGCGTTGCAGGTAGTGGAACTGACGGTCGCGCTCGACGCACGGTGCGCCGAGGCGCTTGCGGTTGGCATGCAGGGTGTATCCGAGTTTTCTCAACAGCCGGCGGACGGTGTTGGGACAAACCCGCAGACCCAGTCGGCGCAACAACCGGCTGATCTGGCGCAAACGCAGCCCGGTCCACACGCCCCGCCGTCCCATGGGATCGCCGGCCGTATCCGTGGCGAGCAGCTGGCGCAGCGCATTCAAGAGCTTGGCCGTTTTTTTTCCACGGGCTTGCGCCCGCCGCCGGCCCGCCGGACCCGATCCCGGAGCACCTCACCGGCGAGCAGTTCCCGGCGGCCCCGTGCGACCGTCGCCACGTCCAGCGCCAGCAACTCGGCCATGCGCTGGTCCCCGCCATGACCCTGCTGCAGGCTTTCCAGTCCGGCGTAGAGCCGGCGTTGTTGCTCGTCGAGCAGGCCGTAGAACAGCGCGACGGCGGCGGGCAGTTCGTCGGTCTGGGCCTGCCGGGCCGCCCACTGTTCCTGCCAGCGCCCGCGTTCCGCGGCGCCATACAGGTAGCGATCCGGACAGGACCGCCGTTGCAAACGGCCGCGTTCCACCAGCTGGCGCAAGGCGTCCTTGACCGGCACGTGCACCACCGCTTCCAACTCATCGGCAAAATAGCCGGCCGGCGCTCGCGTGGCCAATTCCCCCGCAGTATCGAGCAGCGTGCCAAACCGGGAAAAATGGACGTCGTCGTGGGACCACAGTCCCTGCGCATCGTAGCGGGCCAGCGACTCGAGCGTGTAATAGGCGCCACGATGCGAGTAGCTGGTGGTGTAGTCCAACTCGGCGAGTTTGCGGAACACCGTGCGGTCGGCCGAGGTTTCCAACGCCGCCGCCAACTCGGGAAACGTCGCAACCGTTTGTCGCCGGAACAACTCAACCAGTTTCTCAACAGGATAGTGGACACAGTTCATATTGGCATAATAACGCTCCATACGCGTCCGTCGAGCGCTATCCTGCCAAGTTTGGCCGACCGCCAATCTCCCTTCCATTACGAGCGAGAATCGGTCATGCCAACCGACCGCAACGGCCCTGCATCTTGGCAGCATTCAGCCCGGGCGCGTTAATCTATTCTTGAACGAACCCTAAGCGTCCGACAGCAATTCAGACGGGCCGCCAGGTTTCTAGATGCTCACCTCGCCGTTTTCGTGCCGTGGGTGGCGAGTCGAAGTGCCGATGGTAGGCTCGGGAGAGATCGCCGGCATGCCGATATCCAAGTTGAAAGGCGGCTTCCTTCACCGAGGTGCCTTCGGCAAATTTGCGGCGGGCGGCTTCCATGCGCATGCGCAGGAAATAGTCGTGAGTACTTTCGCCGAGTTCGGATTTGAATTTTCGAAAAAGGGTCGAAACCGAGATTCCGAGGTAGTCGGCCAGCCGCGCCGCTGGCTGGGCGGTATCCAGGTGCGCCGCAATCCATTGCAGGCCAGATTGCAGGATCGCGGCGTCTTCGCCTTTGCTCCCGCGGGCATCGACCTCAGCCATGAGTGTTGCTTCCAGCAATCGCTGCAAGGCATCGAGTGCAGTGTCCGCAGTTCGGCCCGCCCGCTGCGATTCTTCGCGGCACATCGCGTGGATGAGTTGCACGCGCTTCAGAACCGGCGGACTCAATCGAATTTCCAGACGCGAGGCAGAGTCCTCGTTCGCCAGCAGTGCGGTTTGCGGATTCCGATACATCCACAGGAGCATGCGGCAGGGGAGTCGTTTGGTGTCGGCCCAACCGTAGGCGTGATCGGGCCCCATGATCAGGGCGGTCCCGGCGTCGAACCTGGAGGTGCCGACTTGGGTTACAACCAAGGGTGAGCCTGCTTCCAAAACGGCAAACACCCAGCCGTCGTGACGGGAGCAGGGCATCGGGGAATCCCCGAAGCGCCGTTCGCCCCAAGCCAGATATTGCAGGCCATGTTTGGTCGTCGCCGTCGCCCGCCAATACGCGCGATCAGGTCGAGGCAGATACAGGCGGCGGGGCAGGGTCGACATCGCGCCTAGCATTTTCGGTCACGCACCCGGTTGTGCAACTTCATTTTGGTCGTCGTCGCCGCGACCGCGAGCACTATCAACGGAGTCATCTTTTACCATGCCCCTCGCACCAAACCCCGTGCATCGAAATTCGGCTGGACCTGCCCACGCCGCAACTACAGGGACTTCGCTCTTCATGCGGATGGTCCGTCTCATAAGCGACGCGCGTGGCCTCATGATCACACTTGTGTCGGTTGTGACGATCGCGTCTGCGCAGGCCGCCGCGCCCTCGTTTGAGTTCTTCGCCATGGATAATGGCGTAGGCCGCGGTGTCTGGTCACCAGAGCGGCAGGCCACGACCTTGCGCGAGATCGGATTCGACGGCATTTCGTATAATTACACCAACCCTTCCGATCTAAAGGCGTGGCTCTCGGAGCTCTCAAAGAGAAACCTAAAACTCTATGGGCTCTATTTCTCCGCACAGCTGGAGGGGGAAACGCCGTTCCCCGCTGGCCTCGTAGAGGCGGTTCAACTGCTTCGTGGCTCAGGTGCAGTGTTGTGGCTGACGATTCCCCTTCCCGGCCGTCCTGGCGACTATGAGGCGCAGGCTTTGACTCGAATAAGGGAGGTGGCGGACATGGCCGCTTCCGCAGGGTTGCGGGTGGTCCTCTATCCCCACTTGAATTTATATGTGGCGACGGCGGAACATGCGTTCGCCCTAGCTTCCCGAACCGGTCGAGCCAACATCGGCGTCACCGTGAATCTGTGCCACGAGCTTGCCGCAGGAAATGGCGGACGGCTTCCGGAGGTCATTCGTCGGGTGGCCCCTAATCTGGCGATGGTCTCAATTAATGGTGCTGCCGCCAAGCTCGGGCCCGGATGGGACTCCGAGAAATACATCAAACGCCTCGGCGAGGGCGATTACGACGTCAGGGCGGTGCTGCAAGCCTTGGCCGAGGTGAGGTACTCCGGTCCAGTTGGGGTGCAGTATTTCGCCTTGAAAGGCGACCACCTTGAAAATTTGGAGGCATCGATGCGTGCGTGGCGTGTTCTGATCGGTGCCGTAAACGTCCCCTGACTCCAAGAAATCTCGAATGCTGCCCATGACAACTAACCCCAAGTCGACCCGCCGAACTTTCCTAAAATCCGGAATCACCGGAATTATTGCCGCTTCGGTCGCACCACAGTTTATCCCCTCCCGGGTTCTTGGCCAGAACGCTCCCTCGAAACGAGTCACCCTCGGCTTCATCGGCGTCGGGGTGCATGGATTGGGCTACAATCTGAAGTCGTTCCTGCAGCAAGACGACTGCCAGGTGATCGCGGTCTGCGATGTATTTGGCCGCCGCCGTGCAGAGGCCCGCAAGGTGGTCGACGAACACTATGGCACCAAGGGATGCTCGGAAATCGCGGATTTCCGGGATCTGCTCGCGCGCCGCGATATCGACGTTGCGGTGATCTCCACGCCCGATCACTGGCACGTGGTGATGGCGCAAATGGCGCTGGCCGCAGGGAAAATGGTCTTTTGCGAGAAACCCACGATGACAATTGTCGAGGGCCGCGAACTCGCCGACGACGTTGCAAAACGCAAGGCCCTCTTCGCCGCCGGACTCGAGGATCGATCCGTGATCCAATACCACAAACTCGCCGAGGTCGTGCGCAACGGCGGCATTGGCAAGCTGCAGCGAGTCAAAGTGGGGCTCCCGACGAAACCCATCTTTCCCCGCGAGGAACCTGCGACCGTTCCGGCGGATCTCAACTACGAGATGTGGCTCGGGCCTGCCCCCTATCGTCCGTACACGCCAAGCCTGACCGACGCCCAGGTCTGGCGACAGATCCGTGATTTTTCCGGGGGGGCGCTGACCGACTGGGGCGCGCATCTGGTCGATACCGCCCAGGTTGCCAACTTCTCGGAGAACTCCGGGCCGGTCGCCGTGACGGGCAGGGGCGTGATTCCCCCGAACTCGATCAACACTGTGCCGCAGACCTACGAACTTACTTATACCTATGCCAACGGAGTGATTATCGAGGTCATATCCAGCGACGTTTCCATCCGCTTTGAAGGAACCGATGGCTGGGTCGGCAGCAAGGGCTGGCAGGGCCGTCTTGAGGGGAGCGATGTGAATGTCTTCCGCAAGACCTACGATCCCGCCACCAACAAGATCTGGCCGCGGCGCCCACGGGAGCACCGCGACTTCCTCGACTCAATCAAGACCGGACAACCTCCGATGTATACCGCCGAGGCCCTTCACCGGCTCAGCACAACCTTGCACCTCGGGGCCATCGCGATGGAACTCGGCCACCCCTTGAAATGGGACCCGGTGGGTGAGTTGTTCCCGGATGATGCGAAAGCCAACGCTCTCCGCACTCGGCCTCGGCGGGAAGATTGGAAACGCGCCTGAGGCTGAGTCGGGCCCGTGGTTTGTGCCAAGAGTTGCGTGTTGCTCGTCAGTATCGCCGTGCTGCCTTTCCTGCCGGAAACAAAAGACCAGCCGTTACCCGATAGATTGTTCCAGGTTCGTCCATGATTCAAGTACTCACCTTAAAGCTTTTTCGTACCGAACTGAAGACGCGCATGCCGTTCAAGTACGGGATCGCGACCATGGTCGATCTGCCGCATGTCTTCATGCAGGTGACGCTCGCAATTGATGGCCGTATCCACGAAGGAATTTCGGCCGATCATCTTCCGCCGAAGTGGTTCACCAAGGATCCCGCGAAAGGCGTCGCGGATGAAATTCGCGAATTGGAGCGGGTGATTGCTCAGGCCGCCGCTCTGGCGCAAGGGCTGCAGGCGGACACGGTTTTCGATCTTTGGCTGCGATTGCATCGCCGGATGGAGCGCTGGCGAAAAGAGACCGCGTTGCCTCCGCTGCTCGTTCATTTCGGCACATCGCTGGTAGAGCGCGGAATGATCGACGCGTTTTGCCGGGCGAAGGGAGTGTCATTTGCGCGGGCAGTGCACCGCGGCGGCTTCGGCATCAGGTTGGCGGAGATCCATCCCGAGTTGCGGGATTTCCAGCCAGACGATTTGCTGCCCGTTGAGCCACGGCGTGATTTGGTTGTCCGGCATACGGTGGGACTGGCTGATCCCCTTGATGCGGGCGACCGCGCATCAGCCATCGCCGATGGGCTGCCGGAAACACTCGAAGAGAACATCTCGGCGTATGGACTAAAGCACTTCAAAATCAAGTTCACCGGTTTGACTGACCTCCCGCGAATCGGGCGCACACTTGAAACGATTGCCGCCGCTAAGTCGCCTAAGGTCGGTTTCACACTCGATGGCAACGAGAGCTTTAGATCCGTGGCGGAGTTCCGAGGCATGTGGTCCGCGATCGAGTCCCTCCCGCAGTGGCGAGCCGTGCGAGAAGGGCTAATTTGTGTCGAGCAACCGTTTCATCGGGAGGTGGCACTCTCCGATGGCACGACCGTAGGACTAAAATCCTGGGCGGAACGTCCGCCGCTGATCATCGACGAATCCGACGCCGAATTCGACAGCGTCCGGCTCGCGCTCGACGGTGGCTATGCGGGGACAAGTCACAAGAACTGCAAGGGCGTGTTTCGTGGCATCGCCAATGCGTGTCTGCTGGGCCTCCGCCGCAGGGTTCAGCCGGAGCGGGTGTTCCTGCAGACGGGAGAGGATCTCGCAAATGTGGGACCGGTGGCCCTCCTGCAGGATCTTGCGGTTCAGTCCGTTCTCGGCGTCGAAAGTGTCGAGCGCAACGGGCACCACTATTTTCGCGGGCTCTCATTTCTCCCGGCCGAAGTGCAGGCGCAGATGCTGGCGGCACATTCCGATCTGTATCGCCGGCACGAACGCGGCTTTGCAACGCTGGCGATCCGTCGCGGAATGCTGCAGGTGGGTTCGGTGGTGGACGCACCGTTCGGCGTGGGCTATACTGTCGATCTCGCCGCCATTGCGGATCAATATTCGTGAATTTCTACACGGTCAAAGCACGGAGCGGGCCAGCGGATATTACCGCAGAATGGAACCTCCTAACCCC
>Ga0209597_1002279_pt1 | contig 12236 bp, 11 predicted proteins | sample M_140625_MF_Meta_FD_187316 | JGI IMG/M metagenome (GOLD analysis project Ga0209597, IMG submission 187316) | Freshwater microbial communities from Lake Montjoie, Canada to study carbon cycling - M_140625_MF_MetaG (SPAdes) (version 2) | ecosystem: Environmental > Aquatic > Freshwater > Lake...
GGAATCGGAAAGGAAACCGCGCATCGTATTGTGAAGGAAGGCGCGCATCTGGTGTGCGTGGATCTCAAACAAGAGACCGCGGCAGCGACCGCAAAGGAAATCACGGACAAGCTTGGACACGGAATCGGCGTGGCTGGATCCGGTTTGAGCGGATGTGGCCCAGCCATTGGCCTTGGAGCGGACATCACCAACCGTGCGAGCATCCGCGAGATGCTGGACCAAGTTTCACTTGCGTATGGTGGCTTTGACTCAATTTGTGTGACGGCAGGGATATTCGTTGCAAGCGACACGACAGGACACATCCCCGACTCAGGCTGGGATTTGACGTTTCGGATCAATGTTACTGGAAGCTATCTTGTTGCCGATGAAGCATCAAAGACTTGGAAAGACCAAGGGCTCCGTGGCAACCTGGTGCTTACTACCAGCGCGAATGCAGCCGTTGCTAAGAAAGGTAGCCTCGCCTATGACACATCAAAGGCCGCCGCAAACCATCTCGTGCGCGAGCTTGCCATGGAGCTCTCACCTCTAGTGCGCGTCAACGGCGTTGCGCCTGCGACGGTGGTTCAGGGCAGTGCGATGTTCCCACGCGACCGCGTGATTGGCTCTCTGGCTAAATACCACATTCCCTACACGGAAGACGAAGCCACTGACTCCCTTGTGGGTAAGCTCGCGCAGTTCTACGCAGATCGTACACTCACCAAGTCGCCGATCACTCCAGCAGACCAAGCCGAAGCATACTTCCTTCTGGTCTCCAAGCGCTTAAGCAAAACTACGGGACAGATCCTCACAGTCGACGGCGGACTGCACGAGGCTTTCCTACGTTAAGATAGCAACCATCAAGAAAGGGGGCGGAGCCTGAGTGCGCCGCCCCTTTTTTATTCACCTCATTGAGTGCAACGTTTTTCAATAGCTGGCTCTGGGACAACGGACGCTTTGTCCAAAGTGAAGGGCTACCGTTCACTGATCGGGGCGTTCGCTTTGGAATGTCGGTTTTTGAAACTGTGCGTGTCGTGTCTGGGCGGGCGCAATTTTGGACGGAGCACACAAATAGGCTGAAGACGGCGGTCACGCTGTGCGGTCTACAGCTTTTTGACGAGGCTTTGGAAGAAGCCAAGGAACGCCTCCTGACAGGGAACCTGAATGGTGTGGCGAGAGTGTACGTCACCGCGGGCGACGGAGGACCTGAGGCAGCTGTAACAGAAAGCCGTGTGGCCCTTCTCGTTGAGGAACGAGCGCGCAATCTGCCCAACGGTTACTCCCTGACAGTTTCCAATCAAATACACCTGCCGCTTTTTGGCGGGCTTAAGACGGCGAACTATTGGAAACATGCTGAGAGCCTGCGGGTAGCAAAGTTGCTCGGTGCCGATGAAGCCTTGCTGTGCGGAACCTCCGGCTTTGTCATCAGCGCGTGTATGGCAAACGTCTTTCTGCACACCTCAAAGGGTTGGAGCACCCCCCGCCTCGCCAACGGTGCGAGGGACGGAGTGATTCGCAACTGGGTACTGGACCGATTTCGCGTCGCCGAAGCTGACATTCATGCGACAGCTTTGGACGAAGTCGACGCGGGATTCCTTACGAGCAGTTGGCTCGGAGTGATGCCTATCAACTTTTTGGCGGGGCGCGAGCTGGACCAAAGCTCGGAGCTTCTGGCTCTTCGCAACGCCTTTGAGGGCGAGGGCACTTCAGAAAACCTGTAAACGCGAGAGACCGGACGCAACTAACTCTCGATAATATTCATCTCCACGGGATCCACTTGGACTCCCAAGGATTCCAGCCAAGCCACAGCCTTGGCAATCTCCTCGGATTCGCCTTCAAGCGAGAGCGAGATGATTCCGACCTCTGCATTCACGCTCGCCTGACGAATGTTGGTCACCACGGCGAACTCGCGAGCAAGCTCGTACACCAGCGGACGAGTTACTAAGTGTTGTGGAAAAACCAACCAAAAACGGGTGAGTTGTGTGGCCATGATCTTAGCATAACCGGTGGGCTAGCCTCCGGCAATCGCTGGCACGATCGAGATTTCGTCTGTGTCCTTTACTGGGGTCGCGCTCTCCTCGAGAAAACGAATATCCTCATCATTGACGAAGACGTTCACAAAGCGGCGCACCTGACCAGCGTCATCGCAGATGCGTTCTTTAAGACCGGGAAACGCTTGATCCAGCGAGTGCAGTACTTCTGCGATAGTGGCGCCGGCGGCTTGGACCACTTCAAGTTCACCGGTGAGTTTGCGCAAGGGGGTTGGTATACGAACAGATGGCATAATTAATTTTAAATAAGTTAGTTAAATGGAAGCAGCCGCAGCATCGGGAGCATAAATTTTTTCTTCAAACTCGCGGAGGTTTGGCGCAATCAGCCGAGGTGCGCCGCATTTACCCACGATGGCCTCCTGGGTTTTGAGTCCGTGTCCTGTGATGCAAAGCACAGCACTATCGCCTGCACCGATATGGCCGGACTCGATGAGCTTTCTTGCGCCGGCCACGGTCACACCTCCTGCGGTTTCAGCAAAAACTCCCGCGTATTCCGCTAGCATCCGGATCCCTTCGACGACCTCTTCGTCAGTGACATCCTCAGCGGAGCCACCGGATTGTTTCATCGAATGGATGGCATAATAGCCGTCTGCAGGGGTTCCAATGGCAAGAGACTTGACGATCGTGTTCGGCTTGGAAACGGGTTTAATAATGTCGGTTCCGCGCTTCAACGCGTGGGAAATCGGCGCACAACCAGAAGCTTGGGTGCCATGCATGTGAAACGGAGTATCCGCGACTATCCCCAACTGAATGAACTCTTTGTAGGCCTTGTGGATTTTGGTGAGAAGAGAACCTGAGGCCATGGGAACCACTGTATGCTGCGGTATGCGCCAACCCAACTGTTCGCAGATTTCAAAGCCCATCGACTTCGAACCCTCCGCATAGTAAGGCCGGAGATTCACGTTCACAAAGCCCCAACCGTACTTGCCGGCAATTTCCGAACACAACCGATTCACTTGATCGTAGGCACCGTGAATTCCGATGACCTGCGTTCCATACACCAGTGAACCGAGCACTTTACCTTGTTCTAAGTCAGCGGGAATGAGCACGTAGCTTTTGAGGCCAGCAGCGGCAGCGTTTGCGGCGACGGAGTTGGCGAGGTTTCCAGTCGAGGCGCAGGCGACGACTTCAAAACCCAGTTCGCGCGCTCGGCTGAGCGCGACGGATACGACGCGGTCCTTGAAGGACAAGGTGGGATAATTGACCGTGTCATTCTTGATCCACAGCTCGCGGATCCCGAGAATCTTCGCAAGACGGTCGGCCTTGATCAGCGGCGTAAACCCGACCTCAGCACCGACAGTGGGATCGCCGTCTATGGGGAGCAACTCGCGATACCTCCACATTGTGTGGGGCCGCGACTCGATCACCTTACGAGAAAGCACTTTACCGATGGCCTCGTAATCGTAGGCAGCTTCTAGGGGACCAAAATCAAAATCACAAACGTGGATCGCCTGCTTAGGATAGAGGCGCCCGCATTCCCGGCACTTTAAGTTACTGAAAAAAGGTGTGGATTTCATAGCACTAAAACCGTCCTCAAGAGTGCTGCCATGAAGTGCCCGCCAAGGATGGAATTCCAGACGGTCCTTCATCTTTTCCCCGAATAAACGGAGCTGGATTTGGCACCTGGTCCCCGAAACATTTCAAGACAGCGAAGTCTCAAAAGGCATCCGGGCGGTTGCCGTGGCGTCAAAGGGCCAGTCCCTCAGCCACTCTTGATGAAAGTTATCCACAAGAGTTAAGGCAGCAACGTCTTTCCAGTCAATCGAGAAAAAAATTATATCAACAACGCCCTAAGCTACAGCGATTTCCTACGCAGCCGAAATTGCAACTGATACTGGCGCGGGGTCAGCCCAATCTGCTGATGAAACGCTTTAGTGAAAGCGCTTTGGTCACAAAAGCCCAAATCTTTGCCCACTTCCGCTATTTGTTGCGTGCCAATTTGTAGAGCTTCGCACGCCGCTTGGATCCGCATTTTTAAGACGAACGCTTGGGGGCCGACGCCGAATGCCTCGATGAATTTGCGCTGTAATTGTCTCGGGGAGAGATGCACAGCGTGAGCAAGAGATTCGACTGAAATGCGTTCACGAAAGTGTGCGCGGATAAAATCAACGGCCTTATCGAGATTTAAAAAAGGCTGCAGCATGGCCTTGCGGGCTTCGTAGCTGTGGGTGGTGCCCATCAGCCCAATAATACGCCCATTTAAATCACGCAAAGGCAACTTGTTAGTAACAAACCAATCCGGAATTCCCTGCCGGTTAAAGAACAACTCCACCAAGTTTATCCGTGGCTCGCCGGAACGCAGCACCGCCTCATCATCACGCCGGAAAGCGTCAGCGAGGCGGCTCGGAAACAACTCAAAATCATCTTTTCCAAGAATTTCCGATTCTGACTGAAAGCCGAATCTTTCATAAAAAAGGCGACTTGCACAGGCTATCCGATATTCCGCGTCCTTGGCGAAAAACGCAATATCTGGGAGGTGCTCAAACAACTGATAGATCGGGGTAGTCGGGCCGATTTGGCGCAAAAACGCATCCCTCCAAAGTAATGAACCGGGGGCGCTGGCACTAGGTTCTGAGATTGAAGAATGCAATTTCTTGCGTGGGGGCATATCCGGAATTCTTTCGTATGTTGCCAAGCGGAGCAAGTTTTAGAGGGGAATGGGTGCTACAAGGGAAATGGGTGAATTGCGCGAAGTAAACCGTTAGGATATAGGGTGGGTGTGTTTGAAGGCGCAAAATCAATCCCCCCTGCGATGCTTTTGGACGCGTACCGGCAGGGCATTTTTCCAATGGCAGAGAGCAACGGAGAACTTCAATGGTTCTCCCCAGACCCGCGTGGAATTTTGCCCTTGGATGGATTCTTAGTCCCACACGGGCTCAGGCGCGCCTTAAAAAAGGGTGGCTTTGAGGTGCGCTTCAATACGGCTTTCGAGGCGGTCATCGAAGGCTGTGCGAGTCGAGATGAAACCTGGATAGATGATTGTATAAAAGAAAGTTACATGAAAATTTTCGGTCTCGGCCATGCCTGCTCGGTGGAGACATGGATAAACGGACAGCTTGCCGGCGGCCTTTACGGAGTTGTTTTGGGAGGAGCTTTTTTTGGTGAATCCATGTTTCACACAGTGACCGACGCCTCCAAGATTGCGCTTCACGCTCTGGTGGCACGTTTAAAAGAGCGCGGCTTTGCGCTATTGGACATGCAGTGGGTGACGCCCCACTTACTAACCTTCGGTGCGAAAGAAATCCCACGTAGCACCTACCTGCGGATGTTAAAGGAAGCTCTGACGTTAAATTGCACATTCGCCCCTTAAAAAAGGAACGCATCCGCTACTTTTCGACAGCGGCGCGGGTAAAGTCGGCGGCCTGATAATTGGGCCGCCCGATAGCGTCGCATGGGATGAGCCGCCGCCACACGCTAAAGAATAATGAGCAGTTAGATTAAGGCGGCACGTTTGCAGAGCCAGAAAAAGGTTCACCCGTGTCCACTTGGTGGTCTAATGTGTCGCCCCCAAACCCAGAGACATTTTATGGCGACATCCCTGCCGCACAATTCCAACGTCGGTCTATTAGAAATCAACTACGAGCGCTGGCGCCAAAATCCGGCGACAGTGGATCCTGTGTGGTCCGCCTTTTTCGAGGGCTTCGAGCTTGGAAATACAGCACGATCCAATGGCGTAACCCAGACTACCTTACAGCCGAGCCGTAAGGGGGAAAAAAACGCGGATCCACAGTGGCAGACGAAAGTCGATCAACTCGTTTTGAGCTACAGAAGCTTAGGTCATCTCAAAGCACACACGAATCCTCTTTCAGCAGTTGCTCCCGAGTCGTCATTGCTCTCACTCAACAGCCTAGGTTTTTCTGATGCAGATCTTTCCAGCAAAGCAGCTTCGTTGCTTTTCCGCGAGGGGACGGAGTTGCAGTTAGGAGAACTGATCCAACAACTTGAGTCCATTTACTGCGGGCATATCGGAGCGGAATTCTCCCACTTAGAAAATCCTGTGACCCGGGAGTGGGTGCGGGAAAAGTTCGAGACCGCAGCCGCCCTCGTTGTGCCGGCTGAGACGCAGTTACGCATGATGCACCAGATCCTTTCCGTGGAAAGTTTCGAGAAGTTTCTGCACACCCGTTTCGTCGGACAGAAACGCTTTTCCATCGAAGGAGGTGAATCCCTCATTGTGGCGTTGTACGGCATATTAGAAAACGCGCCAAAGCACCAAGTGGAGGAAATCGTGATGGGAATGGCCCACCGCGGACGTTTAAGTGTGATTAACGAGTTCCTGCAAAAGCCTATTTCGGTTATGTTTGCGCAGTTTTCTGAGAACTACATGCCGGATACGGTGGCTGGAGACGGAGACGTCAAATATCATCTCGGGTACAAAACGAAACGCCAACTCCCCGAAGGCCAAGAGATTTCCGTACGCCTCGCTTCCAATCCAAGCCATCTGGAGGCGGTCAATCCCGTGGTACAGGGGATGACGCGCGCGCGCCAGCACGTGCGAGGAGACAGCACAAACCGGCAGCGAGTGGTGGCGGTCTTGATCCACGGCGATGCAGCCTTCGCCGGCCAGGGGGTTGTGGCAGAGGTTCTCAACATGTCGCAACTGGAGGGCTACCGAGTGGGTGGAACCATTCACATCATCGTGAATAATCAGATCGGTTTTACGACGCTCCCAGCAGATGCCCGCTCCTCACGGTACTGCACAGACGTAGCCAAAATGATTGGCGCGCCAGTATTCCACGTAAACGGAGACGACCCGGTGGCGGTGCGCGTGTGCACGGAACTCGCGTTGGAATACCGCCAGAGGTTCCACAGCGATGTCGTGCTAGATATCGTCTGTTACCGCAGGCACGGCCACAATGAGGGAGACGAACCGCTGTTCACTCAGCCGATCATGTATCGCGAGATAAGTGCCCACGCAACTTTGGGGACGCTTTTCCGTCAGGAACTTCTGAATAACGGCATCCTTTCTAGCGACGCCGCCGTGGAACTCGACCGCGAATTTCAAGCGCGCTACGAGTCAGCGTTTTCTGAAGTTAAGGCCGCCGAGCAGGATCAGAACATCAACAAGTTTTCGCACTCCAACGTCGTTTTCCAACCGGCTTACTCGCACGAACCAGCGAACACAGCCATTTCTAAACCCCAGTTGGATAGCATCTGCAGCGCGATGACGACCTTGCCAGAAGGGTTTTCGATGTTACCTCGATTGAAGAAAGTCGTATTGGACAAACGCCGTGCGGCTTGGAAAGACGGCGGGCCTTTTGATTGGTCCATGGGCGAGGCGCTGGCCTTCGGTTCGCTACTCTTGGAAGGCACCGCAGTGCGCTTATCTGGCCAGGATTGCCGCCGTGGAACCTTCTCTCATCGGCACTCCGTTTTATACGATGAAAATACGCGCGCCCGCCACATTCCGCTGCAGCATCTCGGACCGAACCAGGGCCGCTTCAACGTGTACAATTCGCTGCTAAGCGAGGTTGCTGTGCTCGGATTCGACTACGGGTACACCCTACACTTTCCTGAAATGCTTTGCCTTTGGGAAGCGCAGTTCGGCGACTTTTCAAACGGCGCTCAAATCATCATCGACCAATTTATCGCAGCGGGTGAGTCCAAATGGCAGCGCCCCAGTGGAATTGTTTTATTACTGCCGCACGGTTATGAAGGCCAAGGGCCTGAACATTCCTCCGGTCGCCTAGAGCGTTTCCTTCAACTGTGCGCGCAAGAAAACATTCAAGTGTGCAACTTCACCACACCGGCGCAATACTTCCACGCACTGCGCCGGCAAATGAAACGGCCCTTCCGCAAACCAATGGTCGTAATGACGCCCAAGAGCCTGTTGCGAGCACCGGAGTGCGTTTCCATGGAGGCCGATTTTACTTCGGGCAACTTCGAAGAAATACTGCCCGGACCGCTCGCAGGTGCCGCAAACAAGGTCACACGGGTGGTTTTGTGTTCGGGCAAAGTGTACTACAATTTACTTAAGCATCGTGAGGCTCAAAAAATCACGGACACTGCGCTGGTGCGCATTGAGCAACTTTATCCTCTCCATACGGAGAAGCTGGAAATGGTGCTCAAGACCTATTCGAAAGCGAAAACATTCGTTTGGTGCCAAGAAGAACCGGCTAACATGGGAGCGTGGAGTTTTCTACGTAATCAACTTTCCGACCTCATCGGAAGTCCGCTTCACTATGCGGGACGCGAGGCCGCCGCGAGTCCGGCGGTAGGCGCGCTCGCAACTCACAAACTCGAGCAACACGCATTGGTGGAATCCGCTTTCAGCCTCGCTTAACCTTCGCAATCCTTCCACTAATTTCCCGAGGCTCTAATCCAAGCCGCACCATGTTTTTTAAACTGCATTTATGAGCGTTGAAGTTAAAATCCCGACTGTTGGTGAATCCATAACCAGCGGAGTCATTTCTGTATGGCACAAAGCTGATGGCGAGGCCGTGAACAAAGGAGAAATCCTGCTCACTCTCGACACGGATAAAGTCTCGACGGATTTGACTGCGGAAGAATCTGGGACCATTCATTTGCTCGCGCAAGTTGGAGAGGAAGTTTCAATTGGACAGGTAGTTGCCACCATTGAACCCGGCGCAAGTCAGGCGCCAGTGACTCCTGGAGCCGAAAAAGCGGTGCCTGCAAAAAAGGCACAACCCGCCCCTGCGCCTGCGCCCGCCACGACCACTTCGGTTGAGGCGGCCCCCGCTGCACCTCCCTCCACCACAACTTCTCCCCTGCGCGCCGCGGTGGAAAGCGCCAACATGGCTTTGGGTGTGCTCCAACACACACCAACCGCGCCCTCTCCCTCCTATGAGGAACGTATCTCACGGAAAAAGCTGACGCCGCTACGCCGCAAAATTGCCGCGCAATTAGTAATGGCGCAACATCAAGCGGCCATCCTCACTACGTTCAACGAATGCGACATGAGCGCCGTGATGAAGTTACGAGCGGAAATGCAGGAGGCTTTTACGGCGGAACACGGAGTGAAGCTCGGCTTCATGAGCTTTTTCATCAAGGCTGCCGTTAGCGCCTTGCGTGCAGTGCCTTCCGTTAACGCCAAATTAGATGGCGACGAGCTCGTTTCCAACCATTTTTTCGACATCGGAGTGGCAGTAGGCACCGATCGAGGCCTTATGGTGCCCGTAGTACGCGACGCAGACCAATTATCCTTCGCCGGATTAGAAAAAGCCATGGCTGCCTATGCGGTAAAGGCGAGAGAGGGAAAAGTTGAGTTCCAAGATTTGCAGGGCGGCGTTTTTACAATTTCCAATGGAGGCATATACGGGTCGCTGCTCTCCACTCCGATACTTAACCCGCCTCAAAGCGGGATTTTGGGGATGCACAAAATTCAGGAGCGCCCAGTGGCAGTGAAGGGACAAGTCGTCATTCGTCCCATGATGTATCTGGCGCTGTCGTACGATCACCGGATCGTGGACGGCAAGGAGGCAGTAACATTTTTGGTGAGGGTGAAGGACTGCATTGAAAATCCGACGCGCCTGATGCTTGGGCTGTGATTGGAAACCTCTGGAGCTGAAATCTGTTTCCTCCATTGCGTCATGAGCGACTCCATCAGGCAGTTAACGCGACAGATCTGCGAGTTTCGAGACGCGCGCGATTGGCGGCAATTCCATTCACCAAAAGATCTTGCCGTGGCCATTACTGCGGAAGCTGGTGAATTGCTGCAACATTTTGTGTGGCAAAGCCCTGAGCAATCTGAGGCGCGCGTCGTGGAGCGTCGGACGGAAGTAGCGGCAGAAATGGCGGACATCGCGATCCTATTACTGGAGATGGCGGAAGTAAGCGGCATTTCGCTGGGAGACGCAGTAGCCGCCAAACTTGAATTGAATCAAGAACGCTATCCCGTCGCTAAAGCACGCGGTTCCAACCAGAAATACAACGAGCTGTGAGCACGCCTCAACCGGAACAGCCTGCGCCGCACAAACGACGGCCACGCTATTCAGGGAAGAACCCGCGACGTTTCACAGAAAAGTACAAGGAGCACGATCCGGCAAAATTTCCGGAGACCGTGCAGGCGATTATCGCTGGGGGAAAGACGCCCGCTGGCGCGCACCGACCGATTATGGTGCAGGAAATTCTGGATGTGCTGCATCCGACGCCTGGCGAATTTGGCGTGGATTGCACGCTTGGGTATGGCGGTCACGCCCGCGAACTTCTCCAACGCCTTCAACCGAGCGGCAGACTCATCGGACTGGATGCTGATCCCATTGAAATGCCGCGGACAGAAAAGCGCCTCAGGGACGAGGGCTTTACTCAGGAGGCTTTCCTTGCGCACCGTTGCAATTTTGCAGGTTTGCCAAAAATCCTCGCGCTTGAAGGCGGCCGCCGGGCAGACCTAATTCTCGCGGACCTTGGAGTGTCCTCGATGCAGTTAGACAATCCTGATCGTGGTTTTTCGCTGAAATTCGATGGCCCCCTGGATATGCGAATGAATCCGAACAAGGGACAGTCTGCGGCGACTCTTATTGAGCACACAGACGTGCGGTTTCTCGCTGAGCTCTTGTGTGAAAACGCTGACGAACCCCATGCTGATCGACTTGCATTAGTTTTGGCTGGAGCCAGTTGCCGGACGACTCTTGAACTGGTTGGGCTCATCAGAAAAGAGCTCCTTCAACTACCTGAAACAGAAAGAGAGCTCTCGGTCCGCCGTGTTTTTCAGGCGTTACGCATTGCTGTAAATGAAGAATTTGTGGCACTAGACACCCTGCTTCGTGCGTTGCCGGAATGCCTCGCCCCCGGCGGACGCGTCGCCATTCTCACGTTCCATTCTGGTGAAGATCGACGCGTAAAAAAAGCTTTCAAAGCGGGACTAATATCTGGGGTGTACGCCAGTGCAGCGGAAGATATTGTACGCCCGAGTGCGGAGGAAATTCGTGGAAACTCGCGCTCCAAGTCAGCCAAGTTGCGCTGGGCAGTACGATCAATGGGGTAAGCGATCGGTGGCGTCACAGGACGCATAGGTCTTTTTTGTTTTTTCTTAAATTACTTTCAATCAATATATTGCATCTGCAAAAATATTCACTGAGAAAACGCGCTTCGCTCTCGGATTGAAGAATGGCCAATGCTAAAGCTTGGTGTTAACCACCTGACGCTGCACGTTTCTGGTGCCTCGTGAAACAACAAACCTGACCTCCCGCGGTGGACTTTCTTTTTGATCTTCAAGTGAATGGATTCGGTGGAGTGGATTTCCAGAATCTACCGACATTAGACGCATTGCGCCACGCGTGCGTCCAACTGCACCACTGCGGGATGCGCCGCATCCTCGCCACATTCATCACTGATGAGCCGGTTGCACTTCTCGAAAAACTTACGGCGTTTGAGAGCTATCGCGCCAAAGACGAGCTCATCCGCGAAACCATTGTGGGGTACCACCTTGAAGGGCCTTACTTGAGTTCCGAGCCCGGATACCGTGGTGCTCATCCCGCGGAGTTGATGCGAGACCCAGATTGGAAAGAATTCCAACGTCAACAAGAGGCCGCCTGCGGTGCCATTCGCCTCGTGACGCTCGCTCCAGAACGCGATGGTTCGAACGAGTTTATTTTCAATGCCACGCATTCCGGCGTACGTATTTCGCTTGGGCACACCAACGCAAACGAAGAGGAAATCGACTCCGCCATTCAATCTGGGGCAACCCTTTGTACGCATCTGGGCAACGGTTGCCCCCACCAACTTCACCGACATGAAAACGTGATCCATCGCCTGCTCGCACGGGACGAACTTATCGCGTGCTTCATTCCCGATGGAATCCATCTTCCGCCAAAAGTACTCAGGAACTTTTTCCGCGCTAAACCAAGCGACAAAGTAATCCTGACGACCGACGCGATGGCTGCGGCGGGCGCGGGCCCTGGCCGTTATCGATTAGGACGACTCGAACTGGAAGTGGGCGAGGACGAAGTTGTCCGACTCCCAGGCAGCCCGTATTTTGCCGGAAGTGCGCTGCGGTTGGACGAGGGTATTGAACGCGCAGCTCGGTGGCTTGAAATTGATATTGAGCAGACGCGAAGAATGGCTAGCTCAGCCCCCGCAAACGCGTTGGGATTGTTCCTCAGTTGACCATAAACGCCCGTCGCACCAAGCGAATCCCCAAAGGAAACGCTGTGTATTAAAAAGCGTGGCCCAACGTTCAGGAACGATCGGTCTTTGTGGAATCAGCAAGCACGAAGCGAACGAGAGGCACTGGCGCTTTGCGGGGAGTTC
>Ga0209597_1002281_pt1 | contig 12234 bp, 13 predicted proteins | sample M_140625_MF_Meta_FD_187316 | JGI IMG/M metagenome (GOLD analysis project Ga0209597, IMG submission 187316) | Freshwater microbial communities from Lake Montjoie, Canada to study carbon cycling - M_140625_MF_MetaG (SPAdes) (version 2) | ecosystem: Environmental > Aquatic > Freshwater > Lake...
CGGTAGCGATATAGAAAATCGAGCCGTAGGCAGTTGATGAGAGGGTTAATCCCTCTTGAACAAGTGAGGCGTATTCATAAACCTGACCGGCAACGAAAAATCCACCCATCAAAAATGTGAGAGAGAACCATTCACGCATTCCCCATTTATTTATCTGATACATCTTTCCACTCTTATGATTTTGAAAGCGCTCTGCAGCAAAGACTCCGAACTGGCATGTAACAGATGAGAGAACTAAGACCGTTGTATTGAGCGCGGCAAAGGGGATATTGAGTATCTTGTTTGACTCGACCCAAATCGCTGGGCCTTGCACGCCGCGAATGGTGAAATAGATAGCAAAGAGGGCTGCAAAGAACATTAATTCGCTAGAGAGCCAGACTATGGTGCCAACTGCCACGGCGTTAGGCCGTGTTATTTTATGGTGTGCCGATACGGCTGTGCTGGACATGGCTTGATTATTCCCTAAAAGGTGGGCCCTGTCCTGCAGCAGAGCTCGGATGGAGGCGCCATTAGGCTTTTATTGACATGAAACTGGTCACTCTTTTCACACAGTTGAAACTTTGGTTCTTACCCTTATGTGACTTAGAATCAGAGCCGTGAGTGAGCGAATTCTCAAGAAGCAGATCATTGTCTACTCCGATGACTCATCGGTTCGGGCAACAATTATTGCCGCCCTTGGAGAACGAACAGCCTCCGATCTTGCCCCACATGTTATTCATCAGTTTGCAACAGCTCCAGCCCTTCGAAGCTATGTCGATTCAGGATCTACTGTGGATTTATTCATACTCGATGGTGAGGCAACTCCTGAGGGTGGTCTCGGAATCGCCCGCCAACTCAAGGACGAGGTATTTAACTGCCCTCCGGTTTTGGTGATTACAGGACGCGTGCAGGACTCATGGCTTGCAGCCTGGTCGCTAGCTGAGGCCTCGGTTGTTCATCCCATCGATCCATTTACTTTGGCACAGAGTGCGGCGAAATTACTGCGCGGAACAACGCTGCTTCGTGCCTAAGAGAGTGAGTTAAAAATATGGCTGTTGAGACCGCACCAGCTGGATGGATGCAAGATTGGTCGGCCTCCGGAAGTGGAAAAACCGCTCGCATCGGAGTACTTCTCGTCCATGGATTTACCGGTGCACCACCATCGATGCGTCCATGGGCTGAGTTTCTTTTATCTAAAGGCTACACAGTCAGAGTTCCACTTTTGCCGGGTCATGGCACAAAGCCCGAAGATTTAAATAAAGTTAAATGGCAAGAGTGGCCAGCTAAAGCACAGAGCGAGTTAGAAGAGCTTTTCAAGGTATGTGATCAGGTTTTTATTTGTGGTCTCTCCATGGGTGGTGCAACAACGCTCTTTGTGGCTGAAGAAAATAACGATCGCTTGAGCGGGATTATCCTTGTTAATCCCATGATTAATCGCTCCTCGGCGGCATTATCGCGCCTTCCATTATGGGCTAAGTATCTGCTATCGAAAACGGTGAAAATACGTGCCAGTGTTGGTAACGATATTAAGCGACCTGGAATAACAGAACATGGATACGATGCCACAGCATCAAATGGAGCCTATGAGTTGTTTAAAATGTTGAAGGAAACACGTTTAAAGCTAAAGAAAATCACCGTTCCTCTGCAGCTATTTCATAGCGTTCAGGACCACACGTTGCCTGTCTGTAATACTGAAATTATTATGGCCGAAATAGGATCAAGTAATAAATCCCGCATCGAACTCGTGAACTCCTACCATGTAGCTACCTTGGATTACGATCAAGAGTTAATTTTTCAGAACTCCCTAACTTTTATTGAGAGTCTCTCCAAATAAATTTCTCTACATCGTTGATGTGATGTGCTCAGGTCTAACCGGAACTCGATTGAGTGCAAGTCCAGTTGCTGCACGAATAGCTGAAACTATCGCTGGAGTGCTAGAAATAGTCGGAGCTTCCCCTACACCGCGCAAACCGTAAGGAGCGTGTTCATCGGCATACTCTAAAATGATTGAACGGACTGGGGGCATGTCAAGAACCGTTGGAATTAAGTAGTCGGTGAAAGATGGATTTTTAACTTTTCCATTGACCACTTGAATCTCCTCAAGGATTGCAAGACCTAGACCCTGGGCAGTCCCGCCCTCAATTTGTCCCTCTATGGCTTGAGGGTTGAGCGCCTTTCCAACATCTTGGACGGTAGCCATTTCAATTACTTTCACTAATCCCGTTTCAATATCTACATCTACGACGGCGCGATGGCCGGCAAATGCAAACTGAACATGTGGAAGACCTTGACCGGTAATCGGGTCTATCGGAGTAGTCGGACGGTGTCGATACTCACGAGTGCATTCAAATATTCGATCTTGAACGAGATCGGCAAGAGTGGATACGAGTTTGCCATCGCCATCTCGAATTTCACCATCGACTAATACATAGGTAGCGCGAAAATGTAAAAGATGGGGATGTAAGTGACCCAGTTTTTCCATTGCAAAGAGGAGAATCTCATCACGAACGGCCTTACAAGCAGTCATAACAGCGCCCCCTGTTACGTAGGACTGACGCGATGCACTGGTAGATCCAGCACTTCCTACTTGGGTATCACTGACATGTACAACTACTCGTTGAACACCTAGCTCTGTTCGAGCGATCTGACCCTTTAGTGTTACTAATCCCTGACCAACTTCGGCAGCTGCAGTATGGACTTCTACGACAGGCTCTCCATTGATAATTTGAAGGCAGACTTTGGCAGTTGAATAATCATCAAAGCCCTCAGAGAAGCCAATGTTTTTGATGCCAACGGCATAACCAACGCCTCTGCGGACACCTTCGCCATGAGTTGTATTGCTCGCACCACCCGGAAGCTCGATGATGTCAAAGCCATCTGTAGTAGCAGTCAGTGGTGGCATTGGCATTGCACGTAATTTCTCTAAAATCTCGGCAACGGGGGCGGCTGAATCAACGGCCTGTCCCGTTGGCATTAATGAGTTTCTCTTCATAGCGTTTTTTAAGCGAAGCTCAATGGGATCCATCCCGAGTACTGCTGCGATCTTGTCCATCTGAGACTCGTAAGCAAAGGCCGTTTGTACTGCGCCAAATCCGCGCATTGCACCGCAGGGTGGATTATTTGTGTAGGCAACGTATGCATCAATTGTTGCACTCTCAACTTCATAAGGACCAACGGCAAAACAGGCCGCGTTTGCACAGACAGCAGGGGAAGAGGATGCATATGCACCGCCATCTAAAACAATATTGGCTTTAACATAGACAAGTTTTCCCTCTTTAGTAACACCATGTTCATAGCGCAGTTTTCCAGGATGACGGTGGACGTGACCAAAGAAGGACTCTTCTCGCGAATAGACAATCTTTACCGGTTTACCTGTCGCCATTGCAAGAAGAGATACGTGCGCCTGCATCGATAGATCTTCACGGGCACCAAATGCTCCGCCAACTCCAGCCAGTGTTAGACGCACTTTCTCTGGAGGCAATCCCAATACCGTTGCTAATTGACCGCGATCAACGTGTAGCCATTGAGTAGATAAGTACAGATCGATTCCACCATCTTCGGCTGGAATTGCAAGACCTGATTCAGGACCAAGTGGTGCCTGATCTTGCATACCTACTTCATACTCGCCTTTAACAACAATATCTGCAGTGAGGTTTTGTGCTCCAAAGATAATGGGAACATGGCGCGTAATGTTGCCACCCGTATGAATAACGGGAGCATTGCCACTTATTGCAAAATCTGCATCGATCACTGGCTCTAGAATTTCGTATTCAACAATAATGGCCTGTGCTGCTCGCTTGGCAACCTCTGGATGATCGGCGGCAACGATTGCAATCGCTTCACCATGAAAGCGAATCGTGTCGAAGGCTAGAACTGGCTGGTCGATAATCTCTAGACCATAGAGCTTGGCTCCTGGCACATCATCGTGTGTGAGAACGGCCGAAACCCCATTGATTTTTAGAGCTGGAGCAATATTGATTGATTTGATTCGCGCATGTGGATGTGGTGAGCGAAGAGTTGATGCCCATAACATTCCATCGGCCCAGAGATCACTGGAGAATGCAAAGTCGCCAGTTACTTTTAGCGTGCCATCGGGACGGGCCACACTTTCACCGATTCCAGCACTTACTGGCACAGCTATGTGATCACGCTGTTTCGTTGGAAGTGTTGAGTTACTCATCTCAGCCTGCCTTCTTGGAGCTAGTTAAAATTCTTTTACTTGCGCGTACAGCTTGTTGGGCGATTTCTTCATGTGAGATTGCAGTAATTAATCCATGTCGAACTCGAACTTCACCATTGACTAAGAGAGCTTTTACTTCAGCCTTTGGGCCAAGGACAAGGGCAGCAATTGGATCGACAATGTCTATATGTCCGATGTCATCTAACTTCCACAAAACCAAATCAGCTAACTTGCCTACTTCGATAGTTCCGAGCTCTTTCTCGCGCCCTAAAACTCGAGCCCCACCACGTGTTGCTAATGCAAGTGATTGCCGTGCACTCATTGCAGTTGGTCCATCTTTCAAACGTGCCCATAGCGCCGCAGCACGCACTTCGGTCAGAAGCTCCCCATTCTCATTACTTGCCGCGCCATCGACACCAAGACCAACGGGTGCGCCAGCTTTAACTAAATCTTGCACGCGTGCAATACCGGCGCCTAGGCGCGCATTAGATGATGGGCAGTGCGCTGTGCCGGTTCCAGTTCTACCAAATTTATCAATTGCGGAATCATCTAAATGAATTGCATGTGCCATCCACACATCTGGCCCAAGCCAGCCGAGTGACTCAACATAATCAGTGGGGGAGCAGCCAAACTTTTCCTGGCAGAAATTCTCTTCATCGATTGTTTCAGCTAAATGTGTATGCAGGCGCACGTTCTCACGCCTGGCAAGTTGGGCAGCCTCCTTCATCAACTCACCTGTCACGCTAAAAGGTGAGCATGGAGCAACAGCGATTTTGAGCATTGCATCATCTGCTGGATCGTGAAAGCGACGGATGGCATCTTCGGTTGCAATTAAAATTTGATCGCGATCTTCTACAACATTATCGGGCGGCAACCCACCCTGCGATTGACCTAAATCCATCGATCCCCGTGTTGGATGGAAACGAATTCCTAGAGTTTGAGCGGCCTCAATTTCAGCGGCTAAGCAATCTCCACCCTCTGCCGGAAAGACATAATGATGATCAGTTGTATATGTGCAACCTGAGAGCAGGAGTGAGGCAAGTGCGCCTTGGGCTGCACCGTATGTAACTTCTGCATCTAAGTGGCCCCAAATGGGATAGAGAGTTACTAGCCACTCAAAGAGTGTTGACTCAGTTGCAATACCGCGGGTGGCCCACTGGTAGAGATGGTGATGCGTATTAATAAAACCCGGAGTCAATAAGGCACCAGTACCGTCAATGCGATCAAAACCTGCAAACTGTGGCGGAATATTGGATTGCCCAATACCAACGATTCGCTTGCCATCAATTGCAACCCACCCATCGCTTATTTCGCGATCATTGGAGTCAAGAGTTGCTATGTAGGCGCCTGTGATAAGAGTTTGGCTCACACTTTAACTCTTCTCTAATCGCGCAGCGGCAAGACGAACGGCATCTAAAATCTTTGCATAGCCTGTGCAGCGACATAGATTTCCAGCTAGCGCCTCTCGGATTTCGTTGTCACTAGGATCGGAGTTCTTATCGAGTAAATCAACGGTCGCAACGATTAAACCTGGTGTGCAAAAGCCACACTGGACAGCACCAGCATCTAGATATGCCTGTTGAACTGGATGCAGTTCGGTAGCACCTGCTAAGCCCTCAACTGTCTTTATCTCTGCGCCCTCAACTTGACCAGCAGCAACTAAGCATGCACAGACAAGCACGCCATCAATGTGGACTGAACAGGAGCCGCACTCACCTTGTTCGCAGGCGTTTTTAGCACCAGGTAAGCCCATTCGCTCTCGCAGAACATAGAGAAGACTCTCTCCTGGCCAAATGTCATCGATGGTTTCAGTTTTTCCATTGACTGTGCAGGTAAGTCGCATTACATACTCCTGAATTCATTAGTGGATTTCCATGCCCATTTGAGTGATCTAGCTGAAATAATTGCGAGTGTGTGACGGCGATAAGCGGCAGTTCCGCGAATATCATCTATTGGACGAGAGGCGGCGCTAACAAGTGTGCCAAACTCCTTAAGAAGTTTGACAGATGGCGCCGTTCCCACCTCCCAATCTAAATGTGATGCGGCAAAGGCCTCGGCATCTTTTGCGCGAAGAGGAGTTGGACCAGCAGAGCCGATACCTGTACCTACTGTGCGTGCTGTGGCATCTATGGCTAAACCAAATGAGCACACGGCAATCACCATTGCATTGCGTGTACCAATTTTCGAGTACTGCTGACCACCCCGCGCTTTTGGAATCGTGATGCTTGTAATGATTTCATCGGGTGCTAGTGCACTTTTCTTTGGTCCAATAAAGAAATCGTGGATATCAATTGAACGGTTGCCTCCAACGCTGGAAACATTCACAGTAGCCCCCGTTGCGAGCAGTGCTGGATGGGCATCACCGGCAGGGGAGGCCGAACCTAGATTGCCACCAACGCCGCCACGATTTCTAATTTGTAAGGAACCAACGGTGCGAGATGCCATTGCCAATCCCGGTAGCTCTGTCGCCAGCTCGGCCTGAATTCGTGAGTAGCTAACACCTGCACCTAAAATAATGGATTCACCCGCCTCACTCCATTGGTTTAACTCCGCTACCGCACTTAAATCCAGGAGTGTTGCAGGACGTTTGCGATCAAAATTTAATTCAACCATGACATCTGTGCCACCGTTAATACACAGTGCTAATGGATGCGCCGATTTAAGTTTCAGGGCGTCGATAAGTGAGGTGGGTCTAAAGAAATCCATGAGTATTTCCTACCAAGCCGGCCATATAAATCCGGCATCGGGTGCATCATCGCGATTGACCACAGCTTCAATCAATCCATAAGGACGATCGGCTGCGATGAAGACTTCGTTCGTATTTTCTTGCCCGAAAGGTGAAAGATCGACCAGGAAGTGATGCTTGTTAGGAAGACTCATCTGGACTGCACAGAGATCTGGCTGCTCTGTAATCATCTCTTTAGCCATTTCGTAGAGTGTTTGCTGCAGCGAAAGGCTGTGATGCTTGGCAAAAGTTGCGAGCATTTTCTGCGTTGCCAACTTAAAACTTTTGCCGAAATCCTTCTTCTTAAGTGTTTGAGCATCGTGGCTATCGTGGCGCCATTTAGCGCTTACCTGTGTTGCCATAATTCGATCTGTAGCCTCTGGCAAAGTTGTGTAGTGATCTTTAATAAAGCCCGTAAACTCACTATCGCTAGTCTTTAGAATCACTAAATCCTGCACCCCGCTACTTACGAAACTCTCGTTAGAGCCATTGGCAGTGCGATCCATAACAACACGAGCGGTGCGTGTGAGCGTGGAGTTTTTTTGAAAGGCACGGGGATGAGGTTTACCATCAACTTGAATGCGATCCCAAAGGAACTGTTCTAAGCGAACCTCTGCCCGTGTTACATGGCTTTGTGTGTCCAAGAAATGTTCGCACAAAATTAACCCAAAAGCCTCAGGCTCCATCGCAGGATATTTCTGGGCAAAGGCAAAGACAGTATTTTTCTGCGTATCGGTGGGTAAGACTTTGGCGTTGGAGCCATTTAAGTGAGTGTCATCAAAATCTCCACTGAGTTGAACCGAGACATTCAAATCAAGGATGTGATGGGTACCCTGCTCTCGAGTGATTCTTACTACTCGATTTTCAGCCTTTCCATAACGGTTATCACCAAGCTCGATCTTCACAATCTAGCTCCCTCGGTACGTTGTAAAACTGAATGGGCTAAGCAATAAAGGAACATGGTAGTTACGATTGAGATCATTTACGAGAAAATCGACATTTATATCGCTAAAAAAACTCTCTTGCTGCAGTGCTAGAAAGTAGGGGCCAACTGCAAAGGTCAGGGTGTGGTTGCCTGTAGTTAATGCTGCGCCATTAAGCAGATCTACAACCCGTCCATCAGAGTTAGTGAGTGCGCTGGCAACTATGACGCCATTTGCGCGATATGTGACCTTGACACCCGCTGCGGGCAGTCCGTTGCTGGTATTTAGGATATGTGTTGAGAGCTTGCTCATGATTCCTCCAAAAGTTTCTTTATTCGAATCTGGTTTATTAAGCGCAACTGCTCGCGCGCCTCTTGAATCTCTACTTCAGGGGAGTTGTTGATTCGACGGTTGCACTCCTTGAGCATTTCGATCCCATTTTTTCCTGTAGCACATATGAGAAAGACATGATCAAATTTCTTTTCATATGCAAGATTAGCCGCGGCGAGATCGTCCAGAGTTCTTACATCGTCTGCTGATAGACCAGACTGTTCGGCAGATGACCACGCTGAGTGAGCTTTGCGCTCACCGATACGTGGATGTCCCGAAAAGGCGATGAGTAATGAGGCGGTATCTAAGTTAGACGTTGCTTGATCGGATGCTTGATTCAAATCTTCAATAGTTGAGTAAGGTCTAGCGCTCACGAGTGCGTCACAATATGCAGGTGCGATAGTGCAGCGCTTAAAAACTAGGTGCGCCATTGCACTATCCATCGCGTTAATCTCTCTTAGCGAGGGCATCCGTATAGGGTATGTCGCCTATAAGGGGCGGTCAACAACGCCTGCTGCCATTTGCTTCATTTCTTAAATACTCATGGGATAGGCAATTATCAAGAAGGCTCCTACCGTGAGGTATCGTGTCATTGTGAGAACTACCTAGAAGGACTGAGGCATAGTTTGAGTATTGGAATGACCAGGGAAGCCGTCATAGAAACTCCGCGTCTCGAGCTCCATCACATCGCCGCTAATGAACTGATTTCACTCTTTGAAAGACCCGAGGATATCTGGATCTATGAGGGTAAGAGTTTTACTAATCCGCACCGAGAGTTAATGGATGACTCTGGACCACTTGCTTGGCGTGTGCCACAAGTAAAACTCGATTCAGAGGTCAATAAATGGTTCGTTAGATGGATAGTCTTAAAACTAAGTAGAAAGATTATTGGAAGTACTAGTTTTCATGGCGCCCCGGATGCCCAGGGAATGATTGAAATAGGACTGGGTATTAATGAGAGATTTCACAATCAAGGCTACGGTTTTGAAGCTTTGGCCGGTATGTGGAGTTGGGTGTGTAGCTATCCTGAAGTTAAAACTCTCAGGTATACGGTTTCTGCCGATAATCTCGCATCAATAGCTTTAGTGGACAAATTCGGCTTTCACCATGTTGGCCAGCAAATGGATGAGATAGATGGGCCAGAGGAGATTTACGAGTTGAGCGTGGAGAATTTCAAAACCCTAAAGTTTTAAGTGGAGCGTACTGGAGGGCTCAGGGTCAACCGTTACTGCGCTTTAAAAATAACTAGGGAAAGTGATTATGAGTCGCTCGCGATTAAGCCTAGTTGTTGGCGAAAACCGAGGGCGTCCCAGGCGTCAAAACCAGAGAGGACCACTCCATTTTCAATTGTGTCGATACTAATACCGTCAACGGCCACACTCTTGTGAGTTGCAGCCAGACCTAAAAACTCCCCACCAGTATGAGTCCCGGTTAAATACCATCTGGTTACTACTTGGTTTCCTTCAACAATTATCTTCTCTACTTTAAAGTGCAGATCTGGGAAAGCGGCAATCCAAAGCTTCCATTGTGTGCGAAAGCTTTCCCTACCAATACCAAATTTTGGATCATTGCCTGCAGCATCTTCTGCGATGAACTTATCAATGGAAGATTCAATCTTTTTGTTCCAGATTTCATCGAAAAAACTTTGAGCGGCCTGGCGGTTCTCCTCACTCATTTTGGGTAACTCCTTATCCTCATGTCATTTGTGATTTCTATGAAAAAAAGTTAGCGAATCTGAGATTCACTAGCCTAAATTGAGGATAGTGCGAAGAAATAAACCTAATCTACGTGGACCGTACTGGGATCGAACCAGTGACCCCCACAATGTCAATGTGGTGCTCTACCGCTGAGCCAACGATCCTTGCTGGGAAATCATACCCCACGATATTTATAGATATTAGCGCCCGAAATCATCCTCGATACGCTCTATGTCATCTTCACCAAAGTAGCTTCCGCTCTGAACTTCAATGAAGACTAGATCATCACTTCCGATATTTTCGACTCGGTGTAGATCACCTATACCTATATCCAGTGTCTGTCCCGCTTTGAGTTCACTGATTACACCATTTAATGTCACTCGCGCAGAGCCTGCGACCATGAACCAGTGTTCTGAACGTTTTTGGTGGCGTTGATATGAGAGTCTTTTTCCAGGAGATACCCAGATGCATTTAACTTTATGTGAATCACTCTCCTGGAGGATTTCGTATCTTCCCCAAGGCCGCGTTGATTCGCTCATGGGTCGTACCTTTCCATAGAGTGGTTTTAAATGATGGAGGTCGGGACGGGATTTGAACCCGTGTAGAGGGATTTGCAGTCCCTTGCCTCGCCTCTCGGCCACCCGACCATGTACATATCGCCTCAGGCGATTTATCAGAGCGGACGACCGGGTTCGAACCGGCGACCTGAACCTTGGCAAGGTTCCGCGCTACCAACTGCGCTACGTCCGCGAGGGGGCAAAATCTATCGTAGGAAGGCTATAAGCGCCAAAGTGAACGGTGAATCGATAGCGCTGCCTTGTGATTTCACCAGTCGTGCTTTAGAGAAGACTACTTAGCCTGAGTTACTCGACCAGAGATTCGATATTTTGCAATGTAGTCACGATCGAGCTCCCAACCTAGACCAGGCTTATCGTTAAGTTGCATATGACCATCCTTTAACTTTGGACGATTTGCAATTAAATTGTGCCAAATTGGATCGCGGTCTGGATGGAAATACTCTAAATAGGTTCCATGTGGAATTGATGCAAGCAGATGGGATGCAACTTGTGGCTCCTCGTGATGTGCCATCTTCACGTCGTAGACGGTGGCCATACCAGCAACTCTTCGCCACTCGGTTGGGCCGCCAGACCATGATGAATCAAAGTTACAGAAATCAATAGAACCGGTTTCCATTAAATCGCGGCATCCAGCTGCAGAGAATTCACTTTGCCCAGCACACACTGGCACACTGCCTACATATCGCACGTCACGCATTGCGCGCCGATCGTTCTGCCATTCACATGGTTCCTCAAACCAGAGCAAGTTGTCATCTTCTACCAACTGAGAAAAGCGAATGGCTTGCGCTGGTGTATAGCCCTGATTTGCATCCACGGCGATTCGAAAATTATCTCCTCCAACTTTTCGTGCCTCTTTAAATCGCTTGGCATCCTCTTCGGGACTCATACCACCAATTTTAAATTTCATACCGGCAAACTCTTCTGCAAGTAAGTATTCGACCTCTTCTTTTATTGAAAGATTGCTTCCGTAGTAACCACCGATAGTTATGACTGGAACATTCGAGCGATAACCGCCCCATAACTTCCACAGTGGAGTATCAAGGGAGCGCCCAAAAAGATCCCAAAGAGTCACATCTATAGAGGCGCAAGCTACGAGTCCTAATCTGCGATCTCGCAGGATGTCCCAGGTCGCAGGTCGGGTTATCTCCCAGCACTTCTCGATAGCCGAGCCATCTTGGCCGATAAGCAATGGCGCTAATTCGTCGTGGATAATGTTCTCAATATCTAAAAGCCCCGCATCTTCATCTCCTGCATATGCCTCACCAATCAAGCCACTTGCGGTATGAATTCGAGTAATGATGGTTGAGCGATGAGTCATTTTGTAATGGCTTCCGCGGTAAACGCGTGCTAGTGGTACTCGTATTGCTTCAGTTTCAATGCGCGTGATAGTTAGATCTTTCAATTTTCTCTCCATTTTCCCTCATGGCGGGCACTTACCGCACACTTAATCACTCGATACTTATCGCAATTCAATGTGTAGGTTCTATTAGTTCAGAACAGACTTGGGATTTTTTTCTTTAAGGCCGAACAGACGGAGATCAAATCTCGGCCGATCTCCTCAAACTTATCTGGACTAAGACGCGAGGCTGGAGCTGAAAGACTGATTGCGGCAATAGGGGTTCCACTAGAATTTAATAAAGGTGCAGCAATGCACCTATGTCCAAGGGCATCATCCCCATTATCGATGGCATATCCCATGGCTCTACTGGATCTAATTGTAGAGATAAACTTTTTCTGCGATTGAAAGGTATTTGGGGTGTCTAAATCTGCATACACTTCATCGATTATTTTTAGAGCCGATTCTTCAGGCATTGCGGCAAGA
>Ga0209597_1002285_pt1 | contig 12219 bp, 10 predicted proteins | sample M_140625_MF_Meta_FD_187316 | JGI IMG/M metagenome (GOLD analysis project Ga0209597, IMG submission 187316) | Freshwater microbial communities from Lake Montjoie, Canada to study carbon cycling - M_140625_MF_MetaG (SPAdes) (version 2) | ecosystem: Environmental > Aquatic > Freshwater > Lake...
AATCCAGGGCGAGAGCTTGCGGGTCACAGGAAAGAATAAGGATGATCTCCAGCAGGCCATTCAACTCTTGCGAGCCGAGGATCTGGAGCTGCCACTTCAGTTTGAAAACTATCGCTGAGGCGGCCGATCGTCAAGTGTTTGCAAGGGTTTTGGGCTGCTTTCCCTGCGCCGGTCCATGCAGGGCTATGCACTGGCCCGATCGCCTTGAGGGCCATCGGATGGCAGCGTGTTTGCAAACTGTCTGGTGCAGCACCAAAGTCCTAGAGGGGGCGTGCATTGGGACACTTCATCAGTCAAACAGGTCTCAAACTCAGGGCGGGCCAAGATATTGATGAATGGGTTGGTGAACTTGTGACGGCCGTTAACGGGTAGCCCAATCAAAAAACCTCCCCGAAAGGGGAGGCTGAAGAAGGATGACTCAAACAGAGGCGTTTTTGATCCGGGCACGCAGGCGGCGGGAGAAACCGAAGGCCATGCCTACGCCGAAGATGGGCAAAGGGCCGGGTACGCTATAAGGCGTCGTAACAGGAAGGGTAGAAAGTGTGGGGTCTACCATCATGTAACTGTTGGCCAACTTATCCTGCACCAGGATGGCATTACCAGCCGAGACATTGTTGAATTGCTGTGTCAACTTATTAGCACTATAACTCCAGCCTGTTGGCAGATCCAACAGGGAGGTCATATAGGTGGTGTCTCGGAGATCATCATATGACAGGGAAGGGTGTACGAACCTCGCGTAGGACTGCATCACGTAGAGATTCCCCGATGAGTCTAGCAATTGAAAGATCAGGTTGTTTGCGAAATAAGTCCACGTCGCATCCCTTACTACATTTGACGGGGTATAGGCGAGCCCACTAATATTTGCATTAAAACCCGCGAAGCCAAATGTAGTGACTGGTACATTGGGTTCGGGTACATCAAGGATAAGATACTGATTAGTTCCGGGAGGGACGCCCTCGACTGCTTGGTCGTAAATCCAATTGCGTGGCCAGTCCAAGATGAATCCAGTGGCACCCGAAGGCAGTCCATACGTATTTCCAGAAGGATATGTAGCGTTGTAGCTATCTAGAATGGCCTGGCCTGTCAAGGTCGAATAATAAGGGCATGTATTATAGCCTGTAGTATTAAAAACAGGGAAGCCAGACGTAGATGTCGGGACATCCAGAAGAACCTCGCAATATTGGTAATTGAACATATCTGGCGGAAGCTTTGGGCCTGAGGAAACTGGGTATGCGGCCATCGCAGCAGAAGCTGAGAAAAAAGTCGTCGCAAACAACGCAACTTGTGTTACTTTGGCAACAAAAAAGCGACTTACCATTTGGGGTTTAGGAAACCTTCACTCTACTAGCATAGAACATGAATATACGCCATTCTTTTGAGGATCAAGTTCTCTAATACCCCCTTAAGGGGGGTATTCAGGTCATCAAGCTGTGCTGGTCAGCCAAATCGATTACGAAAGATTTTGCAGGCATGTGTTCCGATCATGGTCATGACCAAAGTTCAACCAAAGATCGAGTCCGTACCTAAGCCCTTGCAGACCACCACAACGTAATTATTCCCCATGGGTCTATGCGCCCAACGGCGTCACGAGCCCGATCAATTTTGTTCAGGGGATTGGGGCTGGTACTACAAAGAACACTTACACCATCGTTGGCACCTACGGCCAGCTCAATAATGGAGCCTTGGGGGTTGTCTATCAAGGTGCGATCAACGGCACCAATACCACGCAAGGTTCAGGACCTGGCACCTGGACCCCGATGGTTGTGCCCAAAAGTTTTGGATCCCTGGGCACCAGCATCTATGGAGTGCATAAAAAAGATGATGTTGAGTTCAATCTGGTTGGCACCTTCGTGTCTGCCAGCCAAACCACCAATGTGGCAGGGACCACGATTAATAATACCCTTGGCTTCTACTGCACGGGAAAGATTACAAGTATCCCCAAGGACAAGGCCTTTAAGAGCTTTCAGGCTGGGGACCCGATTACCGGTCGCCTCGCTAACGAGACCTATCTCCATAGTGTAAGTGGCGGCTTGGCTGCGGGCAACTATGACTTCTTTGGTGAAGGCAAAGGCACCGGTACGGCCTTTGTCGTTGACACCAAGACTGGCAAACAGACCAATCTCAGGTATAATGATTTTGCCCTTTCCCTTAGTGTCTATGGGATCTGGTCGAATACGAATCGACACTACACCGTGGCCGGGGGCGAATCGAATGTGCTCGGTACGCTGAAGCATGGGATCAATAACGGTCCGTCGCTTGGCGATGCCACCTTGGCTGATTACGACTCCATCACAGGCAATGTGACAAATACTCATACCTATCGCTACCCCGGCCAGGGTGGCGCCACCTACGAAACCCATTTCGAAGGAATTTGGTCTGACGGGAAGGGGCTTTACAAGCTTCCCTTTTGGGCCTTTGGACCCAACGATCTAAGCGTTTCAGGGTTGGCGATTGTGAAACTGCAAAAGAATGGAGACTTCAGTTCTCAAGCTTCCTGGATTACGTTTGACAACCCGCCTGGTTACAACCGCTTCGCCTCCTCCGTTTGGGATGAGGCCAGTCTAGGCTCCCTACCCAACAGCTCTGACCCCTCGCAACCCCCCTCCAGTTATGCAGCTTTGACACATATTATTTAGTTCTTGCTTGGGGGAGTGGGCCGGGTTAATGGTGTCGTGGCCGATGGCGACGGCGTAATTGAGCCTTTGGCCGATCACGCCCATGCAGCGCTTGGCGGTTTCGTTGGAGTCATGTTGCTTGATGGAGTGCAGTACGGCTAAGCAGTCCAGGGTGGCTATCCCTCCGAACCAGGCTGCTTTTTTCGAATCACTCCCCTCAATTGAGGTAGGCGGCGGCATGGATGGGGCATGAACTGCGGCCGAGGGCGATTGATCCCTAATCAGCTCTAATGCACCCTTGTTCGCTCAGGCCTCACCCATCAACCTCCTTCGCCACCTCTGGGTAGAGGGTTCCAAGGTCGTTGATGCCGAGAACGAGTTTGACCAAGGCCGGATACCTCCTTGCTACCCAGGGCAGCTGCACTGCCCTGCACTGCTCTATTCACAACGATCGTAGCTAAGTGGGAAGTCTTTATTGTGTATGTACCTCGCCTCGGTACGAAAACTACCGCTGAGTTTGAGGACAGCCTTTTATTGGAAGGGGTTTCAGGGGAGGCCTTTCGCCAGGCCTCTTGGCGTTTCGGTTTCGAAGGATTCAATTCAAGGCTAACGGTTCGAACATTGATTCAGCAGGACACCTAAAAAATCATCGGCAGCTGCCTTGGAGAGTGTGGTTAGCGATAGAACTCTTGACTCGCTCAGGCAGTTGCAGAGCCTGTCCTTTTCCCTGTCGTTGACCCCGTGAACCCCATTCAGATAGCCAGCTCGGAAATCCGATGGTTGGCCCTCAGTGGCAAAGGATGCCCGGGCGAGTCTCCAGCCTGCCAGCGCATCGACACTCTTTCTGCATTGATACTTCCATGAATCAGCTTCTCCTACTGAGTCAAACGGCCTAGGAAGGCGGGGCATTGGATTGAGTTGAGAATACTCGTGATTCCTGTATTGTATGTTTGAGGATTGATCCGCAAGCGCCTGGCTAGACACTTGGAGCATGAATGGAGCTGCAAGCAATGCGACAACCCTGCTACTTCCCACCCGTTGGTTTCATTTATTAACCCTATGATGACGGCGAAGAGGGTTGATTGCTGTTTTTTTAGTGAAATGAAATATTAACTGCCCGGGATGGGTGGTCTCTGGTTCGTTTTGCCAGTGGTCACAACCATCGCTCGGTGAGGCATTTCGTCAGTCACCATTCCCGGCCTGTGGCCATCTGTGTTGGTCTCAGCCGCCTCCCATTCTCCTGCAGCCAGACGTTTTGGGATGACTTCTGCATTGTTGCCTCCGCATTGGGATCCCTTTGTATTCATCGCCGCCTCCCCTTCCTTGGTGTGTTCACTGCCAATGAGCGTCCTGTAGGCTCCACCAGATATGAATAATGCATGATTGGAAGGTTTTTTGTGATTATTCCCTCAGGATAAGGCAGGGCTGGCTATTGCAATCATAGAGTTAAGGATTGGAGTCTAAGTCTTTATTGCTTATTAATCAGTCCGGGACGCCCAGGTTTGGCCATGATCCTTTGGCTTGCATCTTCATGCCCCCCGCCCCCAGTTAGGGCAATCCCTTGGTATTGGCGCCCAGGAGTTTGTTGCTTTCGTCGATCGCAATCACGAAATACCCATAAGAACTTAATTATATTTTATCCGTTGCTTATTTGCGTGGAAGTCGCCTTTATTTGTTTGGGTAAGGACTGCTTGGGTTGGGATGGGGCGGCGCGTCTTGGTTTGCTGTTAAGTAATCCGGAATGGAGTCCTGAAATTCGGTATAGTGTAACTGCCTTGCCCCATTAGTTTGCAACCTGAATGAGCTTGTGGTTGAGTTTGTGCATGTGGCGATGAAACTCAAGGAGCTCAGTGCTGAGACTTGTTGTTGAGGGTTGCTGAGAAAGTGCGTTGGATCGGTTATATTCCATTGATTAATTATTATTGGCGTGTTCATTCCGGATCGTGTTTGGGCTGTCTTGATTTAATGTTTTATGCTCCATAGGTCAAAGAGCGTTCCCTTAATGACCATCTCAAGTGATCCCTGCTTAGGGTCGTCGCCATTCCCCGTTCTCAATATAGTACTTGTCTTTAATTGGAGTTGATTTCACTCGCCAATGTTCAGTTTAATTCCTTCTCAATCGCCCACGTCTTTGAGTCGTCTAAGGAGGTTGAGGCGATAGGGTTGATTTCTGATCATGGACTTTGGGATGGGTAAGGCAAAGTTCATTTTAGCTTGCATGTCGTCTACGAGGCTGTCTGAAATTCATCCGCTCATTCGATGCTCAATCTAAGATGACTCTCAAATCTTCGCATAAGGATAATGCTGAAAAGTGCTTTCGCTTTGGAGGCCTTGTGGCGGCAAGGGGAGATAAATTCATTCCATGTGAGCCCTTTTCAGTACTCAATTGCGGCTGAATTAGTCCGTGGGATTGGTATTTCTGGGCTCAATAAATAAAGTTTTGCCAAAATTATTTGGGTCAGTTTTGCGGAAAGGCTCCCGCGCCAAACTTTGCTGAATCAAGCGGGATTAGATTCTTTGGGCCAGGCGATGACTTGTCCTCTCACGATTGTTTGCTGGCAGATTATGGCCACCTGGTCTTCGCTTTTGACTCCAAGCAGCCACTCGACCTAGGATGGACGACATAGAGGGCTGACAGATGGGTCAAAACCCTGCATGCTGGCCGCCATGAATTCTCCCAGTCCCAAGCTGCCCGCCCCTAGGCGTTGGCTGCATTCGGCCGGTGGCCGTTGGAGCGCCTTGGGCCCCCGCCAGCAGCTTGGCGCTTGCCTGGTTCTGATCAGTGGTGCCCTGGGTGCTTGGGCGCTGTTCTGGCTGGTGCCCACAGAGGTGGTGGGCAAGGGGGTGCTGCTGCTGCCCGACAACGCCGGCCTGTTGGATGCCCGCGCCGCTGGCCAGGTGCGTCGCCTGCCGATCGCCGTGGGCGACTCCGTGCGTCGTGGCCAGGTGTTGGTGGAGCTCTATCTCCCGGTGCTCGAGAAGGAGCTCGAGCAGCAGCGCGCCAATCTGCGCGAACTCGAACGCCAGAATCGGGCCCTCGACGCGCGGGATGGTCTCCGCCTTCGTACGGAGCAGACCAGCGTGGATACGGCCCTGGCCAAGCTTCGTGGCGATGCCGAGCGTTACACCAACCTGCGCAACACCTATGCCAGCAAGCTCCGCAACCTCGAATGGCTGTCGCGCCGGGAGGTGGTGGCCCCGCTCTCCAATGAAGTGGTGACTGTGGAGCAGGGGCTCACCAACACGGGGGTGAACCTCGATCAGGTGAGGATCGAACAGAAGAAGGTGCTCACCGCTTTTCAACAGGTGAAGCTCTCCATCGAGACCGAGGCTCTGCAGCGCCGCTATGTGATCGATGATCTGCGCCGCCAGGTCAGGGTCACGGAGGCGCGCCTGGCCTATGAGGGTGAACTCCACGCCGATCGCGATGGCCAGGTGCTTGACCTGCAGGTGATTCCCGGCCAGACCGTCGCGGTGGGGCAGCGCTTAGGAACCATCGGTCGCCTGCCGAGTGGGTTGCCGCTGCGAGCTGTTTCGTATTTTGCCCCGGCCGATGCCCGCCGACTCAGGGTTGGCATGCCCGTGGAAGTGGTTCCCCAGTGGAATCAGCGGGGCCGTTTTGGCGGCATTGTGGGACGGGTGAAACACGTGAATGTGCTACCAGCAACCGAAGACGACATCTCCACCACGATCGGTAACCCCCAGCTGGCTAAAGCTCTCGTGGAGAGCGGACCGGTGATGCGTGCCTCGATCGAGTTGGAACGTAATCCCCGCAGCCACGATGGCTTCCGTTGGACCATCTCCAACGGCAGTGATGTGTTTCCGGTTCGGGAGGGTCTCACCGTGGATAGCCACGCCTATGTGGAATGGCGCACCCCCCTGTCCTATGTGCTGCCGGGGCTGCGTTCGATCACCGGCGGCTATCGCAGTCGTGCGATCGACCGCAGCTGGAAGCGCGGACTGCAGCCCGGGGGGGCGGCCAGTTGGTGAAACCCACAAGCCGCGATCTGTTCCGGTTGGAATTCCCCTGGCTGGTGGCCGAGGTGGTGTTGCTGCTGGTGATCGCCAACGCCAATCCCCCGGAACTCTGGTTTTGGTTGGTGCTGCTGCTCGTGATCCTGGGTTATCGGATCGAGCGCTTCTTCTCCATGGGTGGGCCTCCCGGCCACTAGGGCGTTGCCCTCCAGGCCTGTTCAAACCCCTGGACGGCCCGTAGCACCTGCTGACAGGTGACCGCCCGCCGGCCTCCGGAGCCGGCAAGCAGCAGGGCCGCGGCCTCCGGATCCTCGAACAGACCCATTTCCGCTGTCTCCAGGTCCCGGCCCACCCGCTGGAGGGCGTCCCCATTCCCCGGGGTCGTCTGGGTTCGCCATCGGGGGGGAGTAGGCCCGACGAGGGCCCATTGCTCGAGGCGATCCGCCACCGCCTCCAGCAGCGCCACTTTGGCCTCCAGCAGATGGGCCAGGCTGCCATGACGGCGTGGCAGCGGTGGCAGGCGCACCAGGGTGCGGTAGCTGGCAAGCAGGGCGCTCCACAATTGCTCCTGCCGGTCCCACAGCCGCGCCAGTCGCTGGCCAAGCCAGTCGCTGCCAAGCTCCACCGCGGCATCGGTCCGCTGGCCCTGCTGCTCGAGGATCAGATCCAGCAGGTGCTTCTGCCGTTCCAGGCCATGGGCCCCGCACAGGCCCTCGCCGCCGCGCATCAGGGCGGCCTGGTCCCGGAAGGCGCTGGCGAACTCCCGAAAGAGCTGCACCGAGAGCTCCTGCCGCCGTTCGAGGGCACGACTCGGCCAGAACCATTGGATCGCTACCCAGGCCACCAATACACCGAGCAGGGTCAGCACCAGCCGGATCGGCACCCAGCTGTCGATCTCGGCGGCATGGGCGGTCCAGCCGACGGAAACCACCAGGCCCGCCACCTTGTAGCCGCTATGGAGGCCGAGGGACCCCCCGAACACCCGGGTGCAGGCCAAGGCAATCGCCACGCCGATCGGCATCGGCAGGATCGGGCTGAGGGTGGGATGCAGCACTGCCACGATCAGTCCTCCCATGAGGGTGCCCAGCAGCCGCTGGATCCCCAGGGTGCGACTGGCTCCCACCGTGCCGCCTAGGACCGCGGCCACCGCTAAGGGGGCGTAGAAGGGGTCGGGCAGCCCCAGGGTGATTGCCAGGCCGGCCGACAGGCCGGTGGTGAGGGCAAGCCTCAGCTCGGCTCGGGTGATCAGCGGTGGATCGGACCGGATCATGCGGACCCATCCCGCCGGCTAGCCAGGGCCAGGCTGTGGAGGCTGCACACCAGGCGCTGAAGCTCATCCTCAAGGGCCAGCAGAAGCAGGGGTGACAACTGAAGACCCGTGGCCAACCGTACGAGGCTCTGCCGTTGGGGCAGGGCCGGAACTCGATCGACACCGCCGCTGCCGAGCATCGCCGGTAGGTCCTGCAGCCAGGGGGTGGTGGCGCTGGCGAAGGCCCCGGGGGGCAACATTCGGGTCAGGCGCTCCATTTGGAGGCTGTGATCCTGGATTCTCTCCCAGAGCAGTTGACGTTGGCGCCAGTGCTGCCGATGGGCCCAACCGTCGGGGGAACTGCGCAGCTCATCCCCCACCAGCTGCCCGAGGCGCACGATCAGCCGATTGCCGTCCAGCGGGACCGATGGCTCCACCGCAGGGGGGCCTGGTTGCTTCAGCCCCCGGTGGAGCGCCTCCAGCCGGGGGGCGATCGTGAGCCGCAGCTGGGTATCGATGGTCCGGATCTCCGCCAGCCTGTCCACGGGCCAGAAGAGAAAACTCACCACCAGCACCGCCCCAATCCCGATCAGGGTGTCGAGGATGCGGCCGCCCACATAGAGCCATTCCAGTTGGGAGTAGCGCTCAACCAGAAACAACAACGTGCAGACCAGCATCCCCAGCCCTCTGCTGGATTGCCATCCCAGCCACCGCAACAGCGGCACCACCAGCACCAGGCTCACCGTGAGGCCGATCCAGCCGGACAGGATGGAGTGCACCAGGCCGCCCACCACCCCGCCAGTGACCGTGCCGAGCACCCGAATTCGCGAGGCTGCCAGCACGCGGGTATCGGTCTCGTCCATGCACATCACCACCGCCACCAGGGTGTACCAGGCGAACTCCACGTCCTTTCTGTTCAGGGCCAGACTGCCGGCCAGGGCCGCCGCCAGCCCGTACTTCAGCGTGGTACGCAGTACAGAAGTGGTGGGCATGGGCCGAGGGGTCCGGAAGGGATTCAGGGCGTGGCTTGGGCCGGTCCCAGGCTCTGGGGCAGGTCCAGCCGCGGCTGTAGGGGCACCGCCGGATCCCGAGGCACCGGCAACAGTTCCCGCAGCAGGCGGGCATAGGTGATGTTCACGTCGATGGTGGCGTTGAGCCGGCGCACCAGGCTCTGCACCAGCCGGTCCTGGGTGAGGGAGAGGGTGATTTCGTCGGAAAGGCCGCTCTGGTAGCGGAGCTTGGCATCGCGGAAGCCCTCCAGGCTCGCCGCCACGCCGCGGCGGGCGGAGGCCAGCTTGGCCAGGCTGGCCTCATGTTCGAAGAAGGCCTGCTCCAAGCGCAGCCGGATGTCGTTGCGCTGGGCCGCATAGCGCTGGGCCTGGGCGTCCTCCTGGCGGGCCAGGGCCCGCACCTCGGCCGCCGTGCTGCCGGCGTCGAAGAGCAGCCAGCGGAAAGTGAGTCCCACCGCCCAGTCATAGCCCCCGCTGTTGAGGATGGGGATCACGGTGGTGCCGCAGCAATCGCCCGTGATCGACCATTGGCTGGTCTGTTGACTCAGGCCACCGGCGCGCCCCACGAAACTGAGCTTCGGCAGCAACTGGGCCGCGGTGGCATCCTTCTCGCGTGCCAGGGCCTCCCGGGTGGCCAGCACTGCCTCCAACTCGGGGTTGCCTTGATAGGCCGCCAGCAGGCTGGCCTCCAGGTCGAGGGGCCAGGAGGGCTGGAGCCGCACCGGATCGCTGGCGATGGGGGTGATCCCCGGCGCCAGGTTCAGCACGGTGGCCAACCGCCGGCGAGCCACGGCCCGATCGGCCATGGCCTGAATCAGTAGTTCCTGGCTCTCCGCTTCAATAGCGCGGCGCCGCAGCAGATCCAATCGCGGTACCAACCCCGCCTGCTTGAGGGCCAACACGTCCTGGAGAATCACCAGATCGTTGCGTAGATCTGCCTCGCGGATTCGCAGGAGCTGGTCGTTGCGCTGAAGGTTGTAGTAGGCCTCACTCACCGAGAGCTGTAGCCGCCTCAGCCCGTTGGCATACCGGCTGCGAGCCTGCTGGAGGCGGGCCCGGGCGGCCTGGACGGTCGGCGTGCGAGCGGCATCCAGCAGGGCATAGCGCAGTTCCAGGCTGGCGCCCATGCTTCGGTTGCCCTGGGTGATGTAGGCCTTGGCGCCGGTGGGCACATAGAAGGCACCTCCGGGGGCGAAGGCGCCGCCGAAGCCCAGCACCGGGTTGCCCTCGGGCACGGAAAAGCCGGTGCCGCTCTGCTCGTATCCCAGGCCCGCGAGGGCCAGCAGCTGGGGCCAGTAGCGACCCAGACGCGCCTGCAGATCGGCCAGGCTTCGTGCCACCTCGAGTCGCTGCTCCTGCAGCTCCGGACTGTGGAGGTAGGCCAGAGCCAGGGCTTGGTGGAGGCCGAGGTTCTGCATGCTTCCCTGGGCCAGGGTGGCCGCCGTCGGCAAGGCAAGGGGAGGCGCCGCCAGATCGGGGGCCTTGGGGTCGATGGTGCCGTTGGCGGGTTGATTGGCCCGATTCAGGGCGGGGAGCAGGCTGGAGGGTCCGCCACCGGAGTCCCCCAAGGGCGGGGACTGGGGAGGCAAGGGATCCCCGGGCATCAGCTGGTCCAACAGCCTCAGCTCCTGATCGAGGCGGGCCCAGGAGCGCTCCAACTGAGAGACCCCAGGGTCCTGGGGGAGCGATCGTTGGGGAACGTTTCCGGCCTGGGCCGTACCCCCATGGCTGAGACCCATCCCAACCATGGCGGCCACCAGGGTCGTGACGGGGCTACGGCGGCCCGACCTCCTACGCATCCACCCAAGCTCCTTCATGAGGTGCGTTCACCGCAGGGCTTCAGCCCACCTGCACTCCCTTCCAGAAGGCCACCCGTCCCTGGATCTGCTGGGCCGCCTCCTTTGGTTCCGGGTAAAACCAGGCGGCATTGGGATTGACGGCACCCTTCACCACCACGTTGTAGTAATGGGCCTCGCCTTTCCAGCCGCAGACACTGCGATGCTCGGAAGGCTGGACACAGGTCGGATCCAGGGCTTCTTGGGGGAAGTAGGCGTTGCCCTCCACCGTCACGATGTCGTCACTGCTGGCAATCACTACACCATTCCAAATGGCCTGCATGGGGGGCTTAATCAACGCACCCCATCATGGAGCGTGGCCCTGATTTTGAGCCGGCCGGCCCCCTGGGAATTTTGCCCCCAGGGCGGCCGCCAGGCTGGATGGGGGGGGCTCGAAGACCTCCGGGAATCAGCGGCTATAAAAGGCCTTGGCGTCATAGAGGGCCTCCGCATCGATGCAGGCCAGGCCCCGATCCCGGGCGAAGGTTTCCGTGTTGCGACGAACCTTGCCTCGTACGAAGAAGGGGATTTTGTTGAGTTCGGCTTCTCCTTCGGCTGTCCACACCGGCTCTGAGCCGGCCTGGGGTTCGGCGATCGCCACGGCCATGGCGGGCGATTCACCTGAGCTCGCGTCGCCGGTGGTCGATGCGCCCCGGGGGCTGGGGGCCGCTGGGGCCCCATGGCTCAGGTGGCTGCGGTGGCCCTCCACGAACTCAAAGTCGTGGCGGAACATGCCAATCAGGTGCTCCTCCAGCCCCATCATCAGCGGGTGCACCCAGCTGTCGAAGATCACATTGGCGCCCTCCCATCCCATCTGGGGGGCATAGCGGGCCGGCACATCCTGCACGTGGAGTGGGGTGCTGATCACGGCGCAGGGGATGCCCAGCCGCTTGGCACTGTGACGCTCCATCTGGGTACCGAGCACCAATTCGGGGGCCGCATCCGCCATGGCCTTCTCCACGGCGAGGTAGTCGTCGGTGATCAGGGCCTCAAGGCCCAGCTCCTGGGCGGCGGCCCGCACCTCCCGGGCCTGCTCGCGGCTGTAGCTCCCCAGGCCCACCACCTCAAAGCCCAGCTCCTGGCTGGCGATGCGGGCGGCGGCCACCGCATGGGTGGCATCCCCGAAGATGAACACTCGCTTGCCGGTGAGGTAGGTGGAATCCACGGAGCGCGAATACCAGGGCATCCGCGACGCCCGTTCCCCGAGTCCACGAGCTGGGGGCCGCGCGCCCTCCCCGGCCACTGCTGCGGACTCGTCCATGGTTGGGGCCGGCGTCAACCCGACCACCTGGGCCACCTCCGCTAGAAAGGCTTCGGTGGCGGCGATGCCGATCGGTACCGTTTTCACCGTGGGCATGCCAAAGCTTCGCTCCAGCCAACTGCAGGTTGACGCCGCCACCTCGGGGTAAAGGCAGACGTTGGCATCGGCGCTGGGGATGCGCATTAGATCGGCCGGCCGAGCCCCCAGGGGGGCGGTGACCGCCACATCAATGCCCAGATCGGCGAGCAGGCGAGTCACCTCACGCACATCGTCG
>Ga0209597_1002288_pt1 | contig 12212 bp, 10 predicted proteins | sample M_140625_MF_Meta_FD_187316 | JGI IMG/M metagenome (GOLD analysis project Ga0209597, IMG submission 187316) | Freshwater microbial communities from Lake Montjoie, Canada to study carbon cycling - M_140625_MF_MetaG (SPAdes) (version 2) | ecosystem: Environmental > Aquatic > Freshwater > Lake...
GCTACGCTAGGACATTTGTCGTTGCGATCTTCAACACCATCACCATCTGTATCAGGGCAACCACCGAAAGCGGCTAAACCAGCAGTTGTTGGGCAGGCATCGTCTTTATCAGAAACGCCATCACCGTCGGTATCAGGGCAACCGTTGAATTTAGCATCACCAGCTTGGTTAGGACAAGCATCCAATTTATCTTGGATTCCATCACCATCGGCATCAGGACATCCTTTGAATTGTGCAGGACCTGCAACATCTGGACACTTATCGTCGGCATCTAAGATACCATCTTTGTCGGTGTCAGCAGGACAACCTACGCTATCAACAAAACGACGGTATTTAGGTTCAGTATTTTTACAAAGGTCATATTTGTCTGGAACACCATCTTCATCCTTATCTTTTTGCTTCTTAACAGAAGATCCCATTCCTTCACCAATGGCATAGGTAATTCCAATTGCATGCAATGCCCATACATCATTGGAGCGCCATAGTTTATGAACAAAAAGGTTATGAACTGGATCTGGGTAAGAACCATCAGCACCATCCCAAATATCACTCATGGTATAAGTAGCGGTGAAGCTATATCTCATTCCGATGCGTTCGGTAAGGTAAACATTAATTCCAAAAGCACCTTGAAGAGCAGCATTCATATCTGTTACAGCAGGTTTTTTTGTTACATCCCAATAGTATTGATCTTGAACGTATGGATCAGGACCCCAAGTAGTTTGGCTGTGAGCATAGAAACCACCGACTCCAACTTGAAAATAGGGGGCAATTTTTGCATCTTCAGGTAGAATAGAACCATTGTTCAATTTGTAACGAGCACCAACTGTCAAGTCCATGATGCTAGCACGGAAAGACTGCCATTGGTATTCTTTTCTCAAATTAAAACCTTCCCATTTACGGCTAAATCCAATATCGCCGAAACTGAAGTTGGTCACTAAATCCAAAGCTGGACTTACATAGTAGCCGAAATTAACTTGACCACCTTGATAATCTGGACGACGAGAGAATCCTAAAGATGAACCTAGGTCACCTGAATATTCACGAATACCACCGCTCAACTCAAGAGAGTGAGTTCCAGGTGATTGAGCTTGTGCTGGCATTGCTATTAAGCTTGTAACAGCGGCGAAAGCAATTGATTTAAAGTAGTTTTTTTGCATAGAAATAACTTTACTTGATGTTTTTAGTAGTTGACAAATATAGGAAAACCGACTCGAAAAAAAACTTTTTTCACAAATTTTGCCCATTTTTTACTTTTAATGATCAAATAACATTGGGAGCACACCCAAACTATCAATTGTAAACCGAGATAATATTGGCAGTTTTTTGAATTTGATAGCGCGATAAGCGACCTTTTGCTGGACCTTCCAAGGGAAAACCATTGAAACTATATTTTGAATTACAGCAAGTTTGAAAACCCGTTGCGGTGGGTGTTCCGCAATGTATTTGGATTGACATAGTATCCACCCAAACTTTGGCGCAAGCATCTAGGGGTTGAAATGCACAACCTCTCTCAAAAGCATACCAGTTATCGTCGTAATCATGGATCACCATAACGCCCTTTACACCCCCTTCGAAATACATAAAGGTTCCGGGGTTTACGAGATTCATATAACTTGGTAAGTTGAGATCAATGGTCAGATTTACTGGTCCCGTTGGAATCTTCTCAGTATTTTGATTGCTCGGGTTACAACTCCCCAATAAAACGGTTGCACCCAATGTAAATGCAATTAGCAATGTTAATAGCCAATTTGTTTGTGGTTTTTTCATTCCTCGTACTTATAAAAACCTTGTTTGGTTTTTCTACCGTGATGACCTGCGTCTACTTTCTGTTGTTGGATACGATTGGGACGGAATTTAGGGTCTTGGTGGAACTGTTGATACATGGAACTGGTGACGCTAAAGTTGGTATCCACGCCAATTAAATCCATGAGTTTAAAAGGACCCATTTTAAAGCCGCTACATTCTAATAGGCGATCTATTTGTTCTAGGGGCGCTACGTTTTCTTCAAGGGCTTTGAGCGACTCCACATAGTAATGTCGTGCCACCCTATTTACGATAAATCCGGGAGCATCGGCGGCATAAACAGTTGTTTTACCTAAAGACTTCGACCATTGAAAGGCTTTTTCGGCGATGGTAGGATCTGTTGCAACGCCTTGAATCACTTCCACCAATTTCATGATATGCGCCGGGTTAAAAAAGTGCACCCCCACCAATCTTTCGGGGTGTTTTAGGCCGGATCCAATTTGAGTAATTGGAATACTGGATGTATTGGTTGCAAAAATGGCATCCGGGGCATTGATTGTTTCTAAAAATTGAAAAAGTTCCTTCTTTATTGGCAATTGTTCCAATACTGCCTCAATAATAAAATCTGCAGTTAGCGTGGAGCGGTCGGGTGTAGACGACAGCAATCCCAAACTTTTCTCGGCATTTTCTGGGCTACATTTCCCTTTGGTCACTGCAATTTCTAGTTGTTCTTTGATGTATTTGAGTCCGCGTGCAATTGCCGCCTCATTAACATCAAACAAAACCGTGGGGTATCCAGCTTGTATACTACACAAAGCGATGCCTGAACCCATCACACCGGCGCCAACAACAGCAACTTTCATCATAATTCAAAGATATATTAAAGTAAGTGGTTTGCGATTATCTACCGCGTAACCAACTCTGGGGATTTTGTTTTTCCTGCCCTTCCCAAATTTGAAATTGTAAAACCGCCTTGCCATCCTCGTCGGTCATTACCTTACCTATATGTTGATTCATTCGGATAACTTGGCCTTTCTCAACCAATACAACGGATAGGTGAGCGTAGACAGTAAAGTATTCGCCATGATTTACAAGCACGGCCTGACCTTGACCAGGTATATTTAAAATGGCACTAACCGTTCCTTCGAATACTGCTGATGCTAGTGCGCCTTTGGGTGATGTAATATCAACGCCATTGTTTACCGTGGTAATTCCTTCCAAGTCGGGATGTTCATGAACCCCGAAAGTTTGCGAAATGAAACCCCGATCTACTGGCCATGGCAGATTCCCACGATTCTTTGAAAATGCCCCGCCGATGGCTCTTGCTTGGGGTGAAAGTGTATTTTCGTTTGCACCGCTACCCTTGCCTGTTCTGGCTTTGGCAGCACTTGTGGAAGACCTGGCTTTGCGCTTTCGTTCCGCTTCGATTTCCTTGGCAATCAATCTACTGATTTCATTGTTTAACCGGGCGATGGCCTTTTCGTTGCTCCGAATCCTATCGCGTAGTTCCTCTTCTTTTCCGCTGAGCTCTTGCACGAGGTTTTGCTTCGATTTTTTATCTACTTCCAACTCCTTCGTTTCACTTTCATTCTCGTGCATTAGGACAGATTTTTCCTGTTTTACGCCTTCCAATTGGCCGATGACCATGCCAAGGGCTTCACTTTGAGCGATGATGGCAGAAATTTGATGTCGGCGATACGCAGAAATTTTCCTCAGGTATTTCCATCTACGCATCGCTTGAGAAATGGATTTGGATGAAAATACAAATGCAATCTCGCGTCCACTCTTTCTCGTTTTGTAGGCCTTAATAACGGTTTTTCGCAGCTTCTGTTTCTGCAGGTTGTTTTCCTGTGTTAAGCTATCGCGATATTTCTGTTTTTGGCTTAATTCATAGTTTACCGAACGAATCTCCAAACCCAAATTGTTGATAACCACTTGTCGCTGTTCGATGATTTGATTCAGCGAGTTGAGTTTATCTAGGGTGACCGTTTTTTCTTGTTGTGTATTGGTGAGTGCCTTCCGCTGCTCCGATATTTCGCGTTGCATTTTTTTGCGCTTGGCTTCCAATTGCTTGCGGGATTGAGCAAACGAATCGGATGGACAAAAGCCCAAGAGTAAAAATAATATGAGAAGTGTTTTTTTCACTGCGGTTATTTCAACGACATCCGAGTGTACTCAGATGTTACATTGAACGGAAACGAAGGTATTGCATCAAAACGGCTGTTTTTTAACCACATTTTAATCTGTGCACTATCCTGTGCATTTTGGGATTGGATGTAGATGTAGTTGGGCAGTTTGTTAATCGCGATGGGCGAGTTTGTTTGCGTGACTTTTGAGCTGTTTGGGGTACTTGGCGCAACGGTTGTAGGGAGCCAATTTTCGTAACTCACACTTACAAAATCATTGGGCTTTTCTTGATGACGTAATTCAGTTGCGCGAAGCTCGGCTGTTGCAGGAATCACATCGCCCTGCGAAGCAAAAAAGGTTTTAATGAGGTAGGGGGTAAAGGCGGTGATAAAATATAAGCCTTGGGTTGAAGGATAGGCGAAATAACTGGGGGTTGGCTCCTTTTTTTGATTGAAAGGACTACAAGTATCAACCAATGGAAGGCCAATGAAAAGGTTTTGTAATTGGGTAATGCCCACGGGGGTGTGAAGCTTTTCGCTCGCCTCTTGCACGGAAATCGCATAATAGTTTTTGTTGTATAAATCCAAGATATGTAAGGTGTCGCCCACCAACATGCCCTTTGCGACTTGAATTCCCATGGCAACACTCACTGAAAACCACAAAATACTGTCTTTTTTCATCCTTAGGCTTAATGTTCCGGAGAGATCCTGTGTGCCCATTTTGGCATCCACATCATATTTTGCTGAAATATACCCCCACTCTGGCTTTTCGCAGGGTATGAATTTACTTGTGACTGGGATGAATTTGGGTTCATTTTGCGCTGATGCACAAATGCACTGGATACAGAAAATTACTGCAAGGAAGATATTTTTCATTTTTGCTTGGGGTTGGAAGTCGGGTTATTCAAATCTGATGCCAATTGTTGAAATCGATCGATCCATTCCTGGTTGTTCATAATATTGGCGATCGATGTTGCATCGTTTATGTCGTTTAGTTCAGTCAGCGCTTTTTGGTCATACAATTTCTGCCAAAGTGCTAATGAATGTGATGATTCAGCCAACAGTTCAGCCTTAGGTTCCGATGCATTTTGGCCGCCGACATTTGTGTGTGATTTGACGATTTGAGTTGTTGCCTTGGCTTCTAATAGAAGGTATAATTGTAGGACGAACGGATTGGTTTCGATGGCGCTGTTTTTACAAATTTCGACGGCTGTTTGGGGCTGATTGATTGTCAATTGTTGGAAACCTTTCACCAAATCCCGGGCGGTAAAAATGGGCAATGTATTTTCTAAAGTATCTGCGTATTGGTATGCCGCGAGCCAGTCTTGCCTTATGATAGCCGTTTGGAATCGCTGTTGAACTGTGGCTTTACTTCCGTTGGTGTTTTGCTCGGAATCGTTCATTTTCCTTTCGCTGTTCGGGTTTTGAGCATCATCATTGGCCCCTTGTTTCGGGGTTTCATCACTGTGTTGAACGACGTTTATCTTTTTTAGCTGATATGTATTGTTTGTAAAATCATTCTGCAGCATCCAATTGGAAATATCGACAGGGATCATCGACTGATACTGATGTAAAATGGAGGCGTTTTTTTCTGGATTATCGATGATTTCGCCGGGGAATTTCAAAAACACTTCCCTACACCAAAGGATGTAAAGTTTGGTCTCAACGATGGAAGGAGATAGTGAAAAGTGTTTTTCCCAGGAATCTGAGAACGATTGGAATTCTTGTAAAATTTCCAACTGCAGGTTTGCTGTATTTGATGGATTTTTTTGTTTAGATTTTCCAGCGTTTTCCTTGTCATTGCGGAAATAAAATCCGCCCTTCCCATTTAACACTGTAGGCAAATATTCAAAATAGGCACTCGCAGCTTTTTCGTGAAATGTCCATGAATGTGGATCGATGGTACAGAGTTCATTGTAAATTTTTGCCGCACCCATCCAGTTTTGTGTCTTTTCCAGCAATTGGGCCATGGCATAAAGATAATCTTTGTTGTTATGGGAATATTTCAAGGCCAAGTCCAACTGATAAAGTGCCATGTTGATGTTGGCTTTATGCATTTCGGACTGGGTTGTTTTGGAAGTGCTAGATTCGCCAGTAAAAACTGCGTTCCCAGAATTTATCGCGGCACTTGTATTCCCTTGATAATAAATCGAATAGTCTTTGGCCGACAATTGCGATAGTCGGAAGTACGCACCCGAAATAAACTGGGCATCATTGTTTAAAGGACTCACATCCGTTGCATTGCCTTTATTGCTTGGATTTTTCTGAGCAGAATCTATCAGTTTTTGAAAAAGCTGTTGTGACTCGTGGAATGCTTCTTCTTGGAATTTCGACTCGGCGAGGAAATAGTTCGATTTTAGTCGGGCTGACGCCACGTTGGGATTTGCCGAAACATCGCTTTCGGGCATAGCAAGAAGAGTATCGGCTTGCGCCATAGAAATTGCAGGGAACAGGAATGCGCCCGCTGCAAAAAGGATCACGAAAAGGTGGATTAGCCGATTGAGCTGAAATCCCCCACGCTGTATACTTGGCTGGCAATTTGGGCTCCGCTGATTGCAACAGAATTCCCGATCATACTGTCGTGACAGTTGAAATCGCGAAGTGAGCAATTCTCTTGTATGATGCTGTTGCTGATGTTGCAATTTTCTAGCTCGGTTTTATTGCCAATGCTAACATAGGGTCCAATTTGGCAGTTTTTCAAAGATACGCCATCTCCAATAAAGCAAGGTTCGGTGATTATAACACTTTCATCGAATCGAGAGGCTACGCCAACGAATTCTGAGGCTTTGTTTGCCAAAACGCGTTGGTTGGTATATACGGTAGCGGCATAATTTCCGCAATCCAGCCACTCATCAACCGCGCCGGGGACAAACTGCATCCCTTTGGCTTTCATATTTTCCATGGCATTGGTGAGTTGATACTCTCCTTTTTCCTTGAGGTTGTTATCGATAAGATATTGGAGTTCGCTTTCCAAAGTCTCACCGCTCTTGAAATAATAGATGCCGATGATGGCCAGGTCAGAAACAAATTCTGTGGGCTTTTCAACGAAATCGGTAATGATATTGTCTTCGTTGTATTTCACAACGCCAAAGGAACTTGGGTTATCGACTTTATGCACCCAAATCACGCCGTCTTTGGTTTTATCAAGGTTAAATTCGGTTTTAAACAAAGTATCGGCAAAGGCCACAATCACATCGCCTTTTAGGCATTCTCTGGCACAAAGAATGGCATGTCCAGTTCCTTCTGCAACGTCTTGATAGAAGATTTTCCCTTCGGCACCTACGCTTTTTGCGATGTCTTTTAGTTCGCTTTCTACGGCATCGCCAAAACGACCTACTACGAAACCAATTTCTTCAATGGGCTCACCACACACGTCGGCTATGTCTTTGATTAGCCAATGAACGATCGACTTGCCACCAACTTTGATTAGGGGTTTAGGAGTAGTAAGGGTATGGGGCCGCATGCGTTTTCCCATTCCGGCCATAGGGATAATTAATCTCATCTTAGTTGTGTATTAGAATTGTAAAAATTGCCGCAAAGGTAAGGATTGCGTATTAATTTAATGTTAGGCGGGCTTAATCCCAGTGCTACCGTAACCGCCGGCACCTCTTTCGGTGGTATTGAGTTCGGTGGATATTTCCCAGCTTATTCTTTCGTACTTGGCGACAATCATTTGGGCGATGCGTTCTCCGTTTTGAATCTCGAAGGGTTCTTGTCCGTGATTGATGAGAAGTACTTTGATTTCGCCTCGATAATCTGCGTCGATGGTTCCGGGGCTGTTCAGGACGGTGATTCCATGTTTTAGGGCTAGGCCGCTCCGCGGCCTGATTTGCGCCTCGTGCCCTTCGGGCAGTTCAATAAACAATCCAGTTGGAATGAGTATCCGAGCTCCAGGTATTAGTGAAATAGATTCTTCAATATTGGCATGTAAATCCATGCCCGCACTCAAATCTGTCTGATAGGCGGGATTGGGATGGGAAGATTGATTGATGATTTTTACGTTGCACATAATACTATTTTAGGATGAAAGATTTCTGGCGAATTTCTTTTCGAGCACATATAAAACGCCAATGTAAATGGGAACCAATATCCAATATACGGCGTGATGTATATTTGGAAAAGCATGAGGTAAAAACGTAATTGGACCCACGGATACCAGTAAAGTGGTAAGTAATATTGGTAACTGGTAGGGAATGGGGTAGTATTTCTGACCAAACCAATAACCCAATATCACCAATATAGCGTACGCTGCGAGTGTAGTATAAGCCGAGGCAACAAATCCGTACTGTGGGATAAAAATGTAGTTTCCAACAATGGTGACAATGGCACCAAACAATGCAATGAGTCCGCCCATTTGAGTTTTTCCGGATAGCTTATACCAAATACTTAGGTTGTAGTAAATCCCCAAACAAAGGTTGGCACCCAACAATACGGGGACAATACTCAGGCCTCTTGCGTTTTCGTAATACAGGGGTTTTTGCAATAACACATGCGCCAACCATGGCATACAAATCATTGTGACTAAAAAAATCCCACCGCTCACGTAAACAAAATAACGCATCACCAACGCATAGGTCCCAGGCGCATCTTTATCGCCCGCTTTTCCAAAAAAGAAGGGTTCGGCCGCAAATCGAAATGCCTGCACAAATAGGGTCAAAACCAAACTCAATTTATAGAAGGCACTGTACATACCGGCTTCGGCATCGCCCGCATCGGCGGGAAGCATTTCTTTGAGTAAAACACGATCCAAGGTTTCGTTGATCATGCCTGCCAACCCAACAACTACAAGGGGTAGGGAATAGCGAAGCATCGTCTTGAGTAAGCCTAAGTCTAACCCCCATTTGAGGTTTTGCCATGTTTTTGATAATAATGGTACCGTAATGAGTGAGGCCAATAAGTTGCTCAGGAAAATATTGGAAATCATATTGGCCGGTTGAGCCTGGTCCAAACACCAAACACCAAATGCCAACGCTTGTGAACTGCTGCCGCTTTCGGGGGAAGTGAGATAGTCGCCGAGCCAAGGACAAGCAACTAAAAAGAAGAGGTTGGCGCCAATGTTAACGGCAATGTTTGTGAGTCGGATCCAAGCAAATGACCAAGGTTTTTCTTGCTGACGTAGCCAGGCGAATCCCAAAGCGGTGATTGCATCAGCGGCTAATATTAAAGCAAAGTATGATGCGAATTGAGGAAACTGAGGATACCCAATCCAATGCATGATTTCGAATCCAAATAGACGTGAAATGAGCACGGCGGTTAAGCCAGTAATAATTAGTGTATGCGCTGCGGTGGCAAGGACTTTGGCGGGCTGACCGGTTTTTTTGGAGAAATGGAAGAAGGCAGTTTCTAAGCCCATGGCAAAAACGATGGCCAAAAAACTCGCATAAGTAAACATCACACTCACGATGCCATAATCGGCGGCACCAGATAGTTTACTGAGATAAAGGGGTACGAGGAGAAAGTTCAAAAAACGACCTAGCATGGTGCTTAGGCCATAAACGGCGGTTTGGGAAGCCAGTTTTTTGATTACACTCATGGCGCGAATATAGTATTTGTAGGCAGGTATTGACTCAGGTATTCCTTAGCAAGTGGACCTTGGTTAAACAGTAAATCGATGCCGGAAACTTCGCTGCGAAAGCCAAATTTGACGTCAAACACTTGGGGGTAGGGTTTTATTTGGATGATGTTTTGTTGGATTTTCATTGATGCTGATTCGTACGAACTCAGTCCAAGTTGCGCAAATAACAATTGATTCCAGGGATAAATTAAATCGGATAGCATGAACGGCTGGGCATCGAGAATCGACCAAAAACGGTAGTCGTAGTATTCGAAAAAAGGCGATTTTCCGTAAGCAGTTTGCCAAGCGTGCTTGTGATCCCTAATCCAGTTTTCGTTATAGTTGATGCGCACTTGGGTGATAGGATTGTGCTTGTCGTCCTGTGTAATTGGAACCGTTAACGTCTGAATATTGTTGGGGCCCGCGATGTTATATCGATTGGGTTTGTTGAGCGCCGAAAAGGGTAGATGCCTTTCGTTTCTCACCCCAATAGTTGATTCCAAATTTTCGTGTTCGTTCGCGTAGTTGGGAGAATTCGCTCCAAATGGCATTTCAACAATACCACAAATGCCATCAACAATGGATTGCAGCGAAGGCAAAAGATAGGACGATGCTTTTTTCACAGCGAAAGATCAATTGGATTGAACAAGGGTTTCACGGTGAGTGTATCGGGACAGTTTTGTAATAAAGCCTTGAAAGTTTTTTGCAGGATGGGATGCTTTTTTTGCGGAATAATTTCTGCGATCGGCGCAAGTACAAAACGACGTTCATGCATCATCGGATGAGGAACGGACAGGTTTTTGTTGCGAATAATTTGATTGTTATATAGCAATATGTCGATATCAATTATCCTTGGCCCCCACTTCATCGTTCTATGTCGTCCCATCTGCTTTTCAATCCTCAAACAGCGCTCAAGGGTTTGTAAAGGAGTGAAAGGTGTACTAATACAAATGGCGATATTCAAAAAAGCGGGTTGATCTTCATTGCCCCAGGCGGCGGTTTCGTAAACACTTGATACGCGGGTTATCGGACCTATTTGTTGGATAATTTGAACCATGGCCAATGCCAAATGCTGGGTTCTATTTCCCATATTTCCACCCAAACCTAGGACCACTTGATTTTCGATGTTCATCGCGGTTGCGAAGATAAACAGAAGCACGGGGTTGCAAGAGAAAACCTATTTTTGTAGTTAATGAAAAAGTACATTATCGTTTTGATTTGCCTTTTTTGGGCTAAAATTGGACTGTCGCAATCGATTATTCGCGGATTCAATACCCAACAAACGCCACAGTGGGAAATGCGTTCATTCAGCAACGACCCCTTGAAAGTGAGGTATTATACATTTCCAAATGGACTTACCCTAATCACATCAAACCAAAAGGTATCGCCAAGAGTTTACACGATGATTGCGGTGCGGACGGGTTCAAAAAACGACCCATCAACCAATACCGGTCTTGCGCACTATTTGGAGCACATGTTGTTTAAGGGAACCGATAAATACGGTAGTTTGGATTGGGCCAAGGAAGAACCACTTCTGAAACAGATCGATGGCCTTTATGAATTGTACAATCACACAACTGACCCATCAAAAAGAAAGAGTATTTATCGCGCGATCGACAGTATAAGTCAGGCTGCGGCCAAGTTTGCCATCGCCAATGAATACGATAAAATGTGTCAGGCTTTGGGTGCAGAGGGTACCAACGCATTTACCAGCAACGACGAGACCGTTTACATCAATGATATCCCATCGAATATGGTGAGTAAGTGGCTGACTTTGGAGGCGGAAAGATTCCGCAAGCCCATCTTGAGATTGTTTCACACAGAATTGGAAGCGGTTTACGAGGAGAAGAATATTTCTTTGGACCGCGATGGCGATAAAGTCTACGAGAAGTTATTCGCCGAGTTGTTTAAGGGTCATAATTACGGCTGGCAAACTACCATTGGAACGGTGGAACATTTGAAAAACCCCAGTTTGGAGGCGATTCGCAACTATTACAACGAGTATTATGTCCCCAACAATATGGCTATCATTATGAGTGGCGATTTTGATCCTGATGCGGTGGCGGCGGAAGTGGCGGCGAAGTTTTCTTATATGCAGAAAACGGATATCATGTCGTATGTTTTTAAGGAAGAAACAGCAGTCAATAACGAGAGAAGCTTTGATGTTGTTGGACCGGATGCAGAGAACGTTACCATTGGATTTCGGATTCCAAATGCAGGCACTGAGGAAGCACGCGCGGCAAAGTTGATTGATTTGCTTTTGAATAATTCTGTGGCGGGCTTTATCGATCTGAACTTGGTAAAAGATCAAAAATTACTTTCGGCCAATAGCGGAGTGGAGCAAATGATGGATTACGGGGTGTTTATGCTTACCGGCAAGCCCAAAACTGGCCAGACATTAGAGGAAGTCAAAGATTTATTATTGGGTCAGTTGGAAAAAATCCGAAAAGGCGAGTTCGATAAATCGATGTTGGATGCAATTTTATTGAACGAGGAGATTTCAAATATTACCAAATATAAAGACAATGAAAGTCGTTGCTTCTTTTTGAAAGACGCCTATGTTCAAGGGATCGATTATCGTGATGCATACAATGATTTGGCTGCGATGCGTGAGATGAACAAGGATTTCATTGTGGACTTTGCAAATTTGTTTTTGAATCAGGATCGCATCGTGATTTATAAGCGCAAGGGCGAAAGCGCTGTGGCGGAGAAAATCGAAAAACCCGAGATTCATGCGGTGGAATTGAATCGCGACAAACAAAGTCAGTTTGTAAAGCAGTGGTTGGCGA
>Ga0209597_1002290_pt1 | contig 12204 bp, 6 predicted proteins | sample M_140625_MF_Meta_FD_187316 | JGI IMG/M metagenome (GOLD analysis project Ga0209597, IMG submission 187316) | Freshwater microbial communities from Lake Montjoie, Canada to study carbon cycling - M_140625_MF_MetaG (SPAdes) (version 2) | ecosystem: Environmental > Aquatic > Freshwater > Lake...
ATTTTGACGACAGCAAGTGGGCCAACGCCACCGAGTACACTGAGGAGCGCGTGAACCCAAAGGAGTCCTATACTAAGGCCAAGGAGAGTTTCGCGGGCGCGAAGTTCATCTGGTCCGAAGACCTCGACCTCGATAACACCGTCCTCTTTCGTACCAAGGTCGAAGCCCCAGCCGGTTATAAGCAGCGCTGGACCACCAAGTCCGAGTTCGATCTGTCGAAGCCGTTAGGGCAGTGACACGATAGGTGTCAGCGGTTGGCGGCTAGCGGTTGGGCACACCAACACGCAGAGGGTGATCGGAAACTGGAAAGTTTGCTGCGGATATCATCAGGGACCCCAGCCAATCATGCGGTCTCCGGTTTTGGGCCTATCCTATCCGCTAACCACTAAGGCCTGTCTTGGGTAGGGGCGCGACGGCGTCGCGTCCGTTCGCTAGTTCGCATGCGGATCACCGGGCTGACTCACCGACCGGCCCACCTCCGCCCTCCCACGGACGCCACGCAGTGGCGCCCCTATCATTCGCTTCAGGTGGCAGGTGGCAGCTCCGGGTGGCGGGTGGCAGGAAATCCGCCCTCTGTCATCGATTCAGCCCTCCACCCAGCCCACCACTCAGTCCTCTGTCATCTATGCAGCCATCTGTCATCGACTCAGTCATCCACTTGGGTTCTGTTATTCCCACCCCCATGAAGAAGTTACCCCTGCTGCTAACCCTGGCCTCTCTCTCCCTTTTCTCCGCCGATGCGCCCAAGGCCGCGGCCGCCGAAAAAGTCGCCTTAAAGGCCAAGGCGAAAGCAAAGGCGCCGAATCCGGCCATGGCCCCGATTGTGGACGTCGCCGGTCTCCCGCGCGTACTGCTCATCGGCGATTCGATTTCAATCGGCTATACCCTACCCGTCCGCCAGGAACTCACCGGCAAGGCCAACGTGCACCGCATCCCGACCAACGGTGGCCCGACCAAGTCCGGCATCGTCAACATCGCCAAGTGGCTGGGCGAAAGCAAATGGGACGTGATCCATTTCAACTTCGGCTTGCATGACCTGCGCCACATGGAAGACGGCAAGCGTCAGGTCGAGCCGGCCGACTATGAAGCTAACCTGCGCTCGCTCGTAACCGATCTAAAGAAGACCGGCGCGAAGCTCATCTTTGGCACCACAACGCCCGTACCCGAAGGCAAGCTCACCCCGCAGCGTACTTTCGGTGACGTCGCCACCTACAATGACATCGCCCTCAAGGTCATGAAAGAGAACGGTGTCGCCATCGATGACCTCAACGCCGCCGTCACTCCAGAAATCGCCAAGCTGCAGAATCCGAACGACGTGCACTACAACCCCGAAGGCTATTCTGTGCTCGGCAAAGCCGTTGTGAAGTCGATCAACGCGGCGTTGGCGAAGTAAGTAAGGACACAATGGTATTGGCGTTTAGCGGATAGCGGCTGGCGGATAGGAAATGCCAACAAGCAAAAGGGAGACCGGAGACCGGAAAGTTTACTGCGGGCATCAATAGCCCCAGCCAATGACCCGGTCTCCGGTTTCCCTTGATTGAAAGCCTTTGTCTCGAGGTAAGGCTGGCCATCCTTGGCCGGCCGCGGCCGAGCAGGGACGCTCGGCCCAACCTTAAGGCCATCACTCCGCCGATACTCGATACCTACTACCCCTCTGGGCCCTGTAATTGAGCGGCTTTGGCGCTCAATTACGGGCCTAGTCAGGAACAATCCCCTTGGCAGGCTGTTGAAAGAACGACAGGTTTCCCCTTCCCCTTTCTAACCATGCCTCCCCGCATGGCCCTCTATTTTTTACCAAAACCACAACCCGATGCGTAAGCTGTTCACCCTCCTCCTGACCTTACTCGGATTCGCCTCCGTCTCGGCCCAGAACCTCACCCTCGAAAAGGGTGACAACATCGCCTTCGTCGGCAGCGGCTTAGCCGACCGACAGCAGCACCAAGGCAACTTCGAGACGCTGATCCACCAGGCCTTCCCGGAACACAACATCGTGGTCCGAAATCTCGGCTTCTCTGGCGACGAAGTCGGCGTGAAGCCCCACCGCTCCGACGAAGTCGCCGAGCTGGACTACTTCCTCAACATGAAGCCCGGTGCCCTGACCACCCAGGTCGGCAAGACCGAGGTCACGTACCACGCCGGCGCGCACTTCCACGCCAACGTGGTCTTGGCCTACTGGGGCTTCAACGAGTCCTTCGCCGGTGCCGCCGGTCTCGACACCTTCAAGGCCAACCTCGACGGCTGGCTCAAGAAGACGCTCGCCGCCGATTACGGCAAGGGCAAGGTCCGCGTCGTCCTTTTCTCCCCGATCGCCCACGAAGACCTGAAGTCCGCCTTCTTCGACGCCAAAATCGCCGCCGAAAACAATAAGAATCTCGCGCTCTACACGTCCGCCATGGCCACTGTCGCCAAGGCCAACGGCGTTCAGTTCGTCGACCTCTTCGCCTCCTCCCGGCAGCTCTACGCCGCCGCCAAGTCCCCCCTTACCATCAACGGTATCCACCTGAACGCCGCTGGCGACGCCGCCCTCGCTCCTGTGCAGTTCCAGGCCGTCTTCGGCAAGGCCGCCAGTGCCGTGAACGAGAAGGTTCGCGCCGAGGTCAACGAGAAGAGCACCCAGTGGCATCACCGCTACCGCACGGTCGACCAATTCAACATCTTCGGCCAGCGCTCCCGCATCAAATATGAAGGCATCGACAACGCCACGGTGCTCGGTGCCGAGCTCGCCAACCGCGACGCCAAGACCGCCAATCATGACAAGGGCATCTGGGCCGCCGCTCAGGGCAAGTCGGTCGAAGTGAAACACGACAACCTCAAACCCCCGGTCGCCGTTCCTCCGAACCGCAAGGAACCCATCCCTTACCTCAGCGGCGAAGAGCAGCTGAAGTACCTCTCCCTCCCCGAAGGCTGCAAGGTCGAGTTCATCGCCGACGAAACCACCATACCTGAGCTCATCAACCCGGTGCAGATGAACTTCGACACCAAGGGCCGCCTCTGGGTGTCCTGCTGGCCGAACTACCCTGAGACCAGCCCGACCACGAAGGTCTTCGACAAGCTCCTCGTCCTCGACCTCGACCAGAAGACCGGCAAGGTAGCCAAGTCGCACGTCTTCCTCGACGGCCTCAATTGCCCGACTGGCTTCCAGTTCTATAAAGATGGCGTCATCCTGATCCAGTCCCCTGACATCTGGTACGCCCGCGACACGTCCGGCAAGATGGAGAAGGCCGACTGGAAGGAACGCCTGCTCACCGGCATGGACGCCGCTGACTCGCACCACGAGACGAACTCCATCTGCTATGAACCAGGAGGCGCCCTCTACCTCTCCGACGGCGTATTCCACCGCTCCCAGGTCGAGACCTTCAACGGCGTGATGCGCAACACCAACGGTGGCATCTACCGCTTCGAACCGCAGACCAGTAAGCTGTACCGCCACGTGCCCTACGGTTTCGCCAACCCGCACGGCCGCGTCTTCGACTACTGGGGCAACGACATCATCACCGACGCCACCGGTAACAACAACTACTTCGGCCCGGGCTTCTCCGGCCACCTCGATTCCGGCGCCCACCCGAAGTACCACACGTTCTGGGATCGCCCGTCCCGCCCCTGCCCCGGAACCGCCATCCTCAGCAGTCGCCACTTCCCGGAAGACTGGCAGGGCACGCTCCTTAACACCAACGTGATCACCGTGCAGGGTATCTTCCGCGCGAAAATCACCGAAGACGGCGCCGGCATCAAGGGCGAGACCATTCTGCCGAACCTGATCGAGACCGACAAGGAAAAGGCCGGCAACTTCCGCCCTTCCGGTGTCGCCGTCGCGCCCGATGGTTCACTCTACGTGATGGACTGGTCGCAGATGCTCATCGGTCACCTGCAGCACCACCTGCGCGATCCGAATCGTGACCACCAGCACGGCCGCCTCTACCGCATCACCTACCCGTCGCGCCCGTTGCTCACGCCGAAGAAGATTGACGGCGAGTCCATCGAGAACCTCCTCGCACTCCTCACCGAGCACGAAGACAACGTCCGCCAGCGCGCCAAGATTGAGCTGCACAAACACGACTCCGCCCAGGTGATCGCCGCCACCCAGAAATGGGCTAAGCAGTTTGACCCGACCAAGGTTGAAGACGCGCACCATCTCCTCGAAGCCCTCTGGGTTCATCAGTGGCACGATGCCGTAAACCTCGAGCTCCTCGGCCAGTTGCTGAAGTCGCCCGAGCCCCGCGCCCGCGCCCAGGCCGTTCGCGTCGCCATCTACCAGCGTGACCGCATCCCGAATGCGATCGGCATCATGGAGAACGCCGTCAAGGACGCCAACCTCCGCGTCCAGCTCGAAGGCGTCCGCGGCCTGAGCTTCTTCAACGGCAAGGATACCGAACGCGCCATCGCCGCCACCGTGTCGCTCAAGGGAGCTAAGGACCAGACCCTCGCCTACTGCCTTCGCGAGACCGCCAAGCAGCTTGCCTCCCTCCCCGAAGGTAACGGCAAGATCAACCTCAAGGACTTCGCCAACCCGAAGGATGAATCCTTCGGCCCGACGGACAAGAAACTCTCCAAGCAAGACAAGAAAGTCTATGACCTCGGCAAGGAGGTCTATTTCCGCGAAGCCCATTGCGTGACGTGCCACCAGGCCGACGGACGCGGCGCCGAGATGCCCAAGGAAGCCGGCAAGGAAGTCCGTGGCGCCTACCCGCCCCTCAGCCGAACCCCGGGCTACCCGTATAACGGCTGGCTGAGCGGCGAACCCGATCGCGCCATCAAGATCGTCCTCAACGGTCTCTACGGCCCGCAGATAATCGACGGCAAGACCTACGGCGATATCGCCACCGGGCAGCCGGTCATGACCGGCCTCGGCCAGCTGATGAACGACGACGAGGTCGCTGCTGTGCTCACCTACGTCCGCCAGTCCTTCGGCAACGACCTACCAGTCGTCAAGGCCGCCCAGGTGAAGAAGGTCCGCGAGGAGATTAAGGATAAGAACAACGCTCCTTACACGGTCGAGGAAGTACTCAAGCAGCACCCGCTCGGCGAGCCTGCTAAGTCAGCGCCGGCTAAGGCTGCGCCGGCCCCGGCCAAGAAGAAGAAATAATCGTCGGGATCTCTTCCCTTCAAGGGCGTGCCAACCGGCACGCCCTTTTTCGTGCCTGTCAATAACTCGACAGAATATGACATCTCGCCCGCTTGCCTCTGGCACGACTTCGGCAAGAGTAGGGGGATGAGACCCGCCCTCTGGAAGGCCGTCGCCGACCACCTCAAGCCGCATGAACAGCCGTACCGCCTGACCGCGAAGGACGACTTCAACGCCCGCGTGGTGCTCAAGGGATCGAAGGCGCTCGTCCGCGCCTTCTACCAACCGCGCGAAGGCGACGTCCCGGGAGAAGCGACGATCAGCCTGACGCTCGACGGACAGTCAGAGATCGGCGCGATTGCCGCCTTCCTCTCGAACCAAAAGCGCTTCGCGAAAAAGCTGCCGTCCACCCTACACTTCTCACAGGAACTCTCCCAACGCCGCCCCGGCGGCCTCGGCGAAGCGCGCCTGACGTTCAAGGCCAACGTGGTCTCGTGGCACGATGCCAAGCTCATCGAACGCCTCTCCCTTTTCTACGCCGACAGCGCGCACGCCCTCTTCCAGCTTCACAACGAGCTCATGACAGCGGGAGAGTGAACGCGGCGTAGCCGCGAGGGCGCTCAATCCTAACGGATGCAGAAAGGCACTTAATGGGATAGGGACAGGGGCACGGACAGCTTCCAAGACTTAGGGATAGATTCAGACGCAGGGGCAGATGAAACCATCCTGCAACTGTTCCAGTATCTGCCCCTGGGCTTCGAAACCTGTCCGTACCCCTGTCCCTGCCCCTAAGAGGCCCACGGCGTCGCCTTAGTTCTTCCCTTTTCCCCCTACTGGGGCTTAAAAATACCTTTTCCCTTTTCCGTCCATGACCTCCGCCCAAGTCCGCCAATCCTTCCTCGATTTCTTTAAATCGAAGCAGCACTCGATCGTCCAGTCGTCGAGCCTGATGCCGGGCTCCCCCAACCTGCTCTTTACCAACGCCGGGATGAACCAGTTCGTCCCGATCTTCCTCGGCCAGACGAAGTGCCCGTACACCCCCGGCCGCGCCGCCGACACCCAGAAGTGCATTCGCGCCGGCGGTAAGCATAACGACCTCGAAGACGTCGGCCTGGACACCTACCACCACACGTTCTTCGAGATGCTGGGTAACTGGTCCTTCGGCGACTACTTCAAACGCGAGGCCATCGACTACGCCTGGGAGCTCATCACGGAGGTCTGGAAATTCCCCAAGCACCGCCTCTACGCCACCGTCTACAAGCCTGACAAGTCCAAGGGCGACCCGTCCGAGTTCGACCTGGAAGCCTGGGACGTCTGGGCCGAGAAGTTCCGCGCCGCCGGCCTCGACCCCGAGGTCCACATCGTGAACGGGAATAAGAAAGATAACTTCTGGATGATGGGCGAGACCGGCCCCTGCGGCCCTTGCACCGAGCTCCACGTCGACCTCACGCCCGAGGGTGACACGAAGGGCACGCTCGTCAACGGCAGCGACGCCCGCTGCATGGAGATCTGGAATCTGGTCTTCATCCAGTTCAACGCCAACCCGGACGGCACCTTCAGCCCACTCCCGGCTCGCCACGTCGACACGGGCATGGGATTCGAACGCGTCGCTGGCATCATGCAGTGCACGAAAAACTTCAAGGACTTCTCCGGCGTGATCTCCAACTACGAGAGCGACGTCTTCACCCCGCTCTTCCGTCGCCTCGAAGAACTCTCCGGCAAGAAATACGGCTCCACCCTCCCCGCCGCCGGTTCGATCGGCGACACGCAGCAGGAGAAGGACGACGTGGCCTTCCGCGTCATCGCCGACCACATCCGTACGCTCTCCTTCGCGATCGCCGACGGCATCCAGCCGGGCAACTCCGACCGCAACTACGTCCTCCGCCGCATCCTGCGCCGCGCCGTCCGCTACGGCCGCACGCTCAGCCTAAAAAACGGCTTCTTCCACCAGCTCGTCGGCGTGCTCGCCGAAACCATGGGCGACGTCTTCCCAGAAATCCGCACCCGCCGCACGGTGGTGGCCGACGTCATCCGCATCGAAGAGGAGTCTTTCAATCGTACCCTCGATAAGGGCATCGCCCTCTTCGAAGAAGAAGCCAGCAAGCTCAAGGCCGGCGGCGCCATCTCGGGCGCCATCGCTTTCCGTCTCTATGACGAGCAGGGCTTCCCGCTCGACCTCACGCAGCTCATGGCCCGCGAGCGCGGCCTGACTGTCGACGGTGCCGGTTTCGAGAAGCTAATGGAAGAGCAACGCAACCGCGCCCGCGCCGCGCAGAAGAAGGAGATCATCACGCTTTCCGATATTGGTTCCGACCACCCGACCACTTTCGTCGGCTACGATGCGCTCACCACGCAGGCCAAGGTCGCCCAGATCGCTAAGATCAAGGACCGCTCCGCCGTCATCCTGGATAAGTCCCCCTGCTACGCCGAGATGGGCGGCCAGGTCGGCGACGCCGCCATCATCACCCTCGGCGGCCGTCAGTGGCACGTCACCGACACCCAGAAGTCCGGCCAGACTTGGCTCCACTTCCTCGACGGCGAAGACGCCCCGGAGACCGGCGCGACGATTGATATCGCCGTCGATCAGGCCCGCCGTGACGCCATCCAGCGCCACCACACGGTCACGCACATCCTGCACTGGGCGCTCCATGAGGTCGTCTCCAAGGAAGCCTCGCAGAAGGGTTCCGCGGTCGATCCGACGAAGCTCACCTTCGACTTCAACGGCGCGGCGCTCACGCTGGGCCAGCTGGCCGACATCGAGAAGCTCGTCAACGAGCGCATCCTCGCCAACGACGCCGTGACGGGGAGCGAAGTCGCCTACGCCTCCGTCAAGGGTCGGCCGGACATCATGCAGTTCTTCGGCGACAAATACGGTGACTCCGTGCGCGTCGTGCAGGTCGGCGGTAAGGCCGCTTCCCTCAACGGCTGGTCGATGGAACTCTGCGCAGGCACGCACGTCCGCCACACCGGCGAAATCGGCCTCTTCCGCATTGTCGGCGAGAACGCCATCGCCGCGGGCGTCCGCCGCATCGAAGCCGTCGCTGGCCTCGCCTCCTACGAACGCGCGAAGTCCGAAGCCGAGCTGTTGAAGGCGCTCGCCTCGTCGACCAACACTCCCATCGCCGACCTCGCCAAGCGCCTCGAGCAGATCATGGAGCAGAGCTCCGCGCTCGAGAAGAAGCTCAAGGTCTTCCGCGACAAGGAATCCTCGCAGCTCGCCGATGCCCTCGCCGCCAAGGCGACCGACCGCGCGGGCCTGAAGTACGTTATCGCCCAGGTCAGTGCCGAGACGCCTAACGATCTCCGCGACCTTGGTGCCAAGGTGGCCGGCAAGGTCGGCCCTACGGCCGTCGTCGTTCTCGCCGCCGTCTTCGGCGACAAGGTCTCCCTCGTGGCCAACTGCGGCGCCGACGCCGTCAAGGCCGGCAAGGCCGCTGGCAAGATCGTCACCGACGCCTGCGGCAAGCTCGGCGGCAAGGGTGGCGGCAAGCCCGACGCCGCGATGGGCGGCGGCACCGACGTCTCCAAGGTCGCCGAGGCCCTGGGTAGTGTTGCTTAAGCAGAGGTAGGGGCGCCACTGCGTGGCGTCCGTCGGTGGACGGACGTCGAATGGTCAAATACTCTGCCCGTCTCGATGAGGGCTAATATGTGAACGGACGCGACGCAGTCGCGCCCCTACCTATTTCGACCCCGGACATCTGGCTTCTATCCCATCCACGTACTACCGGATGGCTTTCGTCACGCCACCCCCTCAAAAGGCCACGAAATAAGGGTTTTATAGGCCAGAAGCCCCGGCTTGTCCTTGCCCTTCCCAGAAGGGCGCCTAGTCGTCATTCATGGCCATCCGCCGCCTCACGCTCGTCGTCAACCGCACCAAGCCCGGTGTGGATGACATCGTGCGCGCCGTCCAGGAGGCCACCCAGAAAGCTGGCGTGACCCTCACGGTCGCCGACAGCTGGCCGATCAGCCGCGCCACCCTCAAGGGTGCCGACGCGTGTGGCGTGGTCGGTGGCGACGGCACCTTCCTCGGCGTAGCCGAAGCCGCCGCGCTCGAAGGCGTGCCTCTTTTCGGCATCAACCGCGGCAAACTCGGCTTCCTTGCGGCCTACCCAAGCGAAGACGTCGGCGCCTCCCTCCAGTCCATCCTCTCCGGCGACTTCCGCGTCGAGAAACGCGCGCTCCTCGAGATCCGCTTCGCCGACGGCAGCTTCACCCTGGCGCTGAACGACCTCGTCATCAAGACGCGCGACGTCTTCCGCATGGGCCGCTTCTCCGTGCTCGCCGACGGCGCCCGCGTGAATGAATACCGCGCCGACGGCCTCATCCTCGCCTCCCCCACCGGCACCTCGGCCTACAACCTCGCCGCCGGTGGCCCGCTCGTCGACCCCGCCGCATCGGTCCTCGTCCTCTCGCCGATTTGCGCGCACACGCTCTCGAACCGCTCGGTCATTTTCGATGGCGAGACCGAACTCGAGATCCGGAGCGAGGACAGCGCCCTGCTCGGCCTCTCGGTCGATGGCCGCGAAACCCTCGAGGCACAAGGCCGACTCCCAATCGTCATCCGTACAGCCAAGGTCCAACTTGCCCTACTCCGCCCGAAATCGCTCACCCATTTCGACGTCCTGCGCAGTAAGCTGAAGTGGAGTTAAGGCGGGCGAAGCCTGCCTTAACTCCACAGGGGTAGGGCCAGGGCTAGGGACAGGGGTAGTTTTGATTGGCTTAGGTAGGGACGTGATTGCAACCACGTCCGTGGGCGGACGGACATTAAACGGTCGGTAATCCTGCCCGGCTCATGGCACGCACCGCTGCGAACGGCGGCCATAGCAATGGCCGCCCTACCCAAGACACGGCCGCCCTGCGGCGGCCTAGCCCTAGCCCTAGCCCTCTCACTAGCCCTATCTCCCCCCCTTTCTCTTGCCCTTCCGCCTTCCCGCCTCTTTAACGCCCCTTCGATGCTGACGATTGCCAACCTTTCCAAGTCCTACGGGCCCCGCACCTTGTTCGCGGAGGTCTCGCTGAATATTGCCCGGACGGACCGGCTCGGACTCGTCGGCGCCAACGGCGCGGGCAAATCCACCCTCTTCAATATCATCCTCGGCAAGGACCAGCCCGACGAAGGACTCATCGAGTGGGAACGCGGCGCGAACTTCGGCTTCCTCCCCCAGGAAAGCGCCCCGGCTGGCGACGAGACGATTCTCCAGATTGCCACCAGCGGCGGTAAGCTCGAGCCCGAGAACGACGACGATTGGGATATCGACTACACCCTCGAGCCGCGCGCGAAAAAAATTCTCGCTGGCCTCGGCTTCCGCGAGAGCGACCACGAGAAGGTAGCCAAAACCTTCTCCGGTGGCTGGGTCATGCGTGCGCACCTCGCTCGTCTCCTTGTCAGCGAGCCCACACTCCTGCTCCTCGACGAACCGACCAATCACCTCGACCTTGAAGCCCTGCTCTGGTTCCAGGACTACCTGACGCGCTACCCGGGCGGCCTCGTGGTCATCTCGCACGACCGTGCCTTCCTCAACGCGCTCTGCACCGGCACGATCGAACTCCGCGCCCAGCGCCTCCATTGCTATAACGGCAACTACGACGACTTCATCCTCGAGCGCGTGGCCCGCAAGGATCGCCAGCAGGCGATGTTCAAGAACCAGCAACGCGAGATCGCGCACCTCCAGACGTTCGTCGACCGTTTCGGCGCCAAGGCCTCCATGGCCTCCCGCGCGAAGTCCAAGGAGAAGCAGATCGCCCGCCTCGAGGAGGTCGCCATCGACGAGCCTGAGGACGACCTCAAGAAGATCCAGTTCCGCTTCCCGCAGCCCCCGCGCTCCGGCCTGAAGGTCATGAAGCTCGAGCACGTCCAGCAGGCCTACGGCGAGCACGTCGTCTATAAGGACCTCAATTTCGAATGCGAACGCGGGCAGCGCACGGTGCTCGTCGGCCCTAACGGCGCCGGTAAGTCCACCCTGCTCAAGATCCTCGCCGGTGTGATTCCGATCAACGGCGGCGTGCGCGAAGAAGGTGGTAACGTGATCACGGGTTACTTCGCCCAGAACCGCGTCGATAACCTCAACCCGAAGCTGACCGTCCTCGAGAACGTGATGGAACTCCGCACCACGGAGAACGGCCTCACCGAACAGCAGGCCCGCGGTATGCTCGGCACGTTCCTCTTCCGCAAGGACGACGTGAACAAGCGCGTCTCGGTCCTTTCCGGCGGTGAGAAATCCCGCCTCGCCCTGGTTAAGCTGATGATCAATCCGCCGAACTTCCTTCTCATGGACGAACCGACGACGCACCTCGACATCATGTCGATCGACGCGCTCATCGCCGCCCTGAAGACGTACGAAGGCACCCTCTACTTCGTGAGCCACGACGTACACTTCATCCGCGAGATCGCCAAGACCGTCCTGCATGTGCACTCTGGCCGCCTAACGAGTTACGCCGGCGACTACGCCTACTACCTCGAGAAATCCAAATCCGGCAACGAGCGCGCCGCGCTCACCGCCGGCTTCACCGACGCCCGCCCGAAGCAGGAAGAGGCCGCGAAGGTCGAAAAGCCGAAGGCGCCAGCGAAACCCTCCGCCGCGGATATCCGTAAGCTGAAAGCCGATGTCACGAAGTGCGAGCAGCAGGTCTCGGAACTGGAAGCCAAGCAGGCCCAGATCACCGCTGAACTCGCCGATCCGGCCACCTATACCGGCGGCGTGAACCTCCCCCAATTGAACGCCCGCCTCCGCGACACCATCAACGCCCTGCAGGCCGCCACTGCCGCCTGGGAACAGGCCGCGCAGAAGTTGAGCGAGGCAGAAAGCGCGTAAACGCGAAGCGTAGGCCAAACATGCAGGGACAGAGACTGGGACAGGTTCCAATGCTTAGGGACAGAGTCTGACGCAGGGGCGGCAGTTTAAAACATCCTGTAAATGTGCCTGTACCTGCCCCTAGGCATCGAAACCTGTCCGTGTCCCTGCCCCTGTCCCTTCGATTTCATTGGGGGTTACCCCACCATTCCCTTCTGGCTCTGAGGGAACCCTTCCCTTACACCCCTGTCCTTACCTGACACCCCCATGCGTTCCCTCACCCGTCTCCTGAGCGTGCTGTGCCTCCTGGCCGCCGCCGTCCCCGCCGCCTTCGGCCACACCGCTGGCGAA
>Ga0209597_1002291_pt1 | contig 12202 bp, 13 predicted proteins | sample M_140625_MF_Meta_FD_187316 | JGI IMG/M metagenome (GOLD analysis project Ga0209597, IMG submission 187316) | Freshwater microbial communities from Lake Montjoie, Canada to study carbon cycling - M_140625_MF_MetaG (SPAdes) (version 2) | ecosystem: Environmental > Aquatic > Freshwater > Lake...
CATATACATATCCTATAGTAAATGCTTGGAGAAATTTATTTTAGTAAATTAATGCCGTCTCTGCTGCTTTCTTTGCTTCTTCGAACGGTTATTTCTACGACGATTGGATCTCCTGGTCGAACGACGGCCACCCTTTTCTGCTGCAGCAGCAGGGACTCTAGGTTCGAATGAATTTTGGAATGAAGCTCTGGCATTGGCAAGAAAGTTGGCATTTGCCGCAGCCGCAGCCGCCCCTGGGTTAAAAAGGGCTGCCCTGGCAGCAGCGTTTTCAAAGGCAGCATTCGCATTCGCATTCGCGTTCGCGTTCGCGTTCGCGTTCGCAGCAGCCGCCCCTGGGTAAAGGGGTAGCTCTTCACCCCCCCCACCATTTCCTAAAGTAGGTACTTCAGCAGGGCCCTCAACGCCTAAATTATAGCGGAACCCTGCAACGGGCCCTGCGGCGGCACCACCAGCACCAGGAGCTACAGTAACAGTGGGATTAAATCTATACGAATTGGCGTTTACTGCCGTGCTACCGAACGCCGGTCTGTAGGCAAGAGAGCCACCGCCACCACCTACATTCAGGCTCGATGCAGGTGAGCTACCGGGAGCTCCGAGCTGTGGTACACTGGGTTTGGCCGGAGCACCGGAGGTTCCTGCCGCTGCTGCAGAAGCTCCTACAAGGGCTAACTTAGCATAATTAAGAAAAGAGGGACCTGTCTTCTTTGGTACCGTAGCCATCTATATTTAACGCGGCGATTAAAATCAGAATCGGCTACCACCGCCCTGTTGTTCAATCTGGGTGGTAAAGATAAATGGGGTGATTACCGAAGCTAGGAGAGCAGAGGTACCAATTAAGAAGGTGCCCCATGCGATATCTCGAAGGGCGTAATCCATCGGATATTTAATCAGTGTCGCATAGTTTGTTAGATCATAGAGGCCATAGAGAGCTAGACCCAGGGCCGCACCCTTGGCCGCCGCAACTTTCCAGCTCGGAGTTTTCCAGACAGCAAACAGCCATGTTGCGCCGATCATCAGGACATAGACTAGAATAGCCGGAATCCACCGGATTTCCATCGGCTTTGCCTGGATAGCGGCAAAAACACTGCGATTTGTAGCCGCATTCAGAGTAAGCCATACTGCGTCTAGCCCAATCATGGAGATTCCTATGATCAATAGTTGCAGCGGGATCTCCAACATGGTACTGCGTCTAAAGGTCTCGGCTAAAATTCGGCCATTTCATTAATGGCATCGGTTGCGACACCGACAAAGAAGGAGGCCGATACGATCCGATTGGAAGAGTTTACCGGGACCCTTGAGGGGAAAGTGGCGGTCATCTGGTCTGCGATGCCATCTGCATGGCTTCCGACCGAATTCATGTTGGCACAATACATAACGCGCATTCTTGTCACCGGCCGGGGGTCGCCGACTTCATTGGAACTATCTGCAGATTCGGGGTGGACCCAGGTGTGGCGATCTCCAGGAGGGAAGGAATGGTCCTGTCTGCTCGGCATTCTGCAACACATGCCCGGGCCCGTGCTCCTCGTGATAGGCCCTGATCTAGGTCTGACGCCAAAGATTGTGGCCTCCCTACGGGAGGTGGCTGTCACAACGCTCGTGCTTCGACAGGTGGGGGGATCCGTGCTGCCGTCGCCCGTTGAATTTGACCATATCTTCTTTCCTGTTCTGGATGCGCGTTCTTCTGCTGCATTGGGGCCTATTCTACAGGAATGGACTACGAAGGCCGTCCCGAAGGCGCTCGATATCCGGGGTCTCACACCTCAGCTGACAGCACAGGGCTATGGGCTCACTGTTGCGCTAGGAATCTGGTACTGGTACAAACCGGCTGATTCGGCAGCGTTAACCAGTCTGACTGTACCGCAGATTGCTCGGCAGATTCAAATGCTGGGCGTCATGTTGGAAAAATCGGCGCCCTGATAGTGATTTTCTGTGTAGAGAGTATAAGTATGTCTAGTTGGCTCGGATCACTATTTGGATCTTCGGCAGCATCGCCCAATAAGGTTACTCTTTCATCCGGCGCAACGGCGGGAAAAAATTCCAAATCTGTGACCAATCTTGAAAAGGGAGCTCCAACCGCAGCAGCGGCATCTCCCTACAATGCACATGTGAATGTAGCCCCTGAGCCCATTCAAGTGGTTACCCAGGGGGGTCACCGTCGCCTTCGCCGACAAACACAGAGGAACCAGAAGACGCAGCAAAGGCAGCAGCGACAGCGACAGAAAAAGCCGTCAAGGCGACATTAGATCTACAATATTTTATCCAAACAAGGTAGATGGCTACGGTAGACTTTGTCGAAGTTGCAACGCCAGATCGTTCGGATGTTGTTGGCCTACAAAAATTTTTAGTAGAATTACAAAAAACACATAAGATAATTTTCCATTCCGGTATAGTAAGAATTATTGGTGATGTAAAAAAGGTCTATGAACAGGAAGAAGGATCCTCTCTATATTTTAGAATATTTATTCAACAATCTAAAACAGGTGGGATTTGGAAGCCAACAATTTATGGGGGTGATACAGCGCCTATTTATACTGTACCAAACACTACATCGGATGATTCTATCTTTGCTAAACTAAATCCTTCGATGCCATATTCTTTAGACGCATATGTGGCGGCTGTTAATAACGGGGGTGCAGGGGTGCCTTCAGTGAGTAATGGGAAGGCAGTAAACTATGGTGGTGGCAGTGCGACTCCTTATAATTATGGGTTTACAAGCCCTTCGGTAGCGGCGACTGCTGCAATAGCGACTAATACAAAAGGAGGACCATCAAGTGGTGGAAGACGGAAGAGAACTACTAGAAGGGCTAGAAATCGGCGTCATAAGGCAAGTCGCCGTCACCATTATTGATAATTAATCTATTTACATTTATTCTTAGCTGCAAGATGCAATAAAGAATAAATGCCTTTTATGAGGATTGAACTCACGACCTTCTGCTTACGTTACCGTTGGTTGTTACCGTTGGTTGTTACCGTTGGTTGGTACCGTTGGTTACAAGGCAGATGCACTACCACTATGCTAAAAAGGCTAAGAGACAGAGGATTATCTGTCTCCACTTTTATACGGCTATTTTGCTTTAGATCTAGGGGCTCGTAAACGCCTGTTGGATGGCCGCCAAACCGGGAGCAATGATGGCCGTGATGGCTGCGGATGATTGTGTCCTTAGATCTACGGCTCCTGCGACATCCACTTCTCCTAATTTCCGAGGACCGCCTTGAGCTAGACTATGGAAGGATATGTCTTTTGGATAAGTTAACTTGTTTGTTATATATATTTCATATAAGCATCTTTGTTGAAATTCATAATTTAGAAGTCCCCGCAAAATAGATTCCGGTCTGAAACAGGAGATATATACTGAAAATAACCGCGGAATATTGGGTACAACTATGTTATTAGAGACCTGATAGCGAAGCACTAATGATTCTTCAGTCGCATTGGCCGACATTGTGAATCCTTGTGAACTTGGTAAGGGCCCCTTATCCCATCTACTGGGGTGCGTAGGTATGACCGGTAGGGAGTATATAGGAATATTGGCAAGACCTTGCAGCACCAATTGGTAAGGAATTAGGACAATATCAAACAGATAGGGAATGGAAACTGTCTTATCTCCAAATACTAAGTCGAATAGACGGGGCAGACAGCCTTCATTGGGTGGGCCTTCTATAGAACGGGAGGTTGTATTCGAACAGGGTGGAATTACTTTATATCTTCCAGGTGCTAAGCCATGAATCCATGTATTTACTAACTTATTATTTGAATCTTGTACTAGAGGTATATCTGAAGCGCTAAACCCTGCCGCCGAAATTGATTCTTTAAATGCCGATATGGACCCCTGCATCGTTTTAAAAGATGGCGAATCCAGCCCTAAGAGTATTTCTGGATGAAATGTATATACCAAAAGGCCTGTCTGAGTGGTAATAATATTTAATGTTCCGCGATTCAGGAGCGCGGTTGTTATAAAACCATCCCAATCCATGGAGGATCCAAAGGAATGGAGACGATCAAATATGACAGGATGCGTGTGATAGAATCCAACCCGGTTGGATCCTTTAACAGAGGATATTCCCACTCTTGATCGTGAACCTATCTCAATGGAATCATTCGCAACCCCAATTTCGTAAAAATTACTTAGGCCACCACTTGTGATTGGCTGTGTTGTGTGGATTGTGAGAATCGCACTAATTTCAGTTAATGTATTGCTTAAGTATTGAAGACCCGCAAGCTTCATGCCACAAATACCCAGGATGTTGAGACTTATTAAATTGACTACTGTTCCTGGAACAGGTGGTAGCTCAAATATCTTTAACACTGTGTGATTTCCTGCTGCGGTGGTTACCGTAAAGGCTGCTGAGGAAACTTCTGGAAATGAGAGTGATGCAAAATTCTCGGCAGCTAATTTTGTTTTGTATTCTGTTTTCCAGTTGCCCTTGCCATATGGAAGAGGTGCACTAATATTTTCGGTGTTGGCAAACAGGGTTTCGAATGTGAAATCAACGGCTCCGAGAACCTCGGCCGTAGCATCCCAGCCTACAAATCCGGGCCCTGCATTCGCAATAAAGGGGGCAGCATTATTTCGGGCAGAGGCTCCTGCACCAGCCGTTGCTCCTCCTGCACCCACTGCGACAGCTGCAACCGCCGCAGCAGGTTCTCGTGGTATATTTCCGGCTATAAAGAGTCCTCTATTCCGATTTAATTGTACGGCACCAGCGGCAGGTGCTGCTGGAGTGCTTGAAGGTAGCGACTTTCCAACTACAGCAATACCGAACATTGATAATAAGGTTGTCCACCATCTGCCACCGCCCTTTTGTTGCCGTCTCCTTGTTTTTCTAAGTTTTCTACGGATCCCCCCTTTTCGGGTCAAGGCCTTTGAATTATTGGCGGATGCAGGGCCCTCTATTACAGAAACCGACGATTCAATTTCTGTTATAATCGCAGCAGGAATTTCCAGAGGTCCGCGCTGACTATTGTGAAATAGACCGATTTGTCCAGAAAATTCGTTCAATTTCCTAAGGAGATCCTCATTTATCCTGCCCTGTTTGATGATCGTAACACAGATGCAACATGCTAAACGAATAATAATATTCAGTTGCAAAATTGTGAAGAATTGTTCACTTAAATGAGCTAATGCCGGAGTCTTTTGGAACTCCTGCTTATATTTTTCAGAAAGAGGAACAACAAAATAGGATATCGCCTCGGCATATCCATCAGGAGTTGCGGGTACGGATTTTAGCAGACTTTCAATATTTGCGGCACGGCTAATTTGAGCACCCTCAAATTGGGTAATAAAATCGATCAATATAAGAAGCTCCGGCATTGATGCCAAAATGGTCAGATCATACGGCGCTACGGAAGCTCCGTAGAATGAATAAAACTGGTTTTGTAAGGCCACACTGTCCATCTACTATATCTTTATTTATACTTTGGGCCAAGTTCATAACAACCCGATGATCGGGGGATGCGACCCATGGCTTTTAGGGACGAAGTCGCCGTAAATCCAATGGATTTTTTAGCATAAAATTGTTGCTCTGCTTTACGGGCTTTCTGTGTAGTCCTAAAAGGACTTTTGGCCACTCTGCGTGTCAGAAAGGCAAAAGGGCGTTTTTGGCAACTGGGCATTCTACTCTGTGTCATCAAAATCAGTAACTGGGATTTCAGGCTCCATCCTATTTCTAGGAAGTTTGAAATAATAGTTCGGTTAATTGCTGTATGGAGCCTTCCCAGTTACCTTTTTTCAGATTGTAATTGCTGCATGAACCCTGACAGGGTTCTAAGTTATCCCATAGGGGACAACTACATACCTTTCGGTAGTCTGTATTGGTTGCTGTATGTATCCCTACGGAATACGGCAGGATCCGGCCTTGCGGCTATTTAGAGTGACAGTCTTTTTAAATTGCTGTTCGGATCCTAATGTTTGTGGGGGTGAGAGGTGGTGCTGTCAACTTTGGTCTAGGCAGACTTTTTGGTAAATGCAGCAATTCGTTCACGAATGACATTGTACTGCGGATCATCCAGTTCAATACGAAGAGTCTCATAGGGGGTTATGGAACGGGGCCCCTCCTTCTGCAGAACACGGAACTGGGTAGGAGACCACCCGCTGAGGAGACTGACGCCCGGCGTAGTGGCAGTGGCATGATTATCCGTAGGATTGGCTGCCAAGTTCCATATAACAATCTGCGGTGGCGTCAGCGCCCCACCGGGTCCGTGCATGTCCTCCCCTGCTCTCTTAAAGGACTCCTTGATCATCTCCAGGTGGGTTTGCCAAGGCGCGGTCTTCACATGATGTCTGTACGTGTTGCCCGTGTAGCCAGAAACGCCATTAGAGGCACAAGCCTGGTCCCAGTTCATGTCGGTCAGCACCAGGAGAAACTTGGGCTCCTGACCGGGTCTGCATCTGGATGCCTTCAGATCCTTCAGTACAAGATCCATCGCAGCCTGGAAGTCCGTGCTGGTGCCCTGACTGATGTGGCCCTTGATTGTGGCTAGATTCTCAAAGAGATCTGCAGAGGGAAAGGTGTGCCACGTGGGCGTCGAGTCAAAGGTCATCATGCGGCCACGGAAAGCGGGACTACAGGCTTGGGATCCCAGGATGCCAAGTGCCATGCTGACCCAGTAGGGCGTGTCACCCTGAGTCCCTGAAGACTGCATGGAGCCGCTGAAGTCCGACATGACGATGGCATCACCTAGGCCACCACCCTTCATCAGATCTGCGATCATGGAAGACCAGACTGCCGATAGCTGGTCGCGCTCGGACTCGGTCGGGCTGCCTAGCCGAGCCTTCTTGACCACCTCGTGGGGAAAGAGCGTCTTGGAGCCATGCACAACGGCTTCTCCCTTCTTAGCCCGGGCAAAGTGTTCCTTAAAATGTTCCGCACAATCTACACGATCCGTATCATAGGGCTTCCTTACATCAGTCCCGGAGGCCCCCTTCAGATTAAGAAAGGCTCGGGCATAGAGCTTTCCTGCACGGCCGGGGACTGTGGCCGGTTTGATGGTGGACCAGGTATGGCTGCACATGTGGGTTTCCACAGTATCCAGCCGCTTATTGAGAGCAGCCACCGTCTGTCGGTATAGCTTCCTGGCGGTGGCCACGGTCTTCTCCTCGGGAAACAGGAAGGTGGCTACGCGCTTGGAGAGGTAGTCCTTTGCAGAATGCTCACGGGGAAGCCACTTGGCCAGGAGACTGATGCTCTTTCCACCTGCGGCAGCGGTCTTATCGGTCTCCAACTGGGCCTTGATCAGGGCCAGAAGGGCGGGGTCCAGATCGGGCTCGATGGCAAACAGCTCCAGGATGTCTCTCCAGGAACCGAAGGCCGGGATCAAATCCAGGAGAGAGGTTGCAAGGTCAGGGTGCGTTGCCGCAAGTGCAGTAAAGAGAGTTTGGAAAATATCACGTTCGCCCTTGCCACCGCGCACATTGCGGCTGTGAAAGGCTAAGACAAAGGCATCGGCTAGATCGAGGGCGGCAATGGCCTTGATTCGGGCCGTGAGGTCTGCGGGGTCAGCCCCACGGACAAGACGAACAGAGAGATCAACGCGGGGGTCACCGGTGCTGTCATAGACATCGGAACCCTTCGAGCCTGTGGTCATGTGTGTGGTCATCATGCTTATTAACTAAAAAGCTGCCTTAGCAGGTCAAGTTTTCAAATGCTGGGCCTTCAGTGCCTTGCGCTTTTCCTGAATCTGATGCTTCCGTGTTACAGCAGTCGGATTCTTCAGTTCGGCACGGCACCAGGGGGTCATTCGTTTGGCACAGCCTTGCACATAGTCGCCAAGATATTCTCCTTAAAATCCAGTAGTAGCAACCTCATCCAGTAGAAGGTAGGTCGGCGTCTTCCCATATGCAACGGGGGCTGGTATATAGTATTTACCAAGCAGAGACCGAAACGATTTTATTGCATCGCCCTTGACTAAAGCGAAGGCATATGCAATGGATCCCACTTGAATATAGTGGGGGCCGGACACTTGTAGTAACACAGTATTCCCTGTCGGCTCCTTGCCAACGAAAAGTTTCTTATAGCGGGTCATTCGGCTGTATTTTCGTAGATTTTAACATGATCTCCATGATCCTCCACCAGAAAGGGTCTACCACGGCTACTATAGGTCTCGTACTGTCGTATCTACTTATTTTATATAGTATTACTACATAAAATGAGAATTTTAGACATTAACACTATTGCACTATCTTGTCGGGGAAATCAGCCAAGTATATCTGGTAATTTCCAAGCTTCCGAAGACGATAAGACATAGTCTTAGTGCAGATGGTTTAATGAATCTACGTTATTGTTACAGAGGTTTCTATTGCAGCTCCTATCCTTTAAAAGAAGCCACCCTGCTGACGCCGGGAAATGTGGCGGTACTTGTTGAAGAGACGGAATGTACCCTTCTTGGCCTTGTAGCCCTTGCGCGTCAGGTACTTGAGCGCCTTCTTTCCCTGCATCATCTTCTTGCGGCTTACAATGCGGCCGTGCTTATTCTGAACAAGGTCCGACTTGGTAAGGCCACCGGAGGTGTGCTTCGCGTTGCCGTGGAAAACCTGGGCCTTAGAGCCAGTCGCAGGAACTTCAGAGGACATCTTATACTTTAGAACGCGATTATTTTATGGTCCTCCAGATAGGATGGGTCCGGGAAGAAAAACGCAAAATAGGCCCCGAAGAAAGAATCGACGAACCTTTCGTCAAAGAGGTGGGTTTTCCATTGGAGAACTTCGGAAAATATTACGAAATATACAAGGAATACCTGAAGGCGGTAGATCCTTTACAGAAGCTACTGTCGCGCCGCTACATGCACAATTACGTGATCTCCTCGCAAAGAGATCTAGCAGTAATATTGATCCCGGATTATCTGCGTTAATTGCCCGACTCCTTGGAGCAGCTTCACGGCCAGAGGAGTACGCTGCAATACTTGCAGATTTGGATCGGAAGATCGAAGAGCTAGAAGATGCGGAGATAAATGCAGGGGTGGAAGGGGGAGTATATTCTTATCAAAATTTGGCTAAGCCTTTTGATCATGGTGATTTGAGAGACTTGCTTAAAAAAATTATGAGTAGCACTACATCAAGTCAACGAGCACTTGTATTACGCTTAGGATTGTTTGATCTAATTGAGCCTTGCAAGGCTGCTGTACGGAGAATCCCCGATTATGAAAAAAGAACCGATTTATACGCAATTCTTCTTTTTCTAGATCAGTTTAATTTGGCAAGCTATGAGAGATCCATCCCAGGATTTATAAATAAATTATATATATCACTAAATTATTTTGTCAGTGCGGGGCAATTTCCGTCTAGGCAGCATGAAGAAATACGACAAATAAGTATTCTCAGATTAACATGGGATTCCAGTACATTAGGTGAAGTATTGCGTGGTTATTTAGCACCATTATACCATTTACTTGGTCAGCCAGAAACGATGACTTCTCTTCAGAGATTGCCACCAAGCCCAAGAACGAATTCAGTGTATGAAACTTACAATATTATAAGAAAATTAAATAAGTATCTAAGAATGACCATATATGAGCTTATGGATAATTTACTCAAACTATTATCACCCTATGTATCGACAAGACGAGGTCCTGCCGGGCTATTCCCTGATGCACTTTATTACCAATTAACTGATATTCTGTTGGCTTTATCTACACATAGTCGTCCTACTCCTGAAAGTATAGATGTGATGGGTAGTGAATTACTCAGATATCTTCGTAAGTTACCTCCAAAATATACAACAGTGGCCGTAACTGTTGCTCTTCGACACCCGGCTCACTTTGCTGATCTAGCTGATTTACAAGGGTTTGCGGGGGAAGTTCAAGCATCTTTAGCGAGAATAATTCCTGATTTTAGGCATAATAGAGATATGCGCAGTGCAGCGGCAGCAGGGGCAGCAGCAGGGGCAGCAAGTGATAATCTTCCTGGAAAAAGACGTGTAGCAAATGCTGAACTCTATGAGGATGAGATAAATCTTGGTGCTGCTGCGTCAAGAAATAACGTCGGTAATTTACCTTCAGCAGCGGCTGCGGCAGCAAATAATGGTGGTGGTAGTGGTCGTGGCCGCATCAGACGTGGTGTGGTATATGATGATGATGAGCTAGAACCTCCTGCACCCCGCGGAGTTAAGATACTAAAAGAAGCAAATTTTAATGGTGAATTACCACCCTTTAATCTTGCAAATAATAGCGGGGCAGCAGCCAAGACCGGGCCCTGAAAAACTTGATGGCCCCCTTTTCTGCCACCCTTTAAAAGCATGACTTCAATTGTATACATCCGTAATGATTCCAACGAATTCGTGTGCCCCTTTGATTCCTGTTCCTTTGTGACAGACAGACAAAACACGATGCACTATCACCAAAAGAACCATGCTGGAGACAAGCCCCATGTCTGCAGCGTGTGTCCCAAGAAATTTGTGCAGAAGAGTGGCCTGGACCAACATATGGCTCAGGTTCATCGAGATGTTGCACATCCAGGAAACATTTACGCAGATGTTTCATGGAGTTGCCCATGCTGTGACCACAGTGCCAAGATGAAGCCCAACATGCGGGTTCACATAATGCGAAAGCATTGCACTACGTGGGTGCCGCCCATGGCGGATGATAAGTCGTGCATCTCCTGTTCCAAGATTTTCAAGTCACCAACAGCCTATTATTATCATGCTGCTACGTGCTTTGAATTGTCGCCTGAAATGAAGGAATCTGTGCGACCATTCTTGTAAACTGGTCGATGCTACGCATTTACTGCCGATACCAAAACAGCGGCGGAAGAGTTTGAACAGCCGACCAGGCCACCATCGGCCCACGATAGCCCACATGGGTATCCGGATCCATAGACTTCCAGCTCATTTTCTTTCCTAATAGTTTCAAAAACCCCTGCGGGTCTTTTGCCGGAAGGACTCCCTCCCGTAAAGGATACCAATTATTTGTTTTGTCGATCTCCACATGAAATTCAAAGGGGTCCAACACAAGGTGCCCTGGGGGTTCAAAGAGGATCAGGCGGCCTTGCAGATCTTTTTTATGCTCATAGACGGCCTTATTATCTTTGAAGAAGGAAGTCGCAGAATGAAGTTTATTGGGAGATATACCCGATGCCGCGACTGTCTCAGCTGCATTTCTATCCAGTAGTAGAACTTCCAAGCGGTCACCTGTTTTCAGTTGCTGTATATCCTTGATAGTCAGCCATTGACCTTTTGCCTTCCTAGTCCAGCTCCCAAGATCGAGCCCCTTCTTAGGGCGCGGATTGGCATCACGACACTGGTATTCATCCATCCACTGTTTCTCATAATCCTTGCTCTCTACAAATCCCGCAGGGACTCGAGACGCCTTCGATCTCCATTGATTATAGCCATGGCTCCGATGTATATAGTTCTTCTTGGTGGCCCGGAGTCCATTGAGCATTTCACGGCGTACAGTGTCGCCTTCATCTGTTTCCTTGATGTATCGTACGAAGCGTTTCCGGCATTCTTTCCGTGTCTTTGTACGAAACATCGGGTCCCTGGTAGTTTGTGCGATTTAAAAAGTCAAAGATCAAAGCCCCATATTTGTCAGAATTAGTTCGCCATTCAGATAATAATTATAGGTTGGACGATAGGCTCCCGCTGTATCCCGCTTAAATATTTCAATGCGTATTTTCTTATTTTTAAGGGAGGCTGCAATAGCCTCCCCTTCAGTTGCATACAAAACGATATCCTCCCACTCTGCACCATCGCCGACCAGCATGTACAAATGATCCATTGCTCTAGAAAAGAAATGGCGGGATTCGCTTAGACCTCAATCTAAATACCCCGACGCGACAGTAGAGTAATGTATATCCGTATATTTGGCGGCCTGGATCGTGGCGGTCAATGGGGTCTCGGTCAGGATGCACGGCTTGTTGAGAAGGCTCTGCGCTATGCTGCCGCCCAGCTCCGCGGATCTTCTGCGATTCAGCTGCGGATTGAGCATTGTGATCCGGTCACATGGGGTGGCCGTACAGAACCAGCCGATCTACAGATTCATTTGGAGATTCCGTGTCGTCTAGCGATGCCATGGGCGTCCTTCAACGTGGCAGTGGTGAATCCTGAATGGTGGGTCCTCCATTCGTGGGATTGGTGTTTTCGTTCTGTTGCAGAGGGAGGCATGGATCGTATTATGTTTAAGTCTGCAGCTGCGGCGGATCTCTTTCCTGAGGTGCCAAAGGCGCGTCGGCTCATTGTTTCCTGGTGGACCGACATGACGCACAGTAGT
>Ga0209597_1002294_pt1 | contig 12195 bp, 12 predicted proteins | sample M_140625_MF_Meta_FD_187316 | JGI IMG/M metagenome (GOLD analysis project Ga0209597, IMG submission 187316) | Freshwater microbial communities from Lake Montjoie, Canada to study carbon cycling - M_140625_MF_MetaG (SPAdes) (version 2) | ecosystem: Environmental > Aquatic > Freshwater > Lake...
ATCGAACTCACGATAACCTCACAAAAAATCAAGGATGACATTGCGTCGCATCTGGATATCAAGGGATGCCAGTATAGCGATTTAACCGAGTTTATCACCAAGTGTTATATCACGGACGCCAATACATGTAATCAGTTTGTGAAGGCATACATTGAGAAATACGGGTGTATTCGGAACGACACGATGAACATCACGTTTTACAACGAAAAGTTGGCGGACAGTTTTGTCAAACTGTATGATATTCCTTATACTCGCCCGACTGGACTCAGTATCCACGTGATTCAATATAATAGCGTGAATATGATTGATTTGCTCGGAATGATTTATAGCAACTACGAATGCCCTTATTATAATAATCATATCTCGGCGTATAGTGGTGGCGACCGCATCCCGATTATCAAGGTGTTTAAAGTGGATGATGAGGCGGTTATGCCAAGTAAAGCGAGATACTCGGACGCAGGATATGATTTGACGATTATCCGCGAATATAGGAGGCTAACGCCTGATACCGCTCTATATGATACGGGTATCCAACTTGAAATCCCAAATGGCTATTATGTCGAAATCGTTCCTCGTAGTTCGATGAGTCGCTCTGGCTATATCCTTGCGAATAGCGTAGGAATCATAGACCAAGGATACCGCGGTAATCTGTATATCGCACTAACAAAAATAAATGATACCAGCCCCGACCTTCTTACGGAATGGCGGTTGCCTTGGAAATGTTGCCAGATGATTGTGAAAAAGCAAATCTATTCGCGATTGGTAGCAGGAAAGGAAAGTGAGAAGTCGAGCCGAGACACTGGTGCTTTTGGAAGCACCGACAAAGCCGTCTAAGCCTCCTAAGCCGTCTAATCACAGTCTAATACGAAAGCGTCGTCATTCGATGATTCACCTTGCTATACATCGTATCGAATGTTTCGAGCGAGTAGTTTATAAAGAAGTTGTTTCGCGAATAAGAATCGCCACAAATGAATATATGTGAAAACAAGTGTTTTATTTTATCACGAATAATGATGTTATTTATTCCATAATTCCAGAGATACATAGTATGTTTTTTTATTGGACAAACGATATGTAGTTTGTCTAACAAATGCGTTTTTATGTCGTATTCGTGTTTCAGGTGTTTGTCCGAGTATATGCTCTCGCAATCGATGTTATACTTTGAGACATTGCTAAGAAGTTTTCGTTGCTCCTTTGTAAGGAAATTAAAGCGTAGCAAGTTGCCTTTTGAGATTGCTAAGATGATGAGCGTCGATAGATAGGTATTGACTCGCGTCGTCGAATAGATGATGTTGTTGCTTTGTGTTATGTCGCGTATCTCGGTATTGTAAAGGAACTCTACCTTTTTCGTTTTCAAATATGCGGTAATTCGCTCGATTAATACGGAGATATCGTCGGTTAGTATAAAATACTCTTGATATGCGTTGATATCGCACGATAACATAACGAGAGCGTCCATCGCCGAAATATTGCTATATATATACTCGAAGGATTCGAGGTTGTTTTTCAAGATATTATAATCGGTTATCGAAAGAATCGAACGACAGAACTTGACGAACGATTGCGTATTTAAGGACTTTTTAGGTATCAACTTAGATTTGTTGATGATACCCGTAAGGACGGTTATCGTCTTTTCATTGTATTTCAAACTATATTTTTCATATTGGATTGAAAATCGATTCAATAGATGCATGTAGATTTGATGCGATTTATTGAATACCCGATAATTATTTCGACTCTTCAATTTATCACACGACTTGTCTTGCGACAATCTATCGACAATCGAGACCTGATAGCCATTATCGACGCACCGAAGAGCCGAGTATAACCCAATAATATTACAACCAACAACAATAATATTATTTATAGCCATTTATTATAAATATTTATTGAGTATATTTTTATATATGTATTACGCGATTATGCCTCGATATTTATAAGATATATTATATAGTAGGTTGTATTATATGCGATGGGTGCGAATTCGTCGAGGCAATATACGTATCAGCAATATTATAATGCCGCTCAACAAAGCGGTGCGATTGAAGAGATAGACTTTAAGAACATCGATATCGACAGTATCAATCCCTACGAAGTTTTAAATGTATCGAAGCAATTCACGTGGAACGAGTTGAAAGAGTCGTATCGCAAATTGGCAATGAATACGCACCCTGACAAGCAAGGCGGAAACAAGGAGTTGTTTAATATTATTACGCATTGCTTCAAGAAACTCGCAGCGGAACTTAAACTACGCGAAGAAGACAAGGGGCATCACGACCTCAAAAAACAGTCCAACGACTATTTCAATAATTTCGATAACATCGGTAATCTCAACAATATCAACAAGATGACAAACGAAACGATGCCACACCCGAGTGAAGTGATGGCAAAGATGCCAAACGAAAAGATGACTGCTGACAAGTTCAATAAAAACTTTGAAAAATGTAAATTATACGACGAAGAAATCGAGTTCGGCTATGGCTCGAAGATGGACGAATCCACGAAAGTCCGTGAGGATATTAACATCGAGAAACTGATAAAAAAAAATAAGATAGACAACGAGAGTTTCAACGCATTATTCAATAAAAATGTTCCCGTGAATAAGGGACTTGTCAAGTATCACGAACCTGAACCGCTGATACTCGCGAAATCCCTACAATTCACCGAGTTGGGCGGAAAACGTCCCGACGATTATTCGAGTAGTCTTGAAAAAAACAATGCGAATACCTTGGCATACACTGATTATATGAAGGCACACGACGGAACTCGCCTCGTCGACCCGAGTCTAATGAAAAATGTCAAGGAGTTCAAGAGCGTCGATGAATACGAGGTATATCGCGATAACAAGGCGAAGAAAACGTTGTCCGCGAGAGAACTGAAAGCCGAGGAATTAAAAAAGATGAAAGAAGCGAAAGCCGAAGAAGACCGACTCGAACGACTCAAAATGTATGACAAGAAGATTGAGAAGTCCTACGAGAAGGCGAGTCAGTTATTTTTGCGATAATATCTTCCCCAAGTATATCTTGTTTTTTGTGTTGGTAATACATTTGAAGAGTTCGTTCTTGTTTTTATGCGTGTCCTCCCAGCCGTAATTGAATAACTCGCGGGATATCTGTTTGTTCGTATAAAGGTAGTTGTTCATATTGAACTTGCGTCCCCACATTTTCCGATGGATGGATATTGTGGTAGGGCAAGTATGCTTCTTGTCATATTTATCATCGCGGAATATCTCCCCGTCCATATACTCCGTGCCTTTGTATTGTCTGCCCATCGTATCGCCTGATACAAATGGGATATACGTGCTACACAGACTGAAATCGATTAAATCGTCGATATTGCTAAAATGCGATATCTTTTCATTTTTCATCGTATTTACATTTGTAGATATAACAGAGATATTATTGAAATCACGAGGTGCATTGCGATACCGAAGTTTCAAGTTATTCCCAATGTTTTTTTGAAAGACTCGCAAGTCCTTATACAAGGCTATCTCGTTTATCTCCTTGCCAATCGTATAATCCCAAATGGTATCTGGATTTGACATATCGTCCTCTTGCGTATATAGTATCGAGCAAATCGCACCTCCTGATATACCTGTGATATTGGCTTCTAATATCGGAAAGTGTTTCTTGATATACCCGATGATACCGATGCTATACGGTAAAAACATACCAGTCCCATACATATTGATATTGATATTTGTATAGGCATTCAAGGATGAAGATAAGAAGATAAGTGATGTCAAGAGTAGCAACAAACGCATAAGGTATCCCTAACTTATTAGATATATATATAATATTTAATGTTAAATGATTAAAGAAAGTCTAAAAGATTAATAAAAAAGATATCTATATACAACTTCGCCGCTTCTGCTAACGTTCGAGAATCCATAGGGGGGGGTAGCCTTGCTATCACTATGATAATAAGTTTATGTAATAAGTTTATTATTTATTTTTAGAAAGTTTTATAAATTCTAAAAAGTTTTGGAAAGTCTAAAAGATTATAGAATATCTATTTAAAAAATATAAAATATAAAATATAAAATATAAAATATAAAATATATAATATATAACACACATCTAACCTAATTTACGAACTCACTTCTTACGAACTCTCTTCACTCACTTCCTCGTCCTTCTTCTTCCTCCCTCCCTTTTTCTTCTCCTCCACAACTTTCTCCTTCTTCTCTTTTTTCTTCTTTTCAGTCTTCTTCTCCTCCACAACCTCTTCCTTCTCTTCCTCCTTCTCCGCAACCTCTTCCTTCTCTTCTTCCTTTTCCTCCGCAACCTCTTCCTTTTCCTCCGCAACCTCTTCCTTCCTCTGCTCCATCAATTCTTCGAATCGAATATTCCAGAGTTCGGCAAGTTTCTCTTCATCTTCCTCCCCACATTCCTCCTTAAACTCCTTGTAAATCTTCCAGATTTTGGCAACCTCAGAGAACAACTGATTTTGCTTCAATCCAGTGATAGCATCCTTGACTTTTTTCTGATGACTATTCATAAATATCAGGTAGGCGGAGAGAGGCTTCTTCACCTTCTCAATCTCATTGCCATCCTCGTCCAACTCCTTTTCTTTTTCCTTTCCACCACGCTTCTTAGGTGCGACCTTCGCTTCCTTCGCTTCCTTCACTTCCTTTTCTTTTTTTGCTTTTTCCAAAGCCTTTTCCTCAGCCTTCTTTGCCTTTTCCTCAGCCTTCCTCGCCTCCACAATCTCCTTCAACCCAACCTTGATATACTCATCAATCTCCTTTTTGGTATCAAAGTCATCTGGCATCTTAGCCAGATACTCCTTGAAAAGTTCTGCCATCGTCGCGACTGTCGCGACAGAGGCGACAACAGTTGCGGTGTTCGAAGACATCTCTCTTGTCTTGCTTTGTTTCAGTCGAAAGACTGAGGGCGTTCGGCTTTGCGTTTGCTTTGCGGTTCGCTTGTTTCGTTCAAGTTGCTTTGACTTTTAGTCTGCTTCTTGTGTTTGTCTCTGCTATACTTTTCAATCAGCCCAATCAATTTTTAAAATATATATTGTAAAATAGAACATATTTATTCTATAATATGAGCGGGACACATAGACGTGAAAGTCAAGTTGTTCCCATTCGTAATAGGCGTTCAAACCCTCCTCGTGCTACATCTCAGCCTCTTCCTCCTCGTGCTACTCAGTCTTCCAGTAAATCGCCCTTGTCTATTACAAAGATGTTTGGTAATCCTGATGTTAAATCAGAAGTTTTACATAGATGCGTGAAGAATGACTATACTATTCTAAATAAAAAAACATTAGCAGAAGTCAAAAAGAAACACGATAATATACAGGGGACGTTCGTAAAGACTTCCTATACTCCCGAGTTGTTAAAGGTTAGCACGGAAAATATAAAACATATTATTTTAGTTAAAGTTATATTAGATTACAAGGATGTTGTGCTATTGAAACATACAATCCAACATTCGAAAGTTAAATCAATACTATTATCAGATATTACTTTTACGTCAGAAAAAGCAAGAAAATTATTCTCAACGATATTTGAAAATGTTTCGGAGTCTGTTGAGAACTTACTATTGAAAAACATAGAGATTAAAGGATACTTCAATGCCTTTATAAGTAGCATCGCAAATATAAAGAACCTTAAATTGCTCGAAGTTAGCCGCTTTGACATTGTCGCTTTACTTACAGATGTCAGTATATACAGGGACGGTTTCGATTATCTATTTATGAAAGTTATTGTTAAATTACCGCATCTCGAAGAACTAATATTTGTAGGAAACAATATAAATGACGCCCACTACAAATACCTCTTTAACGACTTTTATAAGTTTAATCACGGGTATATTATTCGAGACGATAATGACCCCGATATGGACGGTATGTACCTCAAATATAATATGACGTTTTATGCGACTGACGTAGGTGAATTGAATGAATATACTATGAATATCTTAGCAATAAATAATCGTGGGAAATGGGGTGCGAACGCTAAATGCACAGGTGAAAGAACAATATTTTATTTTACAAAGCACAATCATTACTTGACAGCAGATAAGGGAATGCGAAGACCTCTACCTAACTACGAAAATAACAAATTTATTATTGGAAAGGAGAATAGAATGGTGCTTTTGTGTAATGAACTACGTATATGTAATCCTGAGGATATGGAGGCGTTTCGATTACCTTGCCCGACAGGACATTTTTGTTAGTGCCTAACCTGTTAGTCCTCTCCTAACCTGTTAGTGCCTAACCTGTTAGTCCCTAACTATTCGGGGTTAAAGCCGAGCCTAACGCTCCTATCCCACTAACCGCAGCGATGGGTTTGAATATCCACGACATAATAAACCAAGCCCACGCTAATAAGATGACGATGATAGAGAATACTATCAGTCCCCAACCGATATACAACATCATATTATATTTTGTTGTAAAGTTATTCGGGTTCGAAGGTTCGTAATGGACGTCTGCGGTTTCATTCACATTCACAAGAGAATCCGAGACATAATTATGTTTATACTTAGTACCTGCGACTTCATACTCTATCATCGCGTCGCATTTTTTATATTTTTTATTGTTATCTACCTCTGTATAACACTTTGCACTAACGATTCGTCCTCTTGTCTTCCCTTTGTATTTATAATAATAGTTGATTTGGACTCCTGCGAATATTGCCAACGACATAAGAATAGTCGCTAATATTGCGATACCGAAGTTATATGCCAAGCCGATACTCGATGTCGTGTCATATACAGGCTGAAACATATCTTTATTGTTTTTCAAGTCCGTTAAGGCTGTCCCGATGAACCCTGTCTGTCCTTGTTGCGGTTGCTGTGCGACTTGTTGCTGTTGCTGATATAGAGAATAGGCTTGTTGCCCTTGCGTATCCGAGGTATCCGTCTCAACGGTATGGTTTGTATGCCCTTGCTTCCTTTTTTATTCATATCCTAATAATCACTTTGAATAAAAATTAGACATTCAACCTGTATATCTCAAAGGACAAATAGGACGCAAAGGATAGCCAAATGATGTAGGGTAATAACGCGATAATCGCATAATATTTCATATTTGGGTCATAATTGTCTTGGAAATAGAATTGTAGTAGCGTCGCTATCGCAAAGACTAAACAGAATAGGATGACGACGAAGCCATTGAATAGCCCGTTCTCTCCAAAAAACGTGGGTATATAAAGGAAGTTGAAGAGCAACGCCATTATCGGTAGAATCCAATACTTGGAATCCTTAAAATACGTGATAGCCGTGCCTGACACGACGGGTGTGCTGGGTATGCTAAATGTATTCGAAACCCGCTTATCATACAACGCATAACTGTATATGATGCCAATCGCCAAATACAAGATAGGCCAAACGATGCCAAAAACATAACTTGGCGGATTATACTCTGGCTTTTTGAGGTTCTTGTATTTCGGGTCATCCCACTTCTTTCCATAGATAGCCCCGATGGATAAGCCGATGACTAAGGGTAAAAATATGACGACGCCTGTTACAATATTCTTTATAATTTCGATACTATTTAGAAGGTTCTTTACAACATCAGGATTCGCTTCCGTCGCCCAAAAACATAGAACGTCGCTGATACATACTTTGACGCTCTTAAAATCGCTTTTATTCAATAAGCCCCTACTCTTCTTCGGCATCTCCTTATATAATAAAGATATTATATATGCTGTCTAAATAGATAGAGGACGATGGAGAAGAATATGAAAACGAAGTTGAAGCCGAAGCAGCCGAAGGCAGAGGAGGCTAAGTCGAAGCATTGATAAAATAATATAAGTGTATATAATAGAATGTCAACTAATTCACCATCAATAATTTCTCTTATACGTGTTGCGGAAGGAAAACTTGAGAGATTAGATAAACTTATAAATAAATTCATAAGACAACATAATAATAAATTATATTTATTATTAAATACCCTTTATTTAACAAATCCATTAAATGAATCAAATGAAGATTTAACATTTAGGATTAATGAAGCAAAAGATATATTAAAAGTTATAGAAGGTAAAATTTATAAAATTGATAAAAAATATAAGGAAGCAAGTAATATAATTGAGAAAATAAAAGAACAAGGGAACAAAACAAGCAAACAAGAAATTATAACAAAGGGAATTGAGTTTGAACAAACTTTTAATTCATATATTAGTGATATTTCCTTTCAATTTAATCAACTAAATACTAAAATAAAGAGTATAAAAGCGTTTATTAAACATGCAGATGCTTTTAGTAAGAAGACAAGTAATCGAATGAGAACAAGTAATCAAACAAGTATTCGAACAAGTAATCACCCTCCTTGTGTTGTAAGTTAGACGCAAGTCAGACGCAAGTCAGACGCAAGTCAGACGCAAGTCAGACGCAAGTCAGACGCAAGTCAGACGCAAATGATGATATAAGCATTTGAATGTATATTAATGACGCGTTTATAAAAAATGAATCTATATAATAGAAGGGACTATGGAAAAAACGGCTGAGGAATCTTTTCAGAATAAATATTTAGGAACACCATTCGATAAACAAATGTTTTCAGTATTACAAAAACAAGAAATTGAAAAATCAAAAGAACGTGTTCTCAAACCATTTCAAGAAGAGATTAAAAAATTACAACAAAGAGTTAAAAAATTAAGTGCTACGACACTACAAGCAACTATTCGACGACGTACAGCACAAAATATAAAAAACCGCAGATTTAGGTTTTCAATATTAGATGAGTCTCCGAAACGTCAATCGCCTCCGAAACGTCAATCGCCTCCAAAACGCAATTCGCCTCCGAAACGTCAATCGCCTCCAAAACGCAATTCGCCTCCAAAACGTCAATCGCTTCCTACGCAACTTCAACCTAAGCAACGTCAATCGCCTACGAAACGTCAATCGCTTCCTACACAACTTGAACATAATCGCGGACGTCCTTCACTTCCGAAACGTCAATCGCCTCCTACGCAACTTGAACATAATCGCGGACGTCCTTCGCTTCCGAAACGTCAATCGCCTCCTACGCAACTTGAATATAATCAACGTCCTTCACTTCCTACAATAAATGTAAGACGTATTCGATTATGCCGTAATCGTGATTGTAATAAAGTAATCACAGGAAGAGAACATTATTGTGCGAATATATGCGCACTCGCGGACGTCCTTAAAAATAGTCCTCCAAGTCGTCTAAGTCCTACAAGTAGCACTAAGTCGTCGTCCTCCAAGTCGCCTAAGTCGCCTAAGAAGGTAGCAAAATAGGGAACGCCGACTTCATATCAATATCATAATCAAAACGGATAATGAAGCGGTTATTGATGTGATAGCCGAGTGCATCTTCCATAATATATTTATCTTTTCTTTGCCGTTGCGTCAATATGCCAACGTCATCTTCGAGACATTCAAGTTCGCTTATATTCGCACAGAGGACATCCTTGATACGATTGTAAAACGCGATAACATTGTATAATAACTCCGCCATACACGAAAACGGTTCGGCTTGTTGTAATATAAACGTTCCCTTGTGGATTCTTAGTTGCGTAGGTATAATATATTCCTTCGCGAACGCCCAATAATATCGCTTGTTCGATGTGTAGAGATTGTAGAGAGGGACGCTCGAAATCTCAATGTTATCCAACGTTATCTCCAACCTCTTTGTAAAGTGAGACCGTAGATAGATTGGGGTTTCTGGGCGGAACAATTCATAACTCTTTTTATATTTGAAAATATCAATATCATAGATGCCATAGATGCCATAGATGCTATTGATATTTAGCATCCCCAAGTAATCCAAATCATATACGAGGGGATTGTCGGTGATTTCTAACAACTTGTAAAAATATTTTGTGTTCTTGAAAATATCCGAGCATTTCATATCGCCTAATATAGACGAATAGAGTTTCCGATAGATGAATGCTTGTATATCTTCTGGCAATACCTCGATTCGTGTAGGCATCCCTGTGTATCGTGGTATCACGTATAATCCCTTCGCATCATTTTTTATATATAAGGAATGAAATGAATTGGAATGAATTGGAATGAATTGGAATGAATTGGAATGAAATGAATTGGAATGAAATGAAATATCAACTCTCCTTATATAGTAAGAGTTTATGCCGATAGCGAATTATTTATTCGATTTGCCAGAGGATATACAGATTATCATATACAAGAAGGTATTCGCGGGTTGCTTGAAACAGATTGAGAATAAACACAAGAACGCGAAGACATTATATGACTTCTATGATATCATTGCGAAATCGAAACTACGCTATTGTATCAATGGCAATGATGCCCTAAATATATACATCTATCGCACCTATTATATCTGAGAAGATAGGAATCTATCAAAAATAAAATACATAGAATATCCTGTCTCTTATGTTTCATCGGACTTCGAGTATATCCAAACCATCATCGAGGATTTCGCGGCGATTATCTATAACGACGACAAAGACGATAGAAACCTGATGCGATTACATAGAAGCCGTAGTGGTATCTGTGATTTACAATATACGGGGATTTCTTTCCGTATATTTATAGAGAAAAATAAATTGTCCTGTCGGGTTGATTTAGAAAAAGCAATTGTCCTCGGCTACGAATTAATCTATTATTGCTTGAAACTAATACGCGTTCTCGAATTGAACCCTTACGACGACTGCGACGATATCCGAAGGCTCTCAGAGTGTCTTTATCGTCGCCGTTCATTCGAAGGCTATCGTATCACAAATGATGTCGTTGCCGTTCATCTTGGTTCGGGTTCTTAGACGAACGCGGCTACGCTCCCGTATTCTCGACAACCCCCTTATTGTAGAGGTCGCCAAACGGCTTGTTCCATTTCAGTTTCTCTTGGGTCAAGTCGCGTCCCCGCATATATGTAATGAAACTCATCACCTCTTCTTTATTCTCTACGCGGAAAAACCCATTCAACTCCGCAATACACTTTGGGTTATTATGAATCGACGATAGAATGATGTTATTCATCATCTGCTTATATACGTCCGAAATGAATGGCGGTTGCTCCACGAGCCATTCCTTATACATCTTATCGTAGGTTTCTTTGCCTATCACAAGCGTCTCTGTCATCTCATTGTCATACGTGATAACCATCGTATTCGCAAACGATGCCACCGACGCCACCGTCTCCGTCGTAGTCTCCGTGTCGGCGGTATTCTCCGTCGCCGTCTCCGTAACTACACACATAAACGATATATCTACCAGTTGATTATTGACATTTTCCATTCTTTTATTATATAATAATATTATTTGTTTATATAGTATAATGAGGCACTATGATTTGATTATTGTAGGCGCGGGTCCCGCAGGGTTGGCATTGGCACACGCGTCGAGTTCCTTGTATCGCCGTATATTAATCATCGACAAGGAAACAGAAATTGGCGGGTGTCATCGTGTGAAACGGGACGTCGATGGGCTATTTACAGAACACGGTCCGCGTATCTATTTGTCAATCTATTACAACTTCTTTAATCTTATGAACGATATGGGGTTACAGGTCGAAGACGTATTCGTGAATTACAAGTATTCGTTTGATGACGTCGCCAAGGAAAAACTACTACCTTATTATACGTTTTATGAAATGTTTATGTTTTCCTTGGCATACATAATGTTTGTGATAGATGATGATTATGGTAAGAACGTCAGTTTATACGAGTATTTGCGAGGACACGGGTTTTCACTGAAAGTCATTGATATATTTGACAGACTCTGCCGTTTTACAGACGGTGGCAATGTATATACGTATAGTTTAAACAAAATATTAAAACTGACGGACAGTAGTCCTATGTTTCAAATATATCAACCGAAAGCACCGCTTGATGTCGTGTTATTTAGCACGTGGAAGAAGTTTCTAAGTAATCGCGGGGTAGATTTTATGACGGGGTTTCACATCGTCGATTATGATATTCAAAATAATAATGTGGAAACCATAACGCTAAGTAATACCGAGAAAATACGATGTGGCAAATTAGTATTCGCGGTTCCGCCTGTCGCCCTTATGAATATCATTAAATACGAAGATGGGTTGCGTAATGCCTTTGGTAATTTTAATGACTTTGAGCGATGGGTGGATAAAACCAAATATATCGATTATATATCCATCACCTATCATTTCAAAGGAAAACTCGGGTTGCCGTTTGTGAATGGGCTAACATTCGACACGGACTGGGGCATCGTTATAATAAACCTGAGCGACTATATGGAGAATGTCGATAACGTC
>Ga0209597_1002296_pt1 | contig 12192 bp, 8 predicted proteins | sample M_140625_MF_Meta_FD_187316 | JGI IMG/M metagenome (GOLD analysis project Ga0209597, IMG submission 187316) | Freshwater microbial communities from Lake Montjoie, Canada to study carbon cycling - M_140625_MF_MetaG (SPAdes) (version 2) | ecosystem: Environmental > Aquatic > Freshwater > Lake...
GGGGCCCTATCTGGACTACGAGCCGGAGTTGGCGCGGATCCTCGAAGATGACCAGGGTATTTGCGGGTACGTGCTCGCGGCGATGGATTCCCACGCGTTCTATGCTCGGTATGAAGCGGAGTGGCGGCCGCAGTTGTGCCGGGCCTATCCAGCCCCGACCGGGGATTCGGGCGCATGGAACCGGGTCCAGCAAATCCACCACGTCTATCACCACCCGGATTATTTTTGTCCGGAGCCCTACGACCAATATTCATCGCATGTGCACATTGATTTGCTGCCACGGGCTCAAGGGAGAGGGCTGGGTCGGGCGATGATGGCGGAAGTGCTGGGGCTGCTGCGTCAGCGCGGATCACCGGGAGCGCACCTTGGGGTGAGCTTGCCCAACATCCCGGCTCAGGGGTTTTACCGGAAGCTGGGATTTCAGCCGCTCATCCAGGTCGGGGAGGGGACGGATGGTTGCCTGTATTTGGGTCACCGATTAAATGATCTCACGGCTGCCTCGAGTGAGAAGTGAGACCGCATAGCCCCACGTGCCATGAACTCGCTGTCCCTCTTTCTTCACCGCTGGCTGATCCCGCGGATGACCGCGCTCAGTGAGAACACCTATCTCGCCTCCATCCGCGCCGGGATGGTTTCGGTGGTCCCTCTGACCATTTTGGGCGGGCTCTTCATGGTGGTGGCTTATCTGCCCATCCCAGGGTGGGAAGCCCGGATGGCTCCGCACCTGCCGCTCCTGCAAATTCCCGTCACCGCCACCTTCGGACTCTTGGGTCTCTTCGTCTGTCTGGCCATCGGCTACGATCTGGGAACGCGGCTCAAACAAGAGGCCATCTTGAGCGCGACCCAGTCGGCGCTGGTCTTTCTGCTCATCCAGTTAGAGATGAAGGATCAAACTCTGGTCATGGAGGGTCTGGGATCGAAGGGCTTGTTCACGGCCATACTGATAGCCCTAGTGACAGTCCGCATCCAGAAGGCCTTCACCGATGCCAATTGGGTCATTCGTTTGCCGGATTCGGTGCCCAAGGTGGTGTCGGACACGTTCATTTCACTGACTCCGACGGTGTTCCTCGTGGTGGCCTTTTGGATCCTGCGGTTTGTGCTTGGGGTGGATATTAATGCGGGCGTTCAGACGCTCTTCAAGCCGTTGGTCTTCGCGCTGAACACCCTGCCGGGCATTCTGGTGTACGCCTTTCTGGTGACGCTCCTGTGGTCGGTGGGCATTAATGGCGACAACACGCTCGATGCCTTTGTGGCGCCGATTTTTCTGCAATTTTTAGCCGAGAATGTGGAGGCGGTGAGCCGCGGTCAGCCCATGCCCTATGTGACAGCCAATGGATTTTTTTCGACCTTCGTCAATGTTGGCGGCACCGGAGCGACGCTGGGGTTGGCGTTAATTTTGGCGATGTCCAAAGACCCGGTTTACCGGAAAATTAGTCGACTGTCCTTGCCGACCCAAATCTTCCAAATCAACGAGCCCATTTTCTTCGGCATCCCCATCGTGCTCAATCCCTGGTTCATGATCCCTTACGTGGCCAACGCCTTGCTGCTGACAGCATCGACGTATTGCCTGATGGACTGGGGTTGGATTCGAAAACCCTTCGTCAATGTCCCGTGGACCACGCCGCCGGTGATCGGTCATTACTTGCTGACCGGGGGGGATTGGCGGGCAGCAGTTTGGGGTGTTGTTTCGTTGGGTTTGGCGATGCTGGTTTACTGGCCCTTTGCCAAAGCGGCCGAGAGGCAGCGCTTGGGCGCGGCCTCATTGTCGCCCCTGTCGACCGTTTTCGTGCCTCAAGGAACCACGCTCAACCGGGAACAACAGCAATGATGACAACGATACGACGGAGTCTTGGGGTTTGGGTCTTTCTGGCAATGATGGGTGCATCTGTCCGGGCCGAAGAGACGAAGCCGGCGGTGCCCCCCAAAAAGGTGCTACCGCTGCCCGGTGAGGTGCTGTCCATCCGGGGACATACGGCCTTTGTTCTGGCTCCGCCATCGGCCGGGAAAATCATACCCTGGGTGCTCTATGCTCCGACGTTACCGGGGCTTCCAGGCACCGAAGAGAAGTGGATGTTCGAGCGCTTTCTCGAAGCAGGTATCGCTGTGGCCGGCATCGACGTGGGGGAATCTTACGGCAACGCCGCGGGGCGGGTGCTCTATTCGGCACTCCATGATGAACTCACCTCGCACCGCCAATTTGCCCGGAAGGTGATGCTGTTGGGTCGCAGTCGGGGAGGTTTGATGACCCTCTCCTGGGCGGCCGAGAACACTGACAAGGTGGCTGGATTTGCAGGGATTTATCCGGTTTGCAATTTGGCGAGTTACCCAGGCATCACCAATGCCGCTCCGGCTTTCGGACTCAAACCGGCGGATCTGGAGGCGCAATTGACCCGGCACAATCCCATCGATCGATTGGAGCCCTTGGCCCGAGCCCGAGTGCCGATCTTTGTGATCCATGGCGACCAAGACAAACTGGTGCCGTTGGAGGCCAACTCGGGTTTGGTGCGATCGCGGTACCAGGCGTTCGGCGGGACGTTCGAATGGGTGGTCCCAGCGGGGCAGGGACACAACATGTGGACGGGGTTTTTCCAATCACCGGAACTCGTGGCGTTCGTCGTGCGAGAATGCCGAAAACAGGCCCAATGATTGGTCGCTCGATTTGGACATGGAACTCTCTTGGGAATGGTATCCGGCTCTCTTTGCAACCGGGTTAGCGGCGGGTTGGGTGGACGCCATCGCGGGCGGGGGAGGCCTCTTGACCGTGCCGATGTTGCTGGCCACGGGCATGGATCCGCAGGATGCCCTGGGCACCAACAAGTTTCAGTCGTCGATGGGCACGACCATGGCCACGGTCCAGTACGCGCGGCATGGACTATTGAAGTGGAGTGAGGTGTCTCAAGGCGTCGTGGCCACGGCCTCTGGTGCGTTGCTGGGCGCGGCCTGCGTCACTCGGATGGATGCTCAGGTATTGCGTCCGGTGATCCCGTTGCTGTTGGTTGCCATTGCCCTGTATCTGGCGCTGAAACCGGATTTGGGCCGTGAGGCGCGGCCATCGACTCTCACCGGACTGTTGCTCCGCTGGCGGTCATTGGGATGGGGCGGTGAGTGGATTTCCGAAGACGCGGTTGCCGAGACCCGTTGGGTGTTCACCGTGGGTTGCGGGTTGCTCATCGGGTTTTACGATGGGTTCTTTGGTCCGGGCACCGGGAGCTTCTGGACCATCGCTTGTCTGATAGGCATGGGCTGGAATTTGCTGACAGCAACGGCCTATACGAAGGCCATGAACCTCTCCAGCAATCTGGCTTCGCTGGGGTTGTTCCTCGCTACGGGTCATGTGCGTTTCGGAGTGGGTGGTGTGATGGCTCTGGGGCAGATGATCGGCGGGCGACTGGGGGCTGGAGTGGCAGTGAAGGGAGGGGCGCGATTCATCCGGCCAATTTTTCTCACCATGGTGACGCTGCTGGCTGGGAAACTTCTTTGGGATGGGTGGATCCGATCTCGGTAGACCGGTGACGAAGCGGTCTAGGGTGACCAAGTCTGCGAATTGCTCGAACAGGCGGATGGACCGCGGGGGCAGACCTCGCGAACAGACATTGGAGACCCGGTCGCTTGGAAGTGGAGAGCGCGCAACGAGGACCTTGCCTTCAGATCCCTGCTTCACTATCCAATGAGAACCCCAATGAAAACATCCCCCCTGTGCGGACAACGTCTCCGGCGATCACCGGGATTTACCCTGATCGAACTGCTGGTGGTCATCGCCATCATCGCGATTTTGGCGGGAATGCTCCTTCCGGCGTTGGCCAAGGCAAAATCTAAAGCGACGGGCATTTCCTGCATGAACAACACCAAGCAGTTGATGCTCGCGTGGAAGTTGTATGCGGCCGACAACGGAGACCGGTTTCCTGGGGCCGCCAATTGGACTCCTCCTGGGGCGGGGCGGGATGTGCCCAACTGGACCGGCGGCAGTTGGTTAGACAACACCAAGGCTCTGGAGCGTGATCCCAACAATTGGGACCACGAGGCGTTTACCAAGAAGAGTGTCCTGTGGCCGTATTGCGGGGGGTCTATCGGCATTTGGCATTGTCCGGCCGACATGACGATGGCCTACAACACGCGCGAGAAGAAGTACGTCTCCCGCATCCGCAGTGTCTCCATGAACAATTGGGTGGGAGGTCCGGGCTGGGGCAATTCGGGTTCGCAGTGGAAGGTTTATTCCAAGGAATCGGACCTCAACCTTCCGGGTCCTTCCAACACTTGGGTGCTCGTAGATGAGCGTGAAGACTCCATCAACGATGGATACTTCGTGGTGGATATGGCGGGATTTGTGGAGGGTAATCTTACCTCGACACGGCAAGTTGTGGATTTTCCGGCATCCTATCACAACGGAGCGGCTGGATTCGCCTTCGCCGACGGTCATTCTGAGATCCATCGCTGGCGTTCCTCTCAGTTCCTGCAACCCGTCAAGAAGGGGCAGACACTACCATTGAACGTGCCGGCTCGCGATAATTTGGCCCGCACCGATGTGTATTGGATGGCTGAGCGCAGCACTCGGGCTCAGTGACCCAAGAATTTTCCGGTGGGTAACTGGGGCGTGCCATCGCGGCTGTGGGCCAGGATCCCAGTCGCCCATTTTACCCGAAGGACTTGCCGAATCCCGACCTCGCGCGGATAGTCTCTAGCGTGCATCCCACCGGTCCGTTTTACGCAGTGGCTTTCCGTTGGTTCCTGGGCCTGTTGAGCCTGGGCCAGTGGATGGCTGTGTCTGCCGCCGCACCCACGCTCGAGGCCATCCAGAAACTGCCGCCGGCCGCCGGCCGAGCTGTGGATTTCCGCAAGGATGTTCAACCCATTTTGGAAGCCAGTTGCGTCAAATGCCACGGTCGCGGCAAGGCCAACGGCGATTGGAAAATCGACACGCGCGAAACCTTTCTCCAGCCCGGTGAGTCAGGACCGGCGGTGGTCGTGGGCAATAGCGCACACAGCTATTTCATTCATCTCGTGGCCGGAACCGATCCGGATTCTGCTATGCCCAAGAAGGGGTCCAAATTGACCCCGGAACAGGTGGGGATTCTGCGCGCATGGGTCGATCAGGGGCTAAAATGGGACCCGCAGGTTTCGTTCGCCCAGCCGCCCGCCAATAACCTCAAGCCCCGTCGCCCCGAACTGCCGGCCGGACGGGCAGCCCATCCGGTGGATCGGTTTATCGAAGCATATTTTTCGCGGCACGGTCTTCCAGTGCCGAAGACCGTCGATGATCGGATGTTCCTGCGGCGGGTTTCATTGGATATCAGCGGGCTCTTGCCGACTCCGGAGGTGCAGGAGGCGTTTCTCAAAGACCGCCGCAAGGACAAGCGGGCCCGCCTAGTGCATCAAATGCTGGAGGACAAGCAGCGCTACGCTCAACACTGGCTGACCTTCTGGAATGATTTGCTTCGCAACGATTACGCGGGCACCGGGTATATCGACGGGGGTCGCAAGCAAATCAGTCCTTGGCTCTACAAGGCGCTCCTCGACAACAAACCGTACGACCTATTTGTCCGCGAATTGGTCAATCCGGTCGCAGGTAGCGAGGGGTTCACCAAGGGAATCGTCTGGCGCGGAACCGTCAACGCCTCCATGACGCCGCCGCTTCAGGCTGCGCAGAACATCGGTCAGGTGTTCATGGGAGTGAACCTTAAGTGCGCCTCGTGCCATGATTCCTTCATCGATGACTGGAAACTCAGCGACGCCTACGGATTGGCTGGCATTTACGCAGATGGCGCTCTCGAGATGGTCCTGTGCGACAAGCCCACCGGGAAGGTTGCTCCACTGAAGTTTCTTTTCCCAGAGCTCGGATCGGTGGACCCCAAGGCTCCCAAGACCAACCGGCTTGAGCAATTGGCCCGCTTGATCACGCAGCGTGAAAATGGCCGATTGTCCCGTACCATCGTCAACCGCCTTTGGGCTCGGTTGCTGGGCCGTGGTTTGGTCGAGCCTTTGGACGTGATGCAGAACACGGCCTGGGACGCCGATTTGCTGGATTGGTTGGCAGAGGATTTGGTCGAGCACCAATGGGATCTCAAGCGCACGCTGGACCTGATCTTCACCTCTCGGGCCTATCAGTTGCCCTCAGTCAACCTGCCGGACAAACCGGAAGCGGAATACACGTTCAAGGGGCCGGGTATCCGTCGTCTGACGGCCGAGCAGTTTCGGGATGCCTTGAGTTCGATCACTGGAGTTTGGGCGGACAAGCCCTCCGGCGATTTGGATCGTCTCTTGGTTGAACCTGGAAGTGCTCAGAAACGCCCCGCGGCCGCGTTCTGGATTTGGAGTGACGCACATGCCGCCACCAGCGGGGTTGCTCCGGGAACCAATTCCTTCCGCAAGGATTGGGTGGTTTCGGCGATCCCAACCGACGCCATGTTGTTCGTCCACGCCGACAATTCGGCAAAGGTTTTTCTCAACGGAAAGCGGGTGCGTGGCAGTGAATCCTCGGACTGGATGCAATCGAGTTTTTACGATGTGCGCAGCCAGCTCCGCGTGGGCACCAATGTCCTTGCGATCGAGGCAGTGAATGGTGGGGATGCAGCTAATCCTGCGGGTTTGTTGGTGTACGCTCGGGTGCGCCTGGCGGAGTCCAAGTCCAAGAAAGAGCCGAGTGCTGCAACGGACGGCATTCTCGACTTTGGAACCGATACCTCGTGGCGGGTGAAGAAGGACCCCACCGGGGAATGGCAGTCCTCGTCGCTAGATGGTTGGGCCTCGGCCGATATCCTGGGGGTCCCGGGAATGGCTCCTTGGAATATCGAGACCACCTTGGCGCAAAATGTTTCAGGCACTCAGATTTATGGCGTTGTGCGCTCCGCGTTGATTCCTGCCGACCCGCTGACCTTGGCTCTCGGGCGCCCTAATCGCGAACAGGTCATCACCACCCGGCAGTCTTTGGCAACGACCCTCCAGGCCCTGGAACTGACCAACGGCGACACCCTAGCCAAGCTCCTCAAACGCGGTTCCGAGAAGCTCGTGGTTTCTCACCGAGACGGTCGCTCGTTGGCTCAGCAGGTTTTTCGGCAAGGGTTGTCGCGTCCGCCGACCCGTCAGGAGTTGGCAATGACATTGGAGTTGGTGGGTGAAAAACCTCAGCCCGATGCAGTCGAGGACCTTCTGTGGAGCCTGGCACTCTTGCCTGAATTTCAACTGACCTATTGACCCAGACGCAGCCGACCGATCTGTCACCGAATGCTTTTGCCAATGAAGACTCCCGATTTCACACGCCGCGATTTCGTCAAGGGACTCAGCGCTGCAACCCTCGGAGCGCTGGGTGCCGGACTCCCCCGACCGTCGATGGCCGCCGAGGGGGAGGCGCTGCGCCCACCCGCAACGGCCGACACCATCATCGTCCTTTGGATGGGTGGAGGTATGGCTTCGACCGAGACCTTTGATCCCAAGCGTTACACGCCCTACGAGAAAGGGATGAACCCGAACACGGTGCTCTCGACCTTCCCGTCCATCCCGACGGCGGTAGATGGCATACGCTTGAGTGAGGGGCTGGAGAAGGTGGCCAAGGTGATGGATCGCGGCACCCTGATCCGGACTTATACGGCGGGTGATCTGGGATTCATCCTCCACTCGCGGCATCAGTTTCACTGGCACACCGGCTACGCGCCACCGCAGTCGGTCGCGTGTCCCCACATCGGGGCGATGATGTCCCGGACCCTTGGCCCAAAGAACGCAGCAGTGCCGGCCTTCATTAACATCGGCCAGCGCCTAGATGTCGGCGAGGGTGAGGAACTCAAGGCCTTCACCTCGGCCGGATTTTTGGGCAGCGAGTTCGGCCCCTTCAACGTGCCGTTTCCCGACGCGGCCAAGGACGTGGTTACGCCGCCGCAGGGCATGAGCCCCTCGCGCTTTGAGAACCGGGATCGGTTTTATCGACGTTTGTTGGAGGCCTCGCCGGTGGGGCAATTGGGCAGCGGATACCAGAAGGAGTCGCTGTTGCGATCGATCGACAATGCTCATCGTTTGCTGGCCTCTCCCTCGGCCAAGGCCTTTGACCTCACGTTGGAGTCGCCCGAGACCATCGCGAAATACGCACCGGGTGGTTGGGATTTTAGTCGGCGGCTCGGGGGTGAGATGAACCGCGAGGGTGTTTACGAGAAGGCTAATCTCCAGCGCTTTGGTCTGGGCTGTTTGTTGGCTCGGCGTTTGGCCGAGGCGGGTGCCCGATACATCGAGGTGACGACCGAGTACATCCCGTTCCTCAATTGGGATACCCACGAGCGAGGGCACGAAAAACTCGTCCACATGAAGATGGCCATCGATGGTGCTATTTCGCAGTTGGTGCTCGATCTTGAGGAGCGAGGCATGCTCGACAGGACACTGGTGGTGGTGGCCAGCGAGTTCAGTCGCGACATGATGCAGGAGGGCAAGCCCGACAAACCCATCCAAGATCAGGTGCCGGTGCCCCAGCGCATCGATTCACCCGTCAACTACGGCATGCACCGACACTTCACCGATGCGGGCAGCGTGCTGCTCTTTGGCGGCGGCATGAAGCGTGGGCACCTCCATGGTGTGACCGCCGACGAGCGGCCCTGCAAGACGATCAAGGACCGCGTCGGCATTGAGGATTTGCACGCGACGCTGTACCGGGCGATGGGGATTTCACCCAAGCTGTCCTATGAGATTGAAAAGCGTCCGTTCTACGTGACTCGGGACGGTGTCGGAAAACCCATCGGTAGCCTGTTCAGCAAGCCGATTTGAAGGGCTGAGTTTGTCGGAGGACTCTTCGGATATAGCCCGATGAGCCTCCGAGGTAGGGGGGACCGATCTCCGAGCGGTCTGGCATCGCACGGGGAATCCTCAGCGGGAAACGGGAAACACCAGGCTGATGGTTGTGCCACGCCCGAGACTGGAACGGATACGGGCCTGACCGCGGTGAGTCTCGACCACGCGGGCGACAATTGCCATGCCCAGGCCGTTGCCGCGTGGCTTGGAAGTTTGCAGCAACGATGAAAAGGCGTTCTGCGCCTGCTCCCGGGTCATGCCGATGCCGCTGTCCCGAAACCGAACTAACACATGGGTTGCCGGCCCCTTTCGGACGAGCGGTAAAGCCCGGGATCGAATGCTCAATCGGCCCCCGTCTGGCATGGCCTCGACCGCATTGAGGGTGAGATTTAGGAACGCCTGTTCCAATTGAGTGGCGTCAGCCATCAACACCGGTAGGTCCGAATCCAGTTCTCGGAATAGCTCGATGCCGGCCGAACGGAGTTTGACCCGGGTCAGCATCAGTAAGTCGTCCAGGACCTGGTTCACGTTGACCTCTTCTAGATGGGGTTCGGCGCCACGGGCGAAATCCAAAACCCGATCCACGATACGGTTTAGGTGATCCATCTTCTCACCCATGATGCGGACATCAGTCTGGCGGGGGTCGCCGGGACCGAAATGCAAGTCGAGCGAGTGGTGAAGCATTTTCATCACCGTTAGTGGATTGCGGATCTCATGGGCAATCTCGGCGGCCAAGAGTCCCAGGGCGCTCAGGCGTTCGCTTTGGCGGAGAGCCTCTTCGACAGACACGATGCGGTCGTAGAGGCGGGCTTTTTCGAGGGCCAGGGCCGACAGTTCGGCATAGGTCGAAAGGGTGCGGACCTCTTCGTCCGAGAAGACATGAGGCTCGCCCGAGTAGATGTTCAGCGTGCCGATGGCCTTTTCCGAGAAGAGGAGAGGAACGCTCAAGAGTGAGACGAGTCCTTCGTGTCGGGCTATACCGACATTCTGGTAGCAACCCGACACTTGGACGTTGTCGACCTGGAGCGGTTTGCGCCGCCGGGCGACGATGCCCACCACACTTTCGGCCAGGCTCACTCGCGGTTTGGAGGCGTAGGCCTTGCCGGCTCCATCATGGGCGCGGAGGTCCAGCCACTCGCCCGAGGGGTCCACCATCATTAGTGAACACATCTTGGCCCGCATCAGGACCCGGGCCTCTCGGGTGATGACGGTGAGGGCATCGTCGACCGAGAGGGTGGAGTTGATGAGTTGGCCCACCTTGAGGAGAGATTCTAGCAACCCGGCCCGTTGGCGTGCCGACTCGTACAGCCAGGTGTTTCGGATGGCGGGAGAGGCCAGCGAAGCGAGTTCTTCCAGGAGGGTCTGTTGTTCTAACGAGAAGGCGTTGAGCCGGTCGGAATCGACATTGATCACACCGCGAACGTCCCCGCCAACGCGCAAGGGTACGGCTAATTCTGAACTCACACCGTCCCGCAAGGGGACGTATCGGCGTTCTTTGGAGACATCGTCGATGCGCATCGTGCGCCCGGATCGAGCCACCTCACCAGTGATGCCCTCGCCCAGGCGGAGTCGGAATTGGTTGGCGTGTCTAGGGAGGCCGCAAGTGGCCTCGATTTCGAGGAAGCCACTGGTCGGATTGATGAGGCAGATGGAGCCTGAGTTGCAGTCCATCAGACGGACCACTTCATCGAGCAGTATTTGCAGGGACTCTCGCAGATCGAGGGTCGAGTACACTCGCTGCGCGGTCCGGTGGAGCGACTCTAGGCGGGAGAGGCGGGCCTGGAGGTCGAGAGTCGAGTTGGGCTCATTCACAGGATTCATGGTGTTAGCGGACCCTCGCTGTGAGAATCAGGCCGGTGACGCTGAACACGAGATTGGGCAGCCAGGCGCCAAGCCACGCCGGAACGATCCCATTCTGACCCATGGCGAATCCCACGCGTTGGACCACGAAGAAGATGAAGGCCAAGCCAATGCTGCCGGCGACCCCGAAGAACAAGTTTCTGCGCCCGGAAGGAGCCGCAAAGGGTACAGCGATAATCACGACCACCAGGCAAGTCCAGGGTGCTGCCAATCGTGCATGGAATTGAGTGTCGAGCCACGCCTTCAGGTCGGGCTTAAGCACTGGGTGCAGTTGTTGGTAGTCGACGATTTCCTGCAGCGTCAATTGAGGTCGCTGCATCGCTTTGGCTCGGTTGAAATCGGCGATGCGCAATTCGCTGCGGATGATGTCCGGCGTCTCATTGAGTTCTTTGAGGATTTCCACTCCGGGGAGCCAGAGGGGCTCGCGGTCCTGATGGTTTCTGAAGACGTACTCGTTGCCGTTGGTGAAGCGCCAGTTCGAGCCCGTCCATGCCGCACCATCAGCGAGGAATTGGCGCTGGGCGCCGGGGCGAATGGGTTCTTGAATCACAAGTCCGATGAGCTCACCGCTTCGGGAATCGAACGAGGTGGCCGACCAGTTGATTTGGGTGGTCGTGTCGTGGAAGACGATGTTGGTGATGAGCACCCCGTTGGTGAAGGTCTGCAGCGAACCGGGCCAAGCCAGCCATTGGTTGGTGCCGGGCAGGGGTGGAATTGGGGTGAAGCGGGTTTCGCGGATGGCGGGATCGGAATCTTCGGCGCTGCGCCACAAGCGTTCGCCGGCCGTCGTGTAGTTCCAGGCGCCGTTGGTCCACAGGGCTGAAGGAATTCGTACTTCGCGATGAGCTCCGGTGCCTAGTGGCATTAACAGACGGATTCCGACCATGTCGCCGGTGGGAGGCAGGAAACGACTGATGCTCCAGGAGCGATGGTCGGTCTGGTTCTCAAAGTGGAACTGCGAGCGCCAGGCTTCCGAAGGCTTCTCGTTGGCGGACTTGCCCAACATGAGATTTTCCTGCCGATGTTTGGCCTGGGGAATCAGGTTCTCTCCACTCCAATACAGCGCGAGGGAGAGCAGCAACCCCACCGTGATGTAGGGGACGATGGTTCGCCATAAACTGATTCCGGCTGCCCGGATGGCCGTCAATTCATGATATCGAGCGTGGTGGGTCAGGGTGTATAGCAGCGACAGCAGCAGTGCGATGGGCAGTGTGGTGTTCAGTAGTTCGGGCAGACCCCAGAGATAGAACTCCATTACTCCAACCAGGCTCAGCCCGGCCTTTTGGAAGCGGGTCATGTCGCCCAGAAGGTCGAAGGCGATCCAGAACAGCGTGAAGCCGCTGAGGCAGACGCCCAGCGGCAGCAGGAGTTCCCGGAGCAGGTAGCGGTCGAGGAGGCGCATCAGACGTGGCAATCTTATGCAGGATCGATTCGGTTGACCAACTGCGGTTTACAGAGCTTCCACCGTGCCGATGGGGATCGGTTGATAGGGATTGGGTGGGCGTCTTGGGGGCTCCGCGGCACTGGACCTGCGCTCGCAGGGATCGTTCGGGAGGTGATGGCTTTTGC
>Ga0209597_1002300_pt1 | contig 12184 bp, 12 predicted proteins | sample M_140625_MF_Meta_FD_187316 | JGI IMG/M metagenome (GOLD analysis project Ga0209597, IMG submission 187316) | Freshwater microbial communities from Lake Montjoie, Canada to study carbon cycling - M_140625_MF_MetaG (SPAdes) (version 2) | ecosystem: Environmental > Aquatic > Freshwater > Lake...
CGATCGGCCACGCCTGGCATCGCTCCAATCTCGAAGAAGCCATCGCCGCCATCCGCGCCGGTAAGCAGCCCGCCGTCAACGGCGCCGAAGGCCGTAAGGCGGTGGAGCTGATTCTCGCCCTGTATCAGTCCGCGCAGAACGGCGGGGCACCAGTGGAGCTACCCCTCGCGCGAGATCCCGTTTTGAAGAAGCTCGGAGTGAAGCGCTAGAGGCTCGCGCTTAGTGCAAAGGTGGAGCAACAGAGTCGCAGGGGGCAAGCTGGCACGGGGGCCAGGGGACAAGGGGAGGAAAATACTTTCAGGTCTCGGGTCTCAGCCGTCGGGAGCCAGGTTCGGGATCTGAATTTTACCCCCGCACCCGCACCTGTACCTGATAACCCGCACCAGAGACCTGAGGGCCGAGACCTGGGACCCGAAACTGTCTTCACGTTTGCACCTTTGCACAGGCCGCAGGCCGATTTGCACTTTTGCACCTTAAATTCCTGGCCACTAGCCTTCAACCATTCACCACCGCGATGACATACGCCACCTGCTCATCGGTCATGACCGGGCTGACGGGAAGCGAGACGACTTCGCGATGCAGGGCTTCGGTCAGCGGAAGCTGCAGATGGCCGAGTTCCTTGGCGTAGGCCTGCTGGTGGTGCGGGGCGATTGGGTAATGGATAGCCGTGTGCACACCTTTGTCCAAAAGACGCTGCTGGAAGGCGGCGCGATCAGGTACACGGACGACGAAGAGGTGCCAGACGTGGGAATCCTCGCCGGCGCGGACGGACGGAAGGTGCACGGCGGGGTTCTTAATCTCGCGACGGTAGCGGGCGGAGATCTCGCGTCGACGGGCGTTATCGGCGTCGATGTATTTTAGCTTCACTCGCAGAATGGCGGCCTGTAGTTCGTCGAGGCGGTCGTTCGGGCCTTGGACGAGGTTCTTGTATTTCTCGTGCGAACCGTAGTTGCGCAGGGCGCGAACCATATCAGCCAGCTTCGCATCCTTGCAGGTGAGCGCTCCAGCATCGCCGAGTGCGCCGAGATTCTTGCCCGGGTAAAAGCTGAAGGCGGCCGCGTCGCCCCAGGCGCCGGCCTTGATGCCATCGATATGGGCGCCGTGGGCTTGAGCCGCGTCTTCGAGCAGGAGCAAGCCTCGCTCGCTGCAGAGCTTAGCGATCGCGGGCATGTCGGCCAGCTGTCCGTAGAGGTGAACCGCCAATACGGCCTTTACGTCGGGCGTCAGCGCGGCGGCGAGTTTGGTCGCGCCGAGGTTTAAGGTGTCTTCGTCCGGCTCGACGAGCACGGGGCGCAGCCGGTTCTCGGTGATCGCGAGGACCGAAGCCACGTAAGTGTTGGCCGGAACCGCAACCGCGTCGCCGTCCTTGAGCAGGCCAAGCTCCTTCCAGCCACGCAGGGCGAGGATTAGGGCGGAAAGTCCGTCGGAAGTTCCGATACAATGGGGCGAACCGGTCCAGACGGCGAACTCGGCCTCGAAAGCCTTCACCTCTTCGCCGAGGACATACCAGCCCGAATCGATGACGCGGTCCGTGGCGGCCTTCAGTTCGGCCGCGTGCCGGGAGTTGATCGCCTTAAGATCGAGAAAAGGTACGTTCATGGCTTGGTTGCCACGACATAAATCTCTGCGGCAATTTCTGGATACTTTTCACCCAACGTCATGAATGATGAGAGCATTTCCGGCGTCCAACTTTTCTCGATCTGCGCATTAGACAAAGGCTTGAGCCAATATCCTCCGAAGTGTTCGATGTTTAGTCCGGCCCCAGAAAACGCGGCCCTAAAGCTGGTTGGATCGAAGACCCTGCGGTGACCGTGGTGCCTGTCCATTTCATTCAAGGAATGCTCCGTTGGCAGGATGCCCATCAAGACAGCGGCCTGGCGATGAACGGAGAGCGCGTTGGGTACTGCGGCGATTATCTTCCCCTTTGGACTGAGCCAGGAGGTGGCTCGCTTCAAGATAGCCACAGGGTCCTCCACATGCTCCAAAACGTGCCCTAAGACGATCCTGTCGAATTTCTCCGATGGGGAGTAGTCTTCGAACAGACTATGGACTACTTTAGCCGCAGGATACTTTCGGGCTAAATCTAGGCAAAAATGCTCAGCCCCCTCAAGCAGGGTAAGCGTGCTGGCCTTGGTGAGGAGCAAGGGTGTCATGACACCCTCGGCTGGCCCCATTTCCAGCACAGAGCCACCATCTATGTGCCTCGAGAAGACCTCGAAACTATACTCCACCATCTTGGTGCTGACTCCCTTGGCGTACCAGGAGTCTTTCGCGATTTCCTGCAATCGTTGTAATTCTTTTTCAGACATGGTATTTTTGGATAAGTTCGATCAAGAGCATGTTCGGCATCATGACGAAAGAGATTTTTCTGCCTCCGAATGCAACCGCCGGGACAGGCGTAACCAACACCTTGGAGCCTTGAAGGACGGCTTCCTGCAGGGCGCTGTCCATGCAGTCTACGAAATAGGCCATGTGGTAGATCTTTGCCCCGGCCTTAAGCCAAGGCCCAAGCGGACCTGGCGTGCCGTCGCTTCGAACGAGCTCAATCCTGGGACCGCCTCCGACAAGAAAGCGGACGTGGACTCGCTGGATTGGATCGTGGACGTCCTCGGACTCCTGTCGGTAGCCCAAAGCCTCCAATCGTCGCTGGTCTGGCTCAAACGAACGGCAGACCAAGCCAATATGGTGGAATTCGGCTCCGTTAAGCATGGCTATTTATCCTTTTCGCGATTCGAAGAACCTTGGTCGCCAAGTGCGGCTTTATCTCTTTCCACTCGTCGCCGGTACACTCATGCCTGATCGCGTCGTGCACCAGGTCGTCGATCTTGAATCTTCCTCGCTGAAGAACGCCCCTGCGAAAGCCACAGCCGTCGTGGAAAGAATTGACTGCCGCATTGCCCGCGATCGTGTTGGAATAAACCTCCGCGAGGCCGAGCCGCGTAAACGCGAAATCCAATAGCAGCGTGACGCTCTCTAACGCGGCCATTGAGGCTGGGGCGACGATCCACCGCCCCCACTCGGCACGGCCGACACGGACGTCGACATCGTAAAGGGAAATGAGCCCCTCAGGCGTGTTGTCCCTCTTCTTCTCTACGACAAAATAGTAGTCGTTCTCCCGTCCGTAGTACGCGCTGAGCCATTCAAGCTGGCTTTCTACGCTCGAGGAAATGCGATTGAGGAAACGGGCACGGATATCCTGCCCACGCAATGCGATGATGAAGTCGGCGTCGGCATCGCCGATCGGCCTAAGACGATATGCCTCTCCTTCTAGCTGATAGCTATGCCGCATCAGCCTTTCATGGCTCTTTCAGCCAAGTCCTTCACCGAACGGAGGGACGCCATCTCTGATTCCGTCAGCCTGAGTCCGTACGCCTCTTCAAAGGAAAATATGACCTCGACGTGCCTGAGCGAATCCCACGACGGGACGGTGTCCCTCGCCCCTTCGATGCCGACCGTCTCGCCGAGGATATCAGAAACCAACTTGGCGATTTCCAATTCAAGAATGCTCCGGTCTTTCATTCCCGTGGATGTTGATGCGGACAGGCATATTCGCAATCCCCGAAAGCAGGGGGAGGTTTATCCGAAGGCTTCCTTCGGCCTCCATCGAGCCACCTGAAACCTTAGCCAACCATTCTCGTGCGGGGTTGTTCCGCGGCCCTAGTCTATAACTAAACAGCGCCGTCTTGCGAGAGCCGGCGGCCGCATCCAAGGCCGAAGAAGCCATGAGGCCTTCCAATCCTCGGCCGAGGGCGCGGCAGCTGATCACCCATTCGTCGACGATTACCTTATCGTCATCGATACGGCCAAACATCGCCGCGATGATTCCGCTGTCGGTCAAGCTATCCCTAAGGCCGATGCCGACGGCAAAGCGTCCGGCGTCCTTAACATATTCGTTGACCTTGAGTTCGTCTAGTCGACGCAAGGACAGGTTGAATTGATTGGTTTTTTGAGAAAGCTCGGCAAGCCTGCTGACCAGGCTTTCAGGATTCATCCACAAATCGACCTCCGGAGCCAACTCGCGCAAGTATTCGACCTGGTCGGAAGAACAATCCCTGATGCGCTTACGGGCCGCCTCCGCGCCCAGATCAGCGACTCGCAGGATATCATCAGAAGACACCCCCCAAGACCAAAGTCCCGGGTAGAATTCAAGCTCACGCGCCGTCCTGCATACGTCGGCGCCTGCATGTATGAGCTCGATCCCAGGCAGGCGACCGGACACCTCGGCCAACTCGCCCGGGTTATCATCGATGAATAATACGGCCGAAGGATCGATACGTAACTTTTGGCAAGCCTTGGATATGGACTCCGATTTGCTACCCCAGCCGATTTCATTCGCCGAAAAATCCTCCAGACGAAGCGGGAAATCCGGCCGCTTGGCGAAAAGCATGTCGACATCGGCCGGCTCATTTTTTGAGACGACGGCCAGGAACATTCCTGATTCTTTTAACTTCAGGAGCAACGCCTGCAAGGATGCATGGGCAGGCGTAAGAGTTACGCTAACGCCGTCTTCACCGAGCACTCCGGAGTAGATCGTCTGGTCGAGATCGACGACGATTGCCTTGATTCGTGGAGTCAGTATGGCGGGCAGCCAACGACAGGCCATATGCTTCGCCAAGGCGAGGTTGGCCTCCTCGCTAAGTCTCGCTCCGGATATCTTTGCCAGCCGGCTATCGAAAGGCGTCCGCACAGAACCTAACATATCGCATACGGGCGCGATTCGGACGCCAGGTAGTGATTTTGAGGCCTCGGTCAGTTCGCGCTCCTGCTCGACCCCGAGTCCGACGAGGACAACCAATATGGGGGCGGTGGTGGAAGCACGAAGGGCATTGATGCGGCCTTTCAGCCATTCCAGCATTTCATGCCCTAGTCTGGCTTGGATCGCTTCGACGTCGTACCAAATAACCTCCAGATCGGGGTCTTCGCCGGAAACGTTCATGGACAAAGCGTCGTCATACGGCGCTTCTTGAAATTTGATGCTCATCCTAGCGTATCCAGCCCATGCGGCGGAAGCGGCGACCACGTGTTCGAAGCTATGATTACGATGGAACCTCACCTTAACATCGCGGCAACCCCAGGTAGGCTTGAGGATTGCCAATTCCCGCCTAGTGATGCCCTCCTTGAAGAGAGAATTTGCGTAAGATATTCTCTCTAAGAAAAGGCCGGGGTTGAAATCATTCGCCATTTCTTTGTGAAATGAATTTCTGACGGTCACGGATGTAGTCGGCCTCGTCGTATTCGGCGGAGGCGAAGACCATCAAGACGCAGTCGGGGGAGAAGTCGTGCATCTCGCGCCAAAGGCCTGGTCCGATAAGTAGGCCCTTGGCGTTGGAATCGAGCACGACGCTTTCCTCGCGTCGGCCATCGAAGAGGCTGAGTCGTACTGACCCGGCCACGCAGACGCAGAGCTGGCGGAGCTTCTTGTGGGCATGGAAGCCGCGGCTGACTCCGGGGTTGGTCCCGTGGATCCAGTAGACGCGACGGACCGGGAAAGGCAGCGCTCCACCCAGTTCGGCGACGGAGAGGCCGCCGCGAGCGTCGCCGCGCTGAGGGATCTCGACGAGCTGGACTAGGGGCGTAGTCATCGGCCCTGAGTGATGATCGTCTTCAGATACACGCCGTAGCCGGACTTGGCGATGGGCTCGGCGAGCTTGAGGAGCTGGGCGTCGTCGATGTAACCGCGGCGCCAGGCGATCTCCTCGATGCAGCCGATCTTGAAACCCTGACGGGCTTCGACAATCTGCACGAACTGCGAGGCCTGGAGGAGCGAGTCGAAGGTGCCGGTGTCGAGCCAGGCGGTGCCGCGCGGCAGGACCTTCACGCTGAGCTTACCCTGGCGAAGATACTCGCGATTGACGTCGGTGATCTCGTATTCGCCGCGCGCCGAAGGCTTGAGTGCCTTGGCGATGCCGACGACGGAGTTATCGTAGAAGTAGAGACCAGGGACGGCGAAGCTGGACTTGGGCGACTTGGGCTTCTCCTCGATGGAGATGGCCTTACCGGCGGCGTCGAACTCGACGACACCAAAGCGCTCGGGATCGCTGACGTAATAGGCGAAGACGGTGCCGCCCTGCGGATTACGGCACGACTTGAGCAGGTCGCCGAAGCCAGCGGAGTAGAAGATGTTGTCGCCGAGGACGAGGCAGACGTCGTCGGAGCCGATGAACTTCTCACCGAGTACGAAGGCCTGCGCGAGGCCATTGGGGACGGCCTGCTCGACGTAGTCGAAGCGGCAGCCGATGCGCGAGCCGTCGCCGAGCACCTCGCGGAATCGCGGCAGGTCCTGGGGCGTCGAGATAATCAGGATCTCGCGGATGCCCGCCAGCATGAGCACGGATAGCGGGTAATAGATCATCGGCTTGTCATACACCGGCAGGAGCTGCTTGCTCATGGCCTGGGTCAGAGGATGCAGACGAGTGCCGGAGCCGCCGGCGAGGATGATGCCTTTCATGAGAGTCAGATTTTGCCGAGTCGCTCGAGGCGATAGGAGCCGTCGAGGATGCCTTGGATCCAGGCGGGGTTGTCGAGATACCAGCGGACGGTCTTACGGAAGCCGCTCTGGAAGTCCTCCTGCGGGGCCCAGCCGAGCTCGGCGCGGGCGCGGCGGGCGTCGATCGCGTAGCGGAGGTCGTGGCCCGGGCGGTCGGTAACGTAGGTGATCGCGGAGTCGTGCGGCTTGCCGTCGGCACGCGGACGGAATTCGTCGAGCAGCGAGCAGAGCAGCTTCACGAGGTCAATGTTCCGACGCTCGTTGTCGCCGCCGATGCAATAGGTGCGGCCCGGACGGCCCTTCTCGACCGCGGCGAGGAGCGCGCGGGCGTGGTCGTCGACGTAGAGCCAGTCGCGGATGTTCTCGCCCTTGCCGTAGACCGGGATGGATTCGCCGCGCAGGCACTTCAGGATAACGACCGGGATGAGCTTCTCGGGGAACTGGTAAGGGCCGTAGTTATTGGAGCAGTTGGTCACTACGACCGGCAGGCCGTAGGTATCCATCCAGGAGCGGGCGAGGTGATCGCTCGAAGCCTTGCTGGCGCTATACGGGGAGTGCGGATCGTAAGGGGTCGACTCATTGAAAGCCGGATCGGTCGGACCAAGGGAGCCGAAGACTTCGTCGGTCGAGACGTGCAGAAAGCGGAAGGCATCCTTCGCGGCACCTGAAAGGGAGCGCCAGTGACCCAGAGCGGCCTGCAGGAGCTGGAAAGTGCCCGTGACGTTGGTGGCGATGAACTCACCCGGGCCGTCGATGGAGCGGTCGACGTGCGATTCAGCCGCCAGGTGCATGATCGCTTCGGGTTGGGAGGAAGCGAAGGCCTGGCGCATAGCCTCGGCGTCGCAAATATCGGCCTGGACAAAGGTGAAGCCCGGCTTGCCTTCCAGGTCGGCGAGGGAGGACAGGTTGCCGGCGTAGGTGAGCTTATCGACGACCGTGACGGCATGCCCGCCCGCGACGAGAAGGCGGGTCAGATTCGACCCGATGAAGCCCGCGCCGCCTGTGACCAAAATACGCATAAGCAGTAGTGAGTAATTTCGGGGAAGCGGGTGTTTTAAGCCAGAAAAAAGCCTTCGGCCCAGCTAGAGGCCCGGAGCCTCTCGTCTCTCCTGCCCACTTGCCCCCGTGCCCACTTGTCCCCTAACTGCCCGCATGTCCCAACGGCCCCTTGGTTTCGGTATCTGGGGAACCGGCATGATCGCCGAGTTCCACGCGAAGGCGCTCGCCGAGATCGCCGGCGTGAAGCTCGTCGCGGCTTACAACCGCTCGCCTGGTAAGGGACGCGAGTTCGCGGCCAAGCACGGCATCGCTTTCGCCGAGACACCTGAGGCGCTCCTGGCCAACCCCGACGTCGACATCGTCTGCCTCTGCACGCCCAGCGGCGACCACCTCGCCCCTGCCCTCGCCTGCGCGAAAGCCGGCAAGCATGTCGTGGTCGAGAAGCCCCTCGAAGTCACCCTCGCCCGCTGCGATGCACTCACCGCCGCCTGCGCTCAAGCCGGCGTCACAGTCGCTGGCATCTTGCCCCGCCGTTTCGGTTCCGGCGCCGTTAAGCTCAAGGCCGCACTCGATGCGGGCCGCTTCGGCCAGCTCACGCTCGCCGGGGCGCTCATACCGTGGTGGCGCACGCAGGCCTATTATGATTCCGCGGCCTGGCGCGGCACATTCGCCCTCGATGGCGGCGGCGCCGTGATGAACCAAGGCATCCACACGATCGATCTGTTACTCTGGTTCCTCGGCGCACCCAAGCGCGTGTCCGCCACCGCCGGCCTCGTCGCTCACGCCGGTATCGAAGTCGAGGACATCGCAACTGGCTGGATCGAGTTCGCCAACGGTTGTCGCGCCACGCTCGCCAGTTCGACCGCCTGCTGGTCCGCCACGGGCTTCCCCGCTGAGATCCGTATTCACGGCACGACCGGCGCCGCCGTGCTGCGTGACGATAAGCTGACCGCCTTTGAATTCGAAAAGCCCCTGCCCTCTGACGCCTCGGTCATCGCCCCTGCCACCGAAGGCGGCGGTGCGGGAGCCAATGATCCGAAGGCCATCGGCCACGCCTGGCATCGCTCTAACCTCGAAGAGGCCATCGCCGCCATCCGCGCCGGCAAACAACCCGCCGTCAACGGCGCCGAAGGCCGTAAGGCCGTGGAGTTAATTCTCGCGCTTTATCAGTCCGCGCAGGCGGGAGGCGTTCCGGTGGAGCTACCGCTGGCGACGGATCCGATACTACTTCCGTTGGGCAAGAAAACAGCCTTGCCTTAAAGTCAGCCTGGGAGACGAGACCGAAGCGAAGCGGCCAGCTCTTCTGGCGAAGCATGCAAGATTTCAAGCCGCCCCAGCGGACGCCAGCCGGAGATGATTGGCTTGAGCCCGGGTGCAGAAGCAAAGATAAGACCGTCGCAGCTAGTGGCGTGCTCGTTGATGCCAGAGGAGACTTCGATGACATAGCCGAATGCACGGAGCTTCTCCTCTATCGCCCGATGGAGCGACTCGGAGTGCGTCGATATGAAGACGCGCCCCACGCGCTGCCCAGCCAACGACTCGGAGGCGCCCTCGATCATCTCACCCTCATATCCTTGGATGTCGGAGTGGAGGATGTCCAAGCCTTCGAGCCCTTGAGCACGCATGAATGCGTCCACGGTGAAATGCCCGCGACCGACCCGGGCGTGGTGGAAGAATCCTTCGATCCTATTTCGCAGGAAGTTGGCGCGGCCAGCCTCTAGTCCTACGAGTGCAGCTTCGACCATATGGCAGACTGCGGCAGGCCGAGACTTTTTGAGCCACATGGAATAGTGGGCCCAGTAAGAGCCGAGCTCCAACATCACCGGGGCATCTTTGCCTAACGATGCGATCATCTCTTGGAAGCAGTACTCTTCAAGCGGCTCGTGCACGCCTCGGTTGATCAGCAAAATATCGCTGAATTCCGCATAGTAGGAGCCAGGGCCACGCAAGGGCACGCGGACGCCGTTATGAAGGATGACCAGCCCTTCGGCATCGACGTAGCCGGCTTCCGGCAAACGGCGGACCAGTAAATTGATGGGGTCGGAGAGGACCTCGCGAAAGCGCTCATCATATCTTACCGCCTTTGCGAGTGCCGTTGCATCGGCAAAAGGTTCATCCCTTGGAAATAATGCCTTCAAAAGTCTTCGGGGCAGCGACATATCGAAAGTGTGAACGTCCTCGCATACCGAGCAAGGAAACACCCACTAAAGACTCCAAGGCTATTGATTCACCCGGCCAACGGCATTCCCCTCATACCCTCGCCCCGGCCAAGGAAGGAGGCGGCACGGGCGCTAAAGTCCGCAAGACTGTGGAGTCGCTCGCCCTTTATCAATCTGCTCAGGCAGGCGGAGTGCCGGCGGAGTTGCCGCTGGTCCGAGACCTTGCACTTCGTCCTCTAGGCCTTAAACGCTAGAGACTCGGAGGCCCAGTGGCCCCAGTCTTTCTTGCTACCCAAAAAACTCTTCCATCGTCTTTCCTTCCCCGGAATTAATGCCAGTTCGGGCGAAGACCTTGAAAAAGGTCATGACGACGATTTTCATATCGAGCCAGAAGGAGCGGTGGTCGATATACCAGACATCGAGGGCGAACTTCTCTTCCCACGTAAGCGAGTTGCGTCCGTTGACCTGGGCCCAGCCGGTGACGCCGGGCTTCACTTCCATGCGGCGCGCCTGAAAGGGACTATAGCGGGCGACGTAACGCACGAGGAGCGGACGCGGCCCGACGACGCTCATATCTCCGAGGAGGACATTCCACATCTCGGGGAATTCATCGAGGGTGGTGGAGCGGAGGAATTTGCCGAAAGGCGTCAGGCGCTGTTCGTCGGGTAGCAGCTCACCGTCGAATCCGCATTCATCGGTCATGGTGCGGAATTTGACCATACGGAAGGGCTTGGCGCGGAGGCCGGGGCGTTCCTGGATGAAGAGCACGGGCGACCCTAGCTTCAGGCGCACGAGGATTGCGACGACAAGCAGGAGCGGCGAGAAGCCGATGAGCCAGCCCGCCGAGAAGACGATATCGAATGCACGCTTGAGCATCAGCGGGCCGGAGAAGCAGGAAGGTCGATGAGCTGCACGGTGGCCTCTTGGATGAACGCACCGCCCGTGAAGGCGAATTCATATTCAAGGGCCGTAGCCCAGGCGGGCGTCATCGCAGGGACGACAGTCTGGCGGGTCTGGCAGACCTGCGTGGTTTCGGACGAACGGTCAGGGCCGGTGAACCGGAGGGTCACGTGCACCTGCATTTCGGCGATATCGAGGCGTTCGGCCCAGGTCCAGAGCTGTAGGCGCACGAGCTGACCAGCGCTGAGCGTAACCGGAACGACGACGGGGCCGACCTGACCGGCGGGAGCGATGAGGCGAAGGCCCGCGGGCAAGCGATCGACTTTATTTTTGGCATGAGGCGCGAGGTCGAGCGGATCCTTAGATTCCGGCGACGAGAAGTCGTGGCGATGCGCGATGGGCACTTCGGTCTGCTGCGCGACGCGATAAGCGAGCCAGCCCTTGGGCATATCGGTCTTGGCCCAGGCTTCGAGCGGAGCGGGATCGCCTTCCACGAGATAACGCTCTGACCACTGCGCGCGCGGGTTCTCGGCGGGGAACGTGCTCCAACTGACCGGCCAGCCGTATGCGCCCCAGACTTTATTGAAGGCGGACTCTTGGGCGGCATAGGCGGACTCGACCGCGGTGAGGTGACGGAGGGAGTCGAGGCGGGCGCTGAACTCAGGCACGATCTTTCGCGCCTGTACGGCTTCGCGATAACCAAGATAAAGCTCCCAGGCTTCGGCGAACTGCTGCAGGCGCCAGGCCTGGCGGCGGAGGCTCGGGGTCTGCCGCACAGCCAAGATTTGCGCGTCCTGCGCCGACCGGATGGCGGCAGAGATGGCTGCGACTTCGCCTACGGAAAGGACCAGCGCGCCGCGCTGGTCACGGAAATGGCGAAGGAAGGCGTCCTTGCCGCCAATCTGCGCATCGCGGCGCCAGCCCGACTCGATGTGCGTATACGCTTCGAGCATCGGCGCGGCGGCGGGTCCATAGGCAGCGTCGAACCACTTCTGAAGGAGCGCGCTCGCGTCGGCGTTCTTGTTCTCGAGCAGTTTCGCGGCCAGCCAGAACTTCGGCGCGTCGAAGGCCCAGAGCGGATAGGCTTCAGCATACCAGCCGGTCGCACCAGCGGTGTGGGTGGCCCTAATGGAGCCGGTGAGCGCGGTGAAGTTGACGCGCGGTGAGGCCACGTCGGATCCGTAGAGGTAATCATAGACCCCGAGACGCCTCACGCCGGACTTCGCCCAGGCGGCGAGATTAGCGCGGTCTTGCGCGACGAATTCCGGGGAGCCGTAGCCGATCCGTTCCACGCAGACCCAGGGGAAGATTTCGGGGCGAAGCTTAATCGTCGGGGCCCGCAGGGTCTGCATGTAGGCCAACGCGCCGATCGCATGGCTCTTACCATCGTTGTCGCCGCCGGGAGCCCAAACGGAATCGGCGACCTTGTTCAGGAAGCCGAAGACATAATCGGTGCGGACCGGACGATCGCGGAACCAGCCTTCAGAGGGAGCGCTGTCGTCGAACTTGAAAGTATCGTTGACGCCCATCGCGACGGAGAAGGCTTGCGGATTCTGTCGGAAGAACTCCCGGGCATAGCGGGCGCCAATCTCCGCAGCGCGCGGGTTGTCGAGGTGCGGATTCGGATCTAGACCATTAC
>Ga0209597_1002301_pt1 | contig 12179 bp, 9 predicted proteins | sample M_140625_MF_Meta_FD_187316 | JGI IMG/M metagenome (GOLD analysis project Ga0209597, IMG submission 187316) | Freshwater microbial communities from Lake Montjoie, Canada to study carbon cycling - M_140625_MF_MetaG (SPAdes) (version 2) | ecosystem: Environmental > Aquatic > Freshwater > Lake...
CAGGCCGCACCGAACTCGCCACCCTCGCCGCCGCCGAAGCGGAGCGGGCGGGACACTTCACTGAACTCCAAGCCGAACTGGCCTACAAAGCTTGCGTGGGCAAAGATGGTTCCGCGGACGATGAAGACGCCGAACTCGCCGACGCCTATGGGCGACGCAAGGTGCTGCTCGTCCTCGAGACTTCTGGTGAAGACGCTCCCGCACTCACGCGTGCGGTACAATACCTGCGTTCCCGCCAACTCACCGTCGCCGTGTGCCCACTCGCCGAGGCGGCGGCGGAAAGCTGGAGCGCGCCCGCAACGGAGATCAACGTCATCGTGACAACGCGCGCTTGCGTGGAACAGACGGACCTCCTCGCCCGCCTGTCGACCGACTTCCGCCTCGTCGTGACCGACGCACCCAGTGCCGTCTTCACCGCGTTGGCGGTGCGCATGAAGGCCCCCAAGACGCGCGGCCGCGTCGCGAAGCCTCGTCCGGTCATCCTACTCAGCTGGTCCCTCCGCACGGCCGATAACCTCCGCGGCCTACACGCCCAACGCCACGCAGACGCCGCCCGCGGCGAGTATGCTCGCGCTTTACTGTTGGACCTACGCTGTATCTTTCCCTTCGAGAAACCGCTCTGGGAACCGCGCGCACTGCTCACGCTCCTGGAGCGGACGTTGCCCTCCGTCACCGAAGTGCTGCACCACGGCGTGCGCGCCGATACGGGCACTGGTCGCTCCGAACTTGTCTACCATTCCGGCCTGCCGCGGGGCAGTAGCCTCAACTCCCGACTGGAGGTATTGCGATGAGTGCCCGCCTGCCGACTTTACGCCTCCGCCGAGCCTTCACCGTCCGGTGGCTGGAGACGATGGCCGCCGTCCAGGTGCCATCGACGCAAACCGAGTGGTTGCCGATGCTGCGGCTCGCAAGCGAACGCGCGCAGCAGTCTCGCCCCCTGACCCCTGAAGATATTTCACAGCACCTGCTCCCGCTCTCGGTCGCCGCGGCCCGGACGTGGCTCGAGCAGGCGGTGCACTGCGGGATGCTGACCGCAACCGGCTCACCGGAGCTCCCGACTTATGCGCTCAGTGCCTTGGGCGCGGCCGCGGCCCAACTCGGGGTATCCACTGAAGCCCAGCAAGGGTTATTCCGCTTCGCCGTCGCCGACGAACCTCTCCTCGCTGGCCACCACGTGCTGCACCTCGAAGAACGCCGTGAGGCCAGCGCCGGCGAAACAATCCCCCTAGAGGAATTGCTCGCCACGGAGCCCGGTGCCTGCGGCCGTTCCTTGCTGCAACCTAACACGCCTTTCGTGGTGGTCCGCACCGCCGATGTCGTGCGCGTGCTCCCGACGCCACAGGAGTTGATCATCGAACTCGAACTGGCCCCAGACCACACGGGGCCTTTCCGTCTCCGCGTATTTTCCGAACGCAAGGAAGGCAAGGGCGAGAAGGCGGCGACCGCGGTGGACGTGCGCCTCGTTTCCTCGCTGCAACGCCGAGCGGACCAAACCTACGGCGATTTGCTAGCACTCGTGCTCTCGGCGGGCACGGCCCCGCGCGAATTATCGGCGGGTCTCTCCGTGCCCTTTGCGGCGCTGTCGACCGAGGCCCGCCTGAGTTTCCGACTTCGCCACCAGCAAAGTTTCCCCGCGCACCTCCGCGTGCCCGGCCAGTTCGACCTCGGGGTCTTCGAAGTGGAACCGATTGAAGTCGCCCTCGTCCCGCGCGCGGAAGATGTCGATGCCTGGGGCTTATGGCTTCAGGTCCGCGCCCTCGGGGGCGAACGCACGCCCGCCGCGGCGGCCAAAGCCGGCGAAGCGGCGCGACAGAAAATTCCCGCCTATCGTCCCCGGTCGTTACACGAACTCGCGGCAGCCCTCGCCCAACAACCGTCTAATGGGCCGACCGACGGCAGCCGCGCGGCGCTGCTCGAAGCCTACGACCTCCTCCTCTGGGAGGATGCGCCATGAGCATTCCTCCGCTCACTCGCACTTCGGAGCCCTTCCGCTACCACGAACGCGTGGTCGGAGATGTCTGGCTAAAGCGCGCCGGCGAGCCGACGTCCACACCGGAAGGTCCGCACGTCTACACGCAACGCGCGGCTTGGCTGAACGCTTGGATCACCGCCATCGGTAGCGCCCAGACCACGGTGCACCTGTCGCTGCCCACCCTAACGCATGCTGCGCTCGTCGCCGCCCTCGCACAAGCGGCCAAGCAACGTCAGGTCCGCGTTTATATTATTACGACCGAAGGCCAAGGGCCCGAACTGAAGCCCGATGAAAAGAAGGTCCACTTAGCGGCGCTCGATTTCCTGGCGACCTCCGGCGCAACGTTGCAAAGCACGGCGACTTTCCATCCCACACTCCTACTCATCGATGCCGCGTCGCCGAACCCGCGGGCGTTTTTGGAATCGGGCGAGGGCCTCTGCGTGGATGAACCCACGCTGGCTCCGAACCTGCAACGGCTCTTCGCCCTGGGCTGGTGGCGACACGGGCTCAACCGTCTCTCGCGCGCCGGTGCTGGTAAAGCCGAGCAGCCGACCGCGTTCTCCGCCCAGCGTATGATCGCCGGTGTCCCCATCGACGTCCGACCTGTCGTGAAGCCACCCGCTAAGCCGGTGGCTCGGCTGGAAGTGGCTGATGCTCGCACTGCATTCGTAGCCAGTGCGCAGGGGAAGCTTTGGGTCGCCCTGGAATCGTTGGACGCCGACGCGGCGCTCCTCACCCAACTCACCGACAAAGCGAAGGACCCCGCGTGTGATGTCCGTGTGCTCCTCCCTGCCCGCTCCCCGCAAGTGGACACCTTGCGCAAGCTCCTCACCGCGGGCGTGAAAGTCCGCGTCTCGCCCGGGGCGGCGTACCTCCTCGCCGATGACCGTGCGTGGATCGTCGGGGGGCGTAAGTATGGACGCGAGCCCGTGAACGGACTTGCCTGTGCGGCGGTGCTGACGGGACCGGCTGGCGCGGAACTTATTACCCGCTTTACCCAACGCTGGGAAAACGCTGACCTCACGCTGAGCGCTCAAGCTAAGCTCGGCGAAATCCGCACCGCCTACTTGGCCATCACCGCCCCCGAGACCGCCCCATGGCTCCCGACGCCGACGCCGAAGAAGTTCATCATCCTCGGCACCCCGTGGATTGCGAACTCCGCGGCCGACCTGACGGACAGTGCGCCGCACCGCGAAGCGAAGGACGACCCCAGCTACAATGCGCTCGAGTTAATCTACGAGTGGCAGGTCATCCCGCCCAAACTTCCCGCCGACGCCAAGGAAGACTTTAAGCTCGGGCCAGAACCAACGACCAAAGGCGCCGAACGCACCAAGACCCCCTACAGCCCGCGCCGTTTCCTCCGGGGCAAGGAAGTCTTCGTCCTCATCGACCGCACGGACGCCATCCGCCTCTCCGAATTCCGCGCCCTCGAACGCCAAACCAAAGTCCGCACCGTCATCCCCCGCGAGTAGGCGGGGCTACTTTTTCCTCAACTTATCCCGGAGTTTGCGGATCTCACCTTATCACGCAACCTGAGTGGACTCTGGCCGAAAGGCACGGGCGAGCCGGGCTTTAGAGTATCAGCATCGCGTCACCGTAACTGAAGAACCGGTACTCGGCGCGGATGGCCTCGGCGTAGATTTCCTTCAGCCATGCGAGCCCCTCGGGTTGTCCCGGGGTCAAGAACGCCGCGACTAGACAGAGCAAGGTAGACCGCGGGAGGTGGAAATTCGTCAGGAGTATCTCCGCACAGTCAATGGTGTCCCCCGGACGTAAAAAGAGCGCGGACTCGGCTTGCCAATCGCCCGCGGGAGCCAAGGCGAAGTCACCGCATTTCCGCAGGCAATCCTCGGCGGAACGGATCGTGGTCGTACCCACCGCCAAGCGCGGGCGGCGGTCGCGCAAAGCGGCCAAGGTCCGGGCGGGGATGGCGTAGGTCTCGCGGTGCATCACGTGCTGCGTGAGGTCCGACACTTGAATGGGTTGAAAAGTCCCTGCCCCGACATCGAGCGTGAGGTCGAAGGCCTCGTGACCACCCGCTAGTAATTGCGCGAGGAGTTCGGGCGTGAAGTGCAGGCCCGCCGTCGGCGCGGCGACCGCACGCGTGGCGGAAGCATCCGCATAGACGGTCTGATAGCGGGCGGCGTCATCCGTTGGCGTAAGGCCACGATCCTTGCGGGCTTCCACGATGTAAGGCGGCAACGGTAGTTCGCCGACGCGATCCGCTAACTGCAGCACCGTCAGTCCGGCCGGCAAGGTGAAGCGCACGAGGTAAGCCCCACCCTCCTCCGTGCGTGTGACGACGGCGTGATGGCCGTCGACGAAGAACCCAGCGGGGTCGGCCGCGCGCTTGCCCGGACGCAACATACAGCGCCACTCGTTAGGCTCGCCCGTGGGGTTGAGTAAGAGGCACTCGACCTTACCGCCGGTCGGCCGAACCCCGGCGAGGCGAGCCTTGAGGACGCGAACGTTATTGCGGAAAAGCGTCGTGCCGGGCGGCAACAGTGATGGCAAATCCGCGAAGCGATGGTGCTCAATGGTCCGCGTAGCCCGGCGTACCACGAGTAGGCGGGAGCCATCGCGCCGGACGGCGGGCTCGGCGGCAATCCGTTCCGGAGGCAGGTCGAAATCCAGCTCCGCGACGTCCATCGCTTAGCGACCCGTCTTCGGCGGCGTGATCAACAACTGGCCGTCGATGGCACGCAACTGCATGAACTCCACCCCAGGTGGGGCCTTGCGCAGTTCCTCTTCGACGGCCGAGAGCTTGGCATCGAGGTCATCGATGCGGGCCACGAAGACGGCCTCCGGCGTCGAAGGAATGGCGGCGGCGCCGTATTCGCGCAGGGTGTGGTGCGAGAGCAGGATGTGCTCGAGGCGTTCTAAGAGCGAAGCCTCCAGGCCGACCTTGGTCCCATGCGTGCGGACGATGAAGGCGCCGAGGACGAGGTGACCGTGCAGATTGCCTGCGCGGGTGAAGCCGGCCTTGGCCATGCCGGGCTCGAGGCGGGAATATTCCTGGACCTTACCGAGGTCGTGCAAGATAGTGCCTGCGACCGCGAGCGAATGGTCGACCTTGGTGTAGAGCGGTAGCAGAGCCTCGGCGCACTTAGCCATGCGGAGCGTGTGCTCGAGCAGGCCGTGGCGATACGCATGGTGCATACCCAGCGCGGCGACGGCTTCGTAGAAACGCTCACCATGTTCTTCGAGGACGGACTCCACCGTGGCCCGCAAGCCCGCGTGCGGGATGCGGCTGATAATGGCGGCGAGCTCGGCGCGCATCTTCAGCGGGTCGTGCAGGGAGACGGGCGTCAAACGACCCATCACGGCCGGGTCGGACTTCTCGGCGTCGGTGATGGCCGCGAGCGTTTCCATCTTTAGGTCTGGCCGGCCCATGTATTCGCCGACGCTCCCTTGGACGCGGAGGATCGAGCCGGGCTTGAGGGCCAGCAGAATCGCCTTGTTGGGCGAGTCACTAAAGACGCGGGCCTTAAAGTCGTCCGTCGCGTCGGCGAGGGTCACCTCATGGTAGGACGTGCCAGTCTTGGCCGTCTTGGTGGAGACCTCGCCCATGGCACAGATGGCCTGGAATCGGGAACCTACGGGGAGGGCTTTGCTTTCACGAAGCGTCTGGAGCGTATCGGACATGCGGGGAGGTTGGAGGGAGAAACAAGGGTGAGAAAGCGAAAAGAACACTCTGCCCCAAGGATTATCGGGGCTCGGCCTACTCTTTACTCCGTTCGTCCACGTCCTAACTTACCCCGACGCCTTATGCGCCTCTTCCCTGCCCTCCTCCTGTTCGCCGCCGTCGCTGGTGCTGCCGAGACCTCGACGCTCGACCACGCTAAGTATGCCGAGGCCTTGAAGGCCTTCCGTCAGGGTAAGGCCTCCGCGCTCACCGCCCTCGCCGACCCCGTCATCGAAATCCGCCGAGCCGCCATCGATGACCTCCGTGAGCGCCTCGTGGACGAACCCGCGGCACCGTTAGCGGGACAAGTCGGTGCCGTCCTTGGAAAAGTTGACCTCGAAACCGCCCGCCTCCTCCTGGCGGCGCTGGCGGAAGCGAAGGCTACCACGACCGCCGCGCAAGTCGCCGCCCTCGCTGGGCAAAAGGATTCGCCGCTCCGGGCGGAGGCCGCCCTCGCCTTAGCCGAAATCGGGGGCGCAAAGGCCGTCGCCATCCTAGCCGAACTCGCGAAGGACGAAGCCCTGAACGAGAACATCATCGCCGCGCTGGCCAAGACCGCTGGCCCCGGCGTGACCGATGCCTTTAATGCGGGTATCCTCGATCCGAAACTCGATTCCGCTGGCCGCACTGCGCTGATCAAGGCCGCCATTATCCGCAACAACCGCGCGGTGAGCCCAAGCCTCTGCACGTTACTTACCGACGAGACCCTCCGCCTTGAAGCGCAGAAGGCGTTACTCAAGCTCGCCCGCCCCGAAGACGTCCCTGCCTTGAAGGCCGCGGCGGCGAAAGTCTCGAACGCCGCGACCAAGGCGGCGCTGGAACGGCTCATCGTGAAGCTCGCGAAGCCTTCCGACAAATAAGCGCAGGTGGCGACATTCCCACCCAGCCTGCCCGACGAACGTCGGCACGACTACGACGCCCTCCGGGGTTTCGCGATGCTCTTAGGTATCGTGCTGCACGCGTGTATGGCGTATATGGGGCCTTACTGGGTCGTCCAAGACCGGAGTGAAAGCAGCCTAATGACGGCCGCCTGGGCCTTCATCCACGGCTGGCGCATGGAACTCTTCTTCGTGCTCGCGGGTTACTTCACCGCGATGGTGCTACGCCGCGAAGGGGCCATCGGTATGGTGAAGCGACGGCTACGCCGACTCCTCATCCCCTTTGCCTTGGCCGCCGTCGCCTTCCTGCCACTTAACCATTGGGTTTCGAGTGTGGGCCTCGAACAAAAATGGCGGCGCTCCCTTGGCACCGCACAATTGACCGACGGAGTGTACGCAGCCGTCCGACAAGGCGACCTCGCCGCGCTGCAAAAAGTGGCCCCCGACGATTCCGATCTAGGCAATGCGCAATACTTGGCGGCGGCGCTCGGCCAGACCGAGGCGCTTAAAGCCTTACTCAAGCGCAACAATGGCCGCCCCGCGGAGACGATGCTGGCGCGGCTGCACGGCGAACACGCCCTCCATGCCGCGGCTCGCTTTGGTCAAACCGAAGCCGCCCAAGTTATCGTAGAATCTGTACGTGGCCATACTTGGGCCAACGAAGTCCTGCAGGCTAAGAACGATAACGGACAGTCGCCCGCTCAACTAACGACTCGGGATGAAAATGCGTCGTGGCAAATCTATGGACAGCTGGGCTTGAAGCACACCGAGGAGCAGATGAAACAAGGCCGCGGTGAAGTCCTGGCCTTGCTCGAACCTGGCCAGAAACTCGGGCAAGGCTGGAACCGACTCACGACCGCCCTGCATCGGCCTTGGCTCAGCCACCTGTGGTTCATGTGGGTTCTCACAATCCTCACGCTCGCCTTCGGGGCGTGGGCCTGGGTCAATGAGCGCTGGAACTTGCCGGCGATGCCGCGCTGGATGCTAGCCGAATGGACGCGACTAATCTGGCTGCTCCCCGTCACGACGTTGCTCTTCTGGTGGGCCCGCAAAGATTTCGGCTTTGGAGTCGACGGTGAGATGTCCATCCTCGAGAAGCCTGCCACGTTGGTCTTCTACGGTTTTTTCTTCGCCTTCGGGGCGGCCATGCGAATCCGCGGCTGCGAGCCTGCCCGCTACCCTTGGCTCGCGTGGATTCAACTTCCGCTCCTGACCTTTGGGGTGCTCCCCCTCGCGTTCTTTTCAGCGTGGTCGAGCGAACCCCCCATCCACTTCCTGAGCTGTGGACTGCAAGCCTGCGTGGCTTGGGGCATGACCTTTACCTTACTCGACCTCTTTACGACGTACTTCTCTAAACCCATCAAAGCCGTGCGCACCCTCGCCGATGCGTCGCTCTGGATATATGTGGCCCACCTACCGCTCGTCATTGCCCTCCAGCTCTGGATGGTTAACTGGAAACTCTGGCCCATCGTCAAATGCGGGCTCGTCTGCTCGCTCACCTTTGGCTCACTGCTCCTCATTAATCACTTCCTCATCCGCCGCACCTGGGTCGGCTTGTTATTGAATGGGAAGCGGGCGGCAGCGGATGACGACAAAGACCGTGCAAAGGTGGAAACGTGAAAAGGGGGACCGGGGACCGGAATGATGGTAGAGTCAGCACTGCGTGCTGACCTAGCTGAAAGGTGTGAAAAGAAGGGGCTGGTTGGCTAGGGGTTGTGCATCCTGGTAGGGACGCGACTGCGTCGCGTCCGTCGACCAGAGCGGGCCGAGGATAGTCAGCGAGAGGGTTCTCCTCCGTCTGCCGGCGAACGGACGCGACGCAGTCGCGTCCCTACCCAACGCAAAGGGGGGCCGGAATCGTGGCAGGGTCGGCACTGCGTTCCGAAGCTACCTTTCCGGTCCCCGGTCCCCCTTTTCAGTTTAAAAATTTCACACAGGCCTTCGGCCGTTTTGCACGTTTGCACTTCAGGGACTGCACATGGTGCGGTCCCTACCCGCTTACTTCCCTAACGTCCAGAGGAGGCCGCCGTTGACGTGCTGGATGAACTCCGGCTCGGCGAAGGATTCCTTGGTGTGGCCGAGGGCGGTGTAAAACATGCGGCCCTTGCCCACAGACTTAGTCCAGGACATCGGGTGCGTGTCGCCCGGCTTGGTATTACCGCCCTTGTAAGTGGTCTCGTCGATCACGAGAAGCACGTGGTTCTCGGTTTCGAGGTTCTTGAAGTTATACCATTCGTCCTTGCGCTTCCAATCAGCCGGGAGGTGCTTGGTTGCTAAGGTGTCCTTGTCGATGACGTGGAGTACCGCTACCTGCTGGGCCGGGTGACCGGCGAAAAGACCGCCCACCATCTTGGCATACCAAGGCCAGTTTTTGAGCACATCGCCACCCGCATCGGTCGCCGCATGGATACCGACAAACGAGCCGCCGTTTTCCATCCACTTCTGGAAAGCCTCACGGCCAGCGACCGCTTGCTTAGCCGCCGCGGCCTTCTGTTCAGGCGTGGCGTCCTTCGCAAGTGCCGGCGTCATCACGTCACCCGTCGTGCTCATGAAGGCAACCGAACGGTAGCGGGCGAGGTTCTCGGCCGTGAAGACCGCCGGGTCTTCGGAGAAATCGGCTTCTAAGCCGGCGGCCTTATATTGGGCGGCGAGCATCTTGATGCCCAGCGGAATGGAGTCGCCGTGACGGAAGCCCGCCGTGCGGGAATAAATCAAGGCGCGGGTCGGCTCAGCGGCCGAAGTAACGAGTGAGGCGAAAAGCAGGGCGAATAAAGAACGCATGGGGGATAGGGGTATGGGGATAGGAGATAGGGGATGGCACAAAACAGTGCAACGGTGCAAATCGGCCAAAGGCCTGTGCAACGGTGCAAACGTGGAAAACTGAAAGGGGGACAGGGGACCGGAATAAGAGCCGAAGGGGGATCGGAATAATGGTAGGGTCGGCACTGCGTGCTGACCTAGCTGCATTTAAAGGTAGGGGCGTGGCTTCGCCGCGCCCTCCTCGCTAGGAGTGCAAGGCAAAGCCTTGCCCCTACCAACGGCCGCCAAGCGGCCGCCCTAGGTCGGCACGCAGTGCCGACCCTACCCTCGTTATGGCTCAAGCTTTTCCACTTTTGCACTTTTCCACCTTTGCACTGCCTCTCTTCCCCCTCGTCTCCCCCTCTTCCCTGCCCTCAACTTGCTCTTCCCTCCTTCTAAGTTTCGTCTTCAATCCCCTCGCCCCATTAGGCCTCCCCGCCCATCCCCTTTCCCCCATGCCCGCCCCTCATCTTAATCGCCGGACGTTCCTGCGTAACTCTGCACTCGCCGGCTTCGCCCTCGGCTTTCCCTCGATCATCCCAGCGTCCGCGCTGGGCAAGGACGGCACTGTCGCTCCTTCCAACCGTCTACAGCTGGCCGGTATCGGCCTGAAGAGCCAAGGCGGCGGCGACATGCGCAGCCTGATGTCGAAGAAGGGCGTCCAAGTCATCGCCGTTTGCGACATCGACAAGCGCGTGCTCAAGTCTTCTTCCGAGGCCGTCGTGAAGGCCGGCCAAGCCGCCCCGAAGCAGTATCAAGATTTCCGCGAACTCCTCGCGAAGGAAAAGCCTGACGCTGCGGTCATGGGCCTACCCGACCACTGGCACGGCGTCTTGAGCTGCGCGGTCCTACGGGCCGGCATCGACGTCTACGGCGAAAAGCCGCTCGCGAAGACCTGGGCCGAAGGCAAAGCCATCGTCGACACCGTCAAGGCGAACGGCCGCGTCTGGCAGACCGGGATGTGGCAGCGCTCCACGGGCAACTTCCGTCGCGCCGTCGAAATCATCCGCAATGGCGAACTCGGCAAGATCCTCCGCGTCGAAGCCGGCACCACGACCAACAACCATAAGATTCCCGACGCCCCGACGCCCGGCGAGAAGCCACCCGTCGAAGTCGATTACGACCTCTGGGTTGGCCCGTCCGCCTGGATGGAATACGACCCACGCGTCTTCCACTTCCACTGGCGCTGGCACACCAATTTCGGTGGCGGTATGGTGCTCGATTGGGTCTGCCACCACGGTGACATCGCCGCTTGGGCCATCGGTAAGGACGCCGAATTCCCGGTGGCCGTCGAAGGCACGGGCGAGCTCCGCGAAGCCCCCTGGAATACGCACCGTACCTACGACTATACGCTGACCTACGCCGACGGCGTACAGCTGAACGTGAATAGCAAGTTTGAAGGCGTGAAGTTCACCGGCGAGAAGGGCTCCCTCTTCGTCCGCCGCGGCGGCCAAGAATGCAGCATCAAGGGCCTCTGGGACAAAGACCTGGGGCCAGACGCTTGGCGGTGCCCCGGCACGACCGACCACTACCAAGAATTCGTCGATTGCTGCCAGTCTCGCCGCAAGCCGATCTCGCACGCCCTCGCGGCGCACCACGCCACCTCCATCGGACACTTCGGTAACGCCGCTATCTTCACCGGCCGTAAACTTAAGTTCGATGCCGCGGCAGGTAAGTTCAACGACGATACCGCCACGGGCCTGCTCTCGCGTGAGCTGCGCAAGCCTTGGTCGCTGGAGAAGCTTTGAGCCGACGCACCCTCATCATTCTTATCGGCGCCCTCGTCTTAGCGATCGGGGCTTGGGTACTTTCGTTCCGGCAACTGGATAAGAAGTGGCAAACCAAGCCGCCGCCCCCGACGAAACGGGTCGCCGCCCGCTCAGCCCAGCCGCTCAACCTGCAGGCCGTGACGGCCAGCGGCAAGACCGTGGCCGAAGTGTGGGCGGAGTTCCAAAAGAACGGCGCACCCAAGCTGACGCCGGCGCAGATCAACGACTACGTGGATTCCTGCGGACGCGATGCCCAAAGCCTCATCGTGGCCGCACGCCTCTCGGGCGACTTAGAGTTCCTCCAAGAGGCCGCCCTCGCCTACCCCGAGAATCCACTCGTGCAGTTAGAAGTCGCGCTCAGCCCGAGCGCCACGCCCGAAGAACGACGCGCCGCCCTCGAAGCTTTCAAAGCCGTCAGCCCCGACAACGCACTGGGCGATTACCTCAGTGCACACCTGTCGTTCACTGAAGGTAAGTATGGCGAAGCCGCCAACGGGCTCCTCGCTTCGCTCGACCACGGCACGCTGGCGGACTTCTCCGAGCAGATTATGGCGGGCACCGAACAGGCCTACCTCAGCGCCGGCCAAGACCCGCTGAGCGCCCAGTTCGCGGCGATGGCTGGCCTCACGCGTCCGACGCTCGCACCTATGCGCGAGGTCTCGCGGCACCTCGACAGCTTAAAGGATGAGTTCATCAAAGCCGATGATTTCGACGCGGCACACCCCACGGTACTCGTCGGACTCGACCTCGGGCAGAAGATGCAAAGCCAAGCGCCCTACCTCATCGACCAACTCGTGGGGATGTCGATTGAACGCAGTTTCCTCGAGCAACTCGACCCACTGACCGCCACGGGTGGTAACGGCCAAACCGCGGGCGAACGGCTGGCTGAACTCGAAACGAAGAAGACGGACATCGCAGCCACCGCCTCGTCCTTCAATGAGGCCTGGATGAAGATGGACGCCACCTCCTCCCGGGAATACTTCAAACGCGTCCGCCGGGACGGCGAGTTCAGCGCTATGAAGTGGGTGTTGGCGAGGTAACGTTAGGGGATGGGGGTTGGGGGTTAGGGGATAGGG